>Ga0335074_10009737_pt1 | contig 13426 bp, 12 predicted proteins | sample Lox_Sample_23_FD_206715 | JGI IMG/M metagenome (GOLD analysis project Ga0335074, IMG submission 206715) | Soil microbial communities from Loxahatchee National Wildlife Refuge, Florida, United States - Lox_Sample_2.3 | ecosystem: Environmental > Terrestrial > Soil > Wetlands | place: USA...
CGTACGGAGGTCGGACCGGGTAGGTGATGTCGAGGGTCTTCCGACTCGCCAGCAACTGGCGACGCATGTACCCGAGCTCGCCCTGGATCAGCACCTTCTCGGAGATCGATCGATGCGGGAGCAGGCGGACCTCCAACGCCTCGGCCTGTCGACGCAGGGCCGCGCGGTCCTTCGGCTTCTTCGACGTCGGGCCAGAGCGCCGCGAAGAAGTCACCGGCGGCGACGGGGGTACGGGCTCGCCCGCCCCGGTGACCTCTCCCGTCGGCATCGAGCGTCTAGCCGGTCTCCGTGGATTAAGCGGGCCCAACGGATTCTCCGTATTCTACGGGAAACTACGTCCGTAGCGGTGGACCCCGAGTGGGATACCATCACGAGGGTCGAAACCAACAGTCTACGGCTTCTCGTTCGGGCCGCCATATCAACGCGCCCTCCCCTCTGCGACGCGTGGTGAGGGCCGGGGTGGGACCACGGTCCAGATCACATCCGAACAAGGAGGCAGCGAAAAGAAGCATGAGCGACAAGAGAGCGAACCTGAGAGAACGCAGCATGGGGTACCGCCGCCGCATGCGGGGTCAGAAGGCAGTGTCGCCCGTCGTGGCGACGCTGATCCTCATCCTGATCGCCGTCGCGGCCGCCGCGGCGCTCTACCTCTGCCCAGGCGACCCTGACGATCGGCGGCAGCACGTCGGTCTATCCGTTCGACCAGCTCGCCGTGACCCAGTTCGAGCAGAATGAGACGGACGTCGTCGTCAGCGACAACCAGGGCGGCTCCGGCGCGGGCATGCTCTCGGTGTGCAACGGCGCCGTCGACATCGGGGCGGCTTCGTTCCCGGTGACGCAGAGCCTGTTGGTCTCGAGCTACGGATGTAGCGCGGCGGTGGAGTCCACGGCCCAGATCACGACGGTCGCGTACGACGCGGTCGACATGATTGTGCCGCTGTCGGACCCCCACGGCCTGCTGAGCATCAACTACGACACCGTGGCCCTGATCTACGCGGACGCGACGGTCGAAGCCGGCGGTCACCCGACCTTGGACGCGATCCCCACGACCCTCAACAACGTGTCCATCACCGGGCTGCCCGCGGCGATCCCGAACTCCATCACCGTCGGAACGACCTCGACCTACCTCCTCTGGGACCAGCTCCCGGCGGCGGTCGAGGGCGCCGTGGTTGGAACCTACACCCAGGGGCTCCTTGCCGGCAGCGCGGCACCCACCTCGACGCCTTGCGGCGCCTCCGGTGCGGCGGCCAATGCCCTGTGCTGGACGGCGGCGGGCGGTGCGGGCACACTTACCTCTCCCTGCGGGTTCGTCATTTGCGCGAGCGGCACCGGCGTCGTCAACACGGTCGCTCGGAATGACGCGAGCGGGACGACCCAGTCGTTCGAGGCGCGCATCCTGGACGCGGGGAGCTCGAGCGGCTTTGCCTCGCAGTCGACGCTGAACTCGCCGGGCTCGGCGGGCTTCAACGGCTGCGGTAGCTCGAACTACATCTCGGATTGCGGCTTCGTGGCGACCTACACGGACAGCGGCAACCCGGCGGTTGTCGGCAACGTCTCGGGTGGGCACAACGCGATCGGCTACGCCTCGGACGGCGTGGCGCGAGCTGCGGGCGACGTCTACCTGGTCCCCTTCACGGGAGTCGAGCAGAGCGCTGCGACCGACCTGTCGGCGGGCGTTTCCGGGTGGTACGGTGGCATCCTCCCCACGACGGGGAGCACCGGCACCATCGCGAAGGGCATCCAGGGACCGACCACCGCGTCGGACTACTACAGCGGCTACCTCGGCTGGAGACCGTTCGACCTCGTGACGCTCCAGGCCCCGAGCGGCGTTGCGGCCTCGTTCCTGACGTTCGTCTTGGACCCGGCCAACAACATCGCGATCGCGGGCGAGGCGCAAGAGGTCAGCATCTACTCGGTCTAAACGAGCGAGTAACGGGTGCGAACCAACCCTTTCCCCCCGGGGCCTACCCCCGGGGGAGTCTGATTTTTGCGGTAGAAATCGCGAGCCCAGCAGCAGTCGGCGCCCTCTCCCGCCGAGAGGACCGCGGGACTCGCTCCCTGCGCCAGCGACGATGAGTCGACCGCGAGGGGTGGCGATTACGAGACCGAGAGCCCCGTAACGAACCACAGGATCGTCACGTTGCCGCCGAATCTGGCGGGCACCGCGGGGTTGACGAAGACCAGGTCCCACTGCCCGGCCGCCATCGTCACGTTGAGGTGCGCCGTGGTGTGGTTGCCGATGGTCCCCGAGGACCACGTGTAGCCCGAGATCGTCCCTTCCTTCGCGTAGTAGACGAGCTCGCTGGGTGTCATCGCAAAGATCGAGACGTTCCCGTCCGTATCTTCGAGGGTCCCGTTCACGACGCACGTCGCGGAGCACCCCGACGCCACGGCGTTGAACTGGCTGCCCGGGATCGTGTAGTAGACGCCCTCGGGGACGACCAGCGAACTGGTCGACGTGCTCGGGGCTGCACGCCGTTCCACGAGCGTGGTGTAGGCAGCCAAGCCCGCCCCGACCAGGACGATCACCACCACCACGGCGACGACCGGCAGGAGTGAGCGGCGGCGAACTGTCGGTCCGGCACCGATCGGGCTCGGTGCGCCAGCAGAGAGTTGACCGGCGTCCGTGGGAGCTGCCGATGGAGGGGGCACACCGGCGCCCGCCTCGGCGGCGGCGTCGGTGCCATCCTGGCTTCCGTTGGATAGAGGGGTCACGACGCGAAGCCGGAATCGTCGCGGGTTATCAAGCATGCCGACCGAATTCGTGCATCGCTACGTAGGATTACGGAACTCTTCGAACCTTGCCGCCTCCGTGGAGGAGGGGGCGGCCCCCGCGCGACGGCATGCCCGCGGGAGGGCGTCGGAGAGGCGAGTTCCCGTCTTCGGTCGAGTCACGGCGAGGTGATCGTCGTGTTTCCCGCAGCCGACACGCCGTCGAAATTGACCACGGGAAGGGGTCCTCGAATCTCGTAGGCACGCGACTCCTTGCCCTTCGCGCCCGCCCGATACTCCGCGAGCTTCAGGTTTCGTTCCACGACGATCTTCATGATTCGGTCGAAGCCGGCCTGGGAGAGATCGCACGCCGGCACGCCGGAGTCCATCCGCCAGTGGAATTCTCGTGACTCCTCGGACGATGCTCCGGGCCGATGGACGAAGATGTCGAACGCGAGCCGTGGGTCGGTCCAGGCAGCCGCCCGGACGTCCTGGTTGTGGAGCACGACCTCGATCCCCTCGTCCCAGGCATGCACTTCTTCCGGCCATCGCTCCCGATCCCGTAGCAGGAAGAGATGGAGAGCGGCGCCGAGCGCAATGAGCGTCAAGCCGAACGCAGCGATCGCGACGGCGATCGGCGAGATCCGTGCGCTGAGGAGCAGCCCCACTCCCGCAGCTCCACAGACCGCCCCCAGGACGAGCAGCGGGTAGCGACCGAGCACGGCCGGGCGCTCCCGGCGTCGGCGGCTCCGCTCGGTCTCTTCGGCCGGCACCAGCAACGATGCCCCGTGGTCGGTGCCGGGAGCGCCGTCGGTCACCGAGTCGGACTGCTGCGGCGACACGACCACGGTACTTCGGAGTGCTCGCGCAACATAACAGGAGCCCCCGGATTCTCCTTACACGGGGCCCGGCCGCTCCTTGGACGCGGCGGAGGACACGGCGTCGGCGGGCGAGGCGTCGATCGCCCACCCCGGAAGGGAGTCGGTCAACCCGACGTAGCTCGGGACCTCGCACGCCGTCACGCTGCCGGCGCGGACGAGCGCCAGCAGGGCTGCGAGCCGCGTCATCCCCTCAAAGACCGTGAACGGTCCGTCGCTCGTTCGCCCGATGAGCCCGGGTCGCCCGCGCATACGCGGGAGCTGGAACTCCCGCCGGAGGCGACGAACCGCCCCCGAGAACTCCGCGTCCGGAGTGTCCCGCCCCCGCTCGATCTCCGCGACCAGCGTGTCGAGGCGTCGATCCGGGGCAAGCCCCTCGAACTCGGGCGTGCCGACCGTCCGGAGGGGTGCGAGGTCGTTCGCCTCGAGCGTTGCCTCGAACCACCGGACCTCCGCGCTCACGAGGGGCCCGAGAAGGTCGGCCCGGACTTCCTGCGCCGCGCTGACGATCGCCCTCCGATCGTCGGTCGACCACTCGGCCGACGGGGAGTATCGAACCCGGAGGTTCACCTGCGCGGGGATGCAAGCCCCCAGTCCGAGGGCGTACCGCCGGCTGAACAGCTCGGACTCGCCGACCGAGACCAGGACCGATTCCAAGTCGACCTGCGAACCGAGCTTCACCCCGACGAATCACCCGCCCTCAATGTCGAACGCGTCGCTCGCGTTCGCGGCCGACATCGCAGCACAGGAAATCAGCCATCGCCTTCCGTGGGCCCGGGCCGAGGAGTCGGTCGAGCGGGGGCTGCGGGTATCGGATCCGGGGGCGGCCCCGAGCCCCATCGCCGGCCCGGCCGGACTACGCATAGCATATCTACCCGAGGGCGCGGTGCGCCCCTCGCGGCGGGATGCAGGTAGCCACATGGCGCTCGATCTGTGGGAGCAGTCGTCGGAGGACGTCCGCGAACGATGGCGCGACATCGCAAGGATGCTGCGCGAGGGAGGCGACGCGGAAGCGCTTCCTCGCGCGCTTCAGACCGCGTTCTGGTTCGGGGCCGACGCGGCGCGACGTGCCACCACCCTGGCCCGGTTCGAGATGACGCTCCGTGACCTGTTGCCTCCCGAACGCGTCGTCGGTCTCAAGTCTCCGCCGAGCAGCGACACGGGCACGTCCGGTAGGACGCGGTAGGCCCCTCGGATCGAGGCTCCCGACCTCCGCGTCGCGCGTCCGTCACGAGGCCGGAGCGCCGCCGGCCGGACGTCGGGACGCTGGGCAATCCTCTCACGCGCGGGTCACAGGTCCCGAGACGGCGGCACCTTCGGTCCCTCGGCCGGGTGGTGCGCGGCCATCTCGGTCTCGAGCCGATGCACCTTGCGCTCGACGTCCTCCAACCCTTCCCGCCAGAGTCGGCCCACGATCGGCCCGATGTTGAAGAGCAACGTCGTGATGACGGTCCCGACCGATAGGAACGCCATCGCGGAGGCGAACAACTTCGCGCTGTTCGTCGTGAGGGCGGTCGGCGGTCCCTGCCCGGTCGCGAGCATGCTCTCGAAGTAGAACGCGTTGATCCAGCCGAATCCGGCCACGGCCTCGAATCCGACCGTTCCGACCACGAGCACGACAACGACCGCGAGCAACGAGTAGAGCGCCCGCCGGCGACGGCGCCGGGCCATGGCGGCGCGCGCTCCGCGGTGATCGGCCGGGCCCGACACGGCCCCGGCCGGCGGGGTGGGGCTCGCCACGACGGTCGGCACGCTGCCCCCCTATCTAATCGATTCTCGCGGCGCCCCGGCGACGTTTTTCACCGAATTTCCCGCCGGCTCGCGCCACGGCCCCGTAATAGGGGGGCGTCGCCTCGTTTCCGGGCAACCATGTCGAACGTATGTCCCGACTGCGCCTCCCCCATCGAGCTTACCGTCGCTCCGGCGGAACTGCTGAGCGGCACCTGCGCCTCCTGCGGCCACTCGGTGACCGTCGTGCGCGGACCGTCGTTCTCGCCTTCCGCCGGTACAGCTCCCGCGTCCGGAGGCGAGGGCGTGCCCGCGCCGCCCGGCGTCAATCTCGCCTGTCCCGAGTGCGAGGCGCCGCTCGAGATCGTCGGCGGCGAAGGCCGTCGCATCGAGACCGTCTGCTCCGACTGCGAGGCGCGCTTCTTCTTCGCCATCGCCCGGCCGGAGTCGGACGACTCCGAGCGACCCCGGCGAGGACGACCCGTCGCCGCGCGGGACGATCGACCCCCTCGACCGGAGGGACGACCGTGCCGGGAGTGCGGGGGTCGGCTCCGATTCTCAACGGCCGAAGACGGCGGCGTGGTCGGGGAATGCGAGTCGTGCGGCAATCGGTTCACGCTGCCGCCGCGCACCGACCGACGCGGCGGCGGAGGCGGCTACGGCGGTGGCTTCGGCGGGGGCCGGCGGTATCCTCCCCGCGCGCCCGGACGAACGTGGCGCCCGGGACGGCCCGACCGCGCCGGACGTGGCCCCGGGGCCGGTGACCGGCGTCCCCCGCGGTATTCGCGGAGTCGGGACAACGACGGGGACGACGAGCGGCCCCGACGCCGCCGGCGCCCGGAGTGATTGGCCCGAACGCCCCACGACGCTCAGGGGAAGCTGAGTCCGAACAGCCGGACGGCGTTCCCGCCGAGCACCGCGGCGTTGTCCCCGGGAAGCAGGGGTAGCGACTCCACGAGGTCGGCGGCCACGCCAATCTCCTCCAACGGCCAGTCCGAGCCGAAGAGGAACCGCTCGGGCGCGCCGGACCCGACGATCGCCCGCAGGATCGTCTCGCGCGTGTTCGGGAGGGACGCGCGAAAGTAGCGCGACGCCGCCGGCGGCAGGAGCCCCGAGGTGTCCGCGTAGACGTTCGGATTCTTGTAGAGCACTTCCGCTGCCTCGTCGATCCACGGGTTGCCGAGGTGGCAGAGCACGAACCGGACGTCCCGATACCTTCCGGCGACCTCGTCGACCTCGATTGGGCGGGCGAACTTGAGGAGACCCCGGCCTTCGAGCGTGTCGCCCTGGTGGAGGAGCACCGGCAGCGAGCGCCGGTGGGCGAGCTCGTAGACCGGCTCGAGCCGGGGGTCGTGCGGGTAGAACGGAAGATAGCCCGGATACAGCTTGATGCCGTAGATCACCCGCTCCTTCTCGATCCGATCGACCGTCTGGCGGACGGCCTCCGGACCGCGCGTCGGGTCGACCGTGGCGACCGGCAGCAGGCGATGGCCGCTCGCCTCGTAGTTCGAACGACCTTCGACCATCGCCTCCTCGTCGGACGGCGCGAGGAACATCTGGAGGGCAAGCGCCGCGTCGATCCGGCTCTGGTCCATCTCCGCGAGCAGGCCGCGCACGGAGTACTCGATCCCCGGGCGATAGCCGGTGCGGGCCACGTCCGGCCACCAGCGGGTCAGGTGGACGTGGGCGTCGATCCGGATCGGTCGCGAGGGGGCGGGCATCGGACGCAGCCACCCGGAGGGGCGATGGGCCTTAGCCGCGACGGACGCACCGTTCGAGGGAAGGCAGCGGGGCGTTCGCCATTACTGCGGGGCGGCGAGCGCTCACGGGGACGCGTAGTTCACGGAGATCAGCTTCACCTCGGTCATCTCCTGCATCGCGTACCGGAGGCCCTCCCGACCGAGGCCGCTGGCCCGCACCCCGCCGAACGGGAGGGCGTCCCAGCGGAGGTTCGTCGGGTCGTTCAGATGGACACCCCCCGCCCGGATGCGCCGGGCGAGCGAGAAGCCACGCGCGATGTCGCGGGTGAAGACGGCCGCCTGGAGCCCGTACGGCGTGGCGTTCGCGATCCGGACCGCGTCGTCGAGATCCGAGAACCGGACGATCGGCGCGACCGGCCCGAACGGCTCCTCCCGCACGACGCGGGCTGACTCGGGCACCCCGTCGAGCACCGTCGGCGCGTAGAACGTCCCGCCCCCGAGGGCCGGGCGCGTCCCGCCCGTCAGCACGCGCGCCGATCGCTGGCGCGCCTCCTCCACCATACCGTCCAGGCGGTCGAGGGCGGCCGCGTCGATCACCGGGCCGACTTCGGTCGTATCGTCCAGCGCCGGGCCGACCCGGAGCGCCGCGGCCCGGGCGCCGAGCTCCCGGGCGAACGCATCGGCGATCGAGTCGTGCACGAGGAGCCGCTTCGACGCCGTGCAGACCTGCCCCGAGTAGCTGAACGCACCGCGGACGGCCGCCGGCACTGCGACCGCGAGCGCGGCGTCGTCCAGGACGACCATCGGGTCCATCCCCCCCATCTCCAGGATCACCCGCGTCGCCCGACGACCCGCCTTCTCGGCGATCGCGGTGCCGACCTGGGTCGAGCCGGTGAACGTGACGAGTCGGGTCGACGGATGCGTGACGAGGGCATCCCCGACGGAGTCCCCCGGTCCGACGACGACGTTGAGCACGCCGGCCGGGATCCCCGCCGCCACGAGGTGCTCCGCCAGCCGGAGCGTGGTGAACGGCGCGGCGCTCGTCGGCTTCGCGACGACCGGGTTGCCGGCCGCGAGCGCCGGCGCGACCTTGTGGCAGAGGAGGTTGAGCGGGAAGTTGAACGGCCCGATCGCCACGACCACCCCGATCGGCTCGCGGACCGAGAAGAGGAACCGCTGCTCGTTGCCCGCCGGCCGCTCGTAGGCGTCGGCCGGGTAGCTCTCGCCGCCCAGCTGCCGGATCTCCTCCGCGGCGAGCGCGAAGACCCCGCTCGCCCGGTCGGCCTCGATCCGCGCGTCGGCGATCGGCTTGCCGACCTCGGAGGCGATCAGGCGCGCCATTCCCTCGCGGTCCGCGGCCAGGCGAGCGCTCGCCGCGCGAAGGATCCGCGCCCGCTCGTGGCCGGGGGTGCGCCCCCAACGCTCCTCGACCTCGGCCGCCGCGTCGACCGCCGCGCGGGCCTGCTCCGCCGAGGCGACGGGGGCGTCGGCGAGGGCCCGGCCGGTGGACGGATCGACGACGGCGCGGTACCGCTCCGGGTCGGGGGCCAGCCACGCGCCGCCGATCAGCAGCCGTCCCCGCCCGCTGGCCGGGATCCCGTCGATCACGGCCGCTCCCCGGTCGACGGACGCGACCGACGCATCCGCCGGTCCAGCCGCCGGCCGGTCGCGCGGAGCGCCTCGAAGAGCGCCTCGATGTCCGCGAGGGTCGTGCGGTGGTTGCAGACGGAGACGCGGAGCGCGGTCACTCCGCGGACGACCGTCGTCGTGAGGAAGAAGTCGCCCGACCGGACGGTCGCGTCCGCGATCGCTCGGTTCAGGCGGTCCGCGTAGGTCGGTGCGGCCCCGAGCGGGCGGCGAGGCCGCCCGCCGAGCCGCTCCTCGGGGAGGTCCCGGGGCACGTAGCGGAACGAGTAGATGTACAGCCGCGGTGCGTGGAGCGCCTCGAAGTCGGGGTCGGCCCGCACGAGCGCATCCAGCCGGCCGGCGCAGGCGAGGTTCTGGCGGAAGAGGCGCGCGTAGCCGTCGGTCCCGAGCTGCTGGAGCGCCATCCAGACCTTGAGGGCCCGGAAGCCGCGGGAGCTCTGCGGCCCGATCGACCGGAAGCTTCGGGCGTCGGCGCCCCGTCGCGACTGCGACTGGAGATACGACGCCTCGTACTGGAAGGCCCGGGCGAGGAGCGCGGGGTCGCGCACGAGTAGCCCCCCGCACTCCTTCGGCAGGTACATCCACTTGTGCGGGTCGACCGTTACCGAGTCGGCCCGCTCGATCCCGCGGAAGGAGGGGCGGAGCTCCGGCAGGAGCGGGCCGAACCCGCCGGCGGCACCGTCGACGTGGAGCCAGAGGCCCTTCTCCCGGCAGAGGTCGGCGATCGCCGCCAGCGGGTCGACGGCGCCGACGTTGATCGAGCCGGCCTGCCCGACGACGCAGAACGGCAAGTCCCCCGCGGCAGCGTCCGCCTCCACCTGGCGTCGGAGCGCGTCCACGTCCATCGTGAGGTCGGGCCGGCACGGCACCTTGCGGACCGCGCCCCGCCCGAGGTTGAGCAGGTCCGCCGACCGCCCGATCGTGACGTGCCCTTCGTCCTCGGAGAGGTAGAGCGTGAACCGGCCCGACCGGCGCGGGTCCTGGAGGCCGTCCTCCGCCAGGTCGAACGGCGCCCGGGATCGCAGGGCCACGAACAGGGCGGCGTGGTTCGCCGCCATCCCGCCGCTCATCAGCATGCCGCCGGCGCGCCGGGGGTAGCCGATCATCTCGGCCATCCACCGAACGACCCGGCGTTCGACCTCGGTCTCGGCCGGCGAGATCCGCCAGTCGGCGACGTTCGAGTCCTGGCCGGCCGCGAGCAGGTCCGCGAGGGCGGCGATCTGCAGCCCGGAGCCGTGGACGTACCCGAAGAACCGGGGGGAGCCCAGATGCGCGGAGTTCGGAACGACGGTCGTCCGCCACCGCTCCAGCACCCCGGCGGGGGGCTTACCGCGCCGGGGGAGCGGCTCGTCGAACTCGTGTTCGATCGCACGCGGCGACCGTCGAGGCACAACCGCGCGGAGGCCGAGCGTGGCGTAGTAATCGCCTAGGAGGTCGACCGCTCGGTATCCCAAGCGGCGGAACTCTCCGGGCGAGAGGTCGGGATTGTAGGAGACCGGGCTATCTCGCCCCGACGACTGGCCCTTGCGCGCCTTCGCCGGCACGAACGGCGCGTAGACCGGCGGAATATCTGCTGTGCGGTCAGCTCCTCCATCTGATGGCTGCGACCCCGATTCCGACCGCGCGCCGTTCGTAACCTTATTCCAGCCGACTCCTTGTCGGGGCGATGACGGCTACGTCGGGGCCGGCCGTTCCGGCGGCGTCGTTCGACCCCGGGCCTCCGATCGCCCCGGTCGGTCCCGCGACCCCAACCCGGGGCAAGGCGGGCAGGAGGTTGTGGGGGGACGTGCTGGTTCTCGTCGGTGGAGTCGCGATCGGGGTCAGCTTCCTCGTCGAGTCCGCGACCTTCTACCAGTTCTATAACGACAGCTACCCCGCCATCTTCCGCCTTCTGGACCTCGGTGACTTCCTTCAATCGCTCCTTCTCGGGATCGGCGTCATCCTGATCGTGGCCGGGTGGATAACCGGCTGGTCCGCGGGCACTCCGGCTCGCGATCCGGGTCCCCCGGTCGACGGCGCGTGGGGCCCCCTCGGGGGGTTCGTCGCGGCCGGACTGGGGGTCGCCTTCGTGGCGATCTACGCGTTCGGCGGCGCGATCATCTCCGGCGCCGAGTACGACTCGGTCAATCTGAACCTCTGGAAGTACGAGGGAGCGGCGCTGTACCTCTCCTGCGGCCTCGGCATCTTGCTCCTCGCCGGGGGCTGGTTCTGGGTGCGGCGCCGTACTCCCGGCCGCCGCTGAGCGGGGGAGCCGAGCCGCGGGCGGACTTCGGCGCCCCCTCAGGGAGGCGGAGTCCGGGCCGAGGGTCGGGACCGCGCTTTCGGTGGGGGTCGCTGGCTCCCGGCGTCCACGGCGGATGCCGCAGGGCTCGGGGGCGCGCCGCGCGTCCGCTCCAGGAGCATCTTGAACGTGTCGAAATGCTTCAGGAACGCATCGGCTCGGCGCCGGTCCTCGAGCTCCCCGACGGCGATCTCGAGCAGCGCCTTGGCCTTCGTGTCGCCGGCATCCGCCCGGGCCAGGTAGACGCAGAGGACCTGGTAGAGCGGCAGGACGAACGCATCCGTCCGCGGGGTGCTCATGTCGCCCTTCCGCGGGCGATAGATCCGCTCGATCGGGACCGCGCGGGCGACCACGAGCCGATGGGAGAAGCCGAAGTACCGACCCGGCCCGAGGATCCGCGTCACCTCGCGGACGTTCCCGTTCAGGTTGTTCGTGAGCCGGTCGACCTCGTGCCAGCACCACAGGCCGAAGCCGTAGTCGCCCTCGCGGTACGCCTCCCAGGCCCGCTCGTACAGCGCGCGCTCGCGCTCCTCGACGGGGGCCTCCGGGGGCAGCTCCGCCCGCCAGTCGGACAGCAGGACGTCCACCCGCATCGTGGGAGAGAACTCCCGCATCGGGGGGACTTCCTCCGCGCCCGGCATCGGCGTGCCACGCCGCACGCGGCTTAGACCCTTACCCGGTCGACGGTCGGCGTCGGCCCGCGACCCACGTCTCGCGCACCGGGTTCCCCGCCTGGCCGATCGCCGTGGCGAGGGACGGCGCGTCGAGCACCGCCAGGTCGGCCGGCGCTCCGGCCTCGAGCGTCCCGTGCCCGGGCAGCCCGATCGCCGCGGCCGCGCCGCGGGTGTAGAGGGCGAGCGCCTGCTCCGGCGCCAGCGCCTCGCCGACCGACGGGTTCGCCGAACGGCCGTCCGGTCCCCGACGGGCGACCGCCGCGCGGAGGCCTCGCCACGGGTCGGACGGGTCGAACGGCGCGTCGCTCGAGCCCGCGATCGGGATCCCCCGGTCGAGCAGGGTCCGGAACGGGTACGCCCAGCGGGCGCGCGCCCGACCGAGCCGGGCCTCGAGCCAGCCGTCGCTCCACACGAACCCGGGCTGCACGACCGCCATCGGCCGCGGGCAGTCGAACGCCGCGAGCAGGTCGGGCGGAACCAATCCCGCGTGCTCGATGCGGGCCGGGGCGGACTCCCCGCCACCGGTCGACGCGATCAGACGGAGGGCCCGGGCGACCGCTCGGTCGCCGATCGCGTGCAGCGCGGGCGCCAGGCCCTCGGTTCGCAGGTCGGCGATCTCCCGCGCGAGGTCGGCCTCGTCCCCGACCGGCACCCCGACGACGCCGGGCGCGTCGGCGTACTCCTCGGACAGCCAGGCGGTTCGCGGACCGAACGCGCCGTCCAGGAACACCTTCACGCCGGCGACCGCCACCCGGTCGCCCGCGACCCCCCGCTCGCCCGCCGAGAGCGTTCGCCAGCGGCCGAGACGTACGTAGCCTCGGACCGTCACGGGGAGTTCCCCGCTGGCGGCCAGCGTCCGCAGGGCGTCGAGCTCCCCGGGCGGCGTGCTCATCGAACCGACCGCCGTGATACCTTGGCCCGACAGGTCGGCAAGGACCCGGGCCAATTCCCTAGGGCCGGTCGGAACCGCGTCGGCGACGAGGGCGCCGAGCGGCCCCATCGCCTCCTCGAACAGCAGGCCGTTCGGACGACCGTCCGCGAACCGACCGATCGTCGGGTCCTCCGGGGCCGCCCGGTTCGGGTCGAGCCCGATGGCGGCCAGCGCGACCTCGTTGGCGAGCGCCGCGTGGCCGCTCGCGTGGTACAGCACGGCCACCGCGCCGGGCACGGCTCGGTCGAGCGCCCGGCGGTCCGGCCATCGGCGGTCCCCCCACCGTTCGGGGTCCCAGCCCCGACCGGCGACCGCGCCTCCCGGCCGCCCCTCGCGCCAACGGCCGACCGCCGCCACCAGATCGTCCGCGGACGTCGTGCCGGTGAGGTCGAGCCCTTCCCGCTGGCGGGCGATCTCCGTCAGGTGGACGTGGGCGTCGATCAGGCCCGGGACGATCGACCGGCCGGCGAGATCGAACCGCTCGGTGCCGGTCGCTGCCAACGGTACGACCGCCCGCGCCGGGCCGGCCGCGACGACCCGCCCGTCCTCGACGAGGAGCGCCTCCGCGACCCGCCGGCCGGTGTAGATCCGGCCGCCGGTCCAGAGGCGCGCCTCGCTCGTCACGGACGGCCGCACCCGCCCGCGGCGGCTTTAGGTCGACCGGGACGCCCTAGACGTCGAGGTACCGGTAGAACTCGTACGGGTGCGGCCGCAGGTTCAGCTCGAGCTGCTCCTGCCGCTTCAGCTCTACGTAGGTGTCGAGGAGGGAGTCGGCGAACGCGGGCTTCAGGAACGCCCGGTCGGACTGGAGGCAGTCGAGCGCCTCCCCGAGCGAGCCCGGGAGCTCGCGGATCTCGAGCTCGCGCCGCTTCGCG
>Ga0335074_10009738_pt1 | contig 13426 bp, 12 predicted proteins | sample Lox_Sample_23_FD_206715 | JGI IMG/M metagenome (GOLD analysis project Ga0335074, IMG submission 206715) | Soil microbial communities from Loxahatchee National Wildlife Refuge, Florida, United States - Lox_Sample_2.3 | ecosystem: Environmental > Terrestrial > Soil > Wetlands | place: USA...
CGGTAGTGGGAGTACAGGGCGGCGGGCGGGCCGATGAGTACGTACTCGTCGGCGATGCCGTGGCGGCGGAGGGGGGTTCCTGAGCGGTGGTCGGCCAGCACCTCGGCGACGGCGGACCCTAGCCCGCCGATCACGCTGTGCTCTTCCACGGTCACGATCGCGCCGGTCTCCGCGGCCGCCGCCAGGATCGCGGCTGTGTCGAGCGGCTTGATCGTGTGCATGTCGATGACCCTGACGTTCGAGCCTTCTGCGGCGAGCAGGGACGCCGCGTCGAGCGATGCCCGTACCGTGGATCCGGTCGCGATGATCGTCGCCTCCCCGCCCTCGCGCAGCCTGACCGAGCGGCCGAAGGCGAAGTCGCCTGGTACAGACGGGTAGACCTCGGGGTCGCGGCCGCGGCCAAGCCGCAGGTAGACGGCACCCTGGACGTCCAGGCAGGCACGCAGCATCGCGCGGAGCTGGTTGCCGTCTGCGGCGCAGGCCACGGTCAGGTCGGCGACCGCCCGCATGGCGGCAAGGTCTTCGAGAGCGTGGTGGCTGGTGCCGTAGTAGCCGAGCGACATGCCCGAGTGGTGCGCCAGTACGCGTACCGGCATGCCAGGGTAGGCACAGTCGGTCCTGATCTGCTCGAAACCGAGCAAGGCGGCAAACGAGGCGAACGTGCCGATGAAGGGCATCAAGCCGGTCGACGCCATCCCCGCGGCCGCCGTGATCATGTTCTTCTCGGCGATGCCCAGGTCAAAGAACCTGCCCGGATGCCTGGCAGCGAAGTCGGCGAGCCGGTTAGCCGACGCCAGGTCGGCGGTCATGACCACGACGCGCGGGTCGCCGTCGGCCAGGTCAGCGAGTTCCTCGCCGGCGACGAACGCGGGAATGGACTTCGTCGCGATGCCGGCGACGGTCTCTGTGCGGCGTTCTTGCCTGACTCCGGTGAAGACGTCGCTCTGCTCGGAGTCGGCCACGTGGCCGGTCATCGCAGACCACCCGCGATCAGCTCGGCTCGTACCGCTTCGTAATCGTCGGGGCCAAGGTTGCCGACGTGCCAGTTGAGGTCGAGTTCCATGCGCCGCACGCCCTTTCCCTTGATCGTGTCCGCGATGATCACCTGGGGTGCACCTCGCCCTGACGGCGGCAGCCGGTCGAACGCGGCCAGGATCGCTTCGAGGTCGTGCCCGTCGATGCGCTGCACGTCCCAGCCGAACGCGCCAAACCGCCGGTCAAGCGGCTCGACGGCCATGATCTCCTCGGTCTTGCCGTCAATGCAGAGCTGGTTGCGGTCGACGATGCACACCAGCGACCCGAGCTGGAAGTGCCCGGCCGACATGATCGCCTCCCAGACCTGGCCCTCGGCAAGCTCGCCGTCCCCCGTCATGACGTAGACGCGGAAGTCCCGCCCCTGCACCCGGCCGCCGAGCGCCATCCCGACTCCGATCGACAGCCCGTGCCCGAGCGAGCCGGAGCTGAAGTCGATTCCCGTGATCTTCCGCATGTCCGGGTGATCGCCGAACGGGCTGCCGAGCCTGGTGTAGCTGTCCAGTTCGGAAGGGTCGAAAAAGCCCAGGTCGGCGAGCACAGGGTAGAGCCCGATCGCCGCGTGTCCCTTGCTCAGCACGAACCTGTCCCTGTCCGGCCACGCTGGCCGCGAAGAGTCGATGCGCAACTGCCGGTAGTAGAGAGCGGCCAGGAGTTCAGCCGCCGAGAACGTGCTGCTGTAGTGACCAGCGCCCGCGACGCGGGCGAGCCTGATGGTTTCCAGTCTGATGAATTGTGCCCGTTCTGCGAGCTTGGCGAGGTCCATGCGTGCCGCGTCCCCTTGCTGAAAAAAGTTTCCCCGTGACTGTTTTAGCACTAGCTGACCGTCTAGACGGCGTGGTACATATATTTCCTCCACTTGAGGAAGTAAGTGTCAAGACCTAGGAGTCGGTCCGATGAGTCCCGGTTCGAGCGAGTCACCGCAGCAACTTGTGCGCCGTGACAACGCCAGGCGGGTCTTCCACTTCATCAGGCAGGGGGAGGCGATCTCGCGAGTCGCCCTGGTCGGTGTCACCGGCCTGTCCGCGCAGGCCATCGGCGACATCATCAGGGGCCTGATCGAGCAGGGCCTGATCGAGGAGACAGGCGCCGAGCCCAGGCCCGGCCTCGGCCGCCACCCGATCGGCGTCCGGGTCAGGCCGCTCGGCGCTCTCGCGTTCGGCTGCAACATCGAGCGTGACCGCATCGACGGCGCCTGGATCGACCTGAGCGGTACCCCGGTGGTCAGCGAGACCGTGCGCTACCCGCTTGGCGAGGAGCCCGCCCAGACGATCCGCCGGGTCGAGGATCTCTATCACCGCCTGACCAGCCGGCTGGAGACGCCGGCGGAGACCCGCTTGCCGGCGATCGGCCTCGGCATGCCAGGCCCGATCGAGCCTCGCGCCCAGCGCCTGGTCAACCCGCCCAACCTGCCCCACTGGGAGGGCATGGAGCCGAGGGCGCTGTTCTCAGGCGACTGGGACCTCCCGGTCTTCCTGGAGAACGCGGCGACGGCGGCGGCGCTAGGGGAAGCCTGGCAGTCGCGCAACGAACTGCGGAACTTCCTGTACTGCCACTGGGGCGTCGGCATCGGCGGCGGCCTCGTGCTCGACCTCGAGACCTATCACGGCACAACGGGCAACGCGGTCGAGTTCGGCCACGTTCCTGTCGTGCCAGAGGGAGCGGCCTGCGCCTGCGGCGGACGCGGCTGCCTGGAGGCCGAGGCCTCGGTCGCGGCGATCTGCGCGGAGGCCGCGACCCTCGGCTTCGCCGCCGACTTTGACCAGATCATCGAGCTTGCCCCGGAGGAGCCCGGGCTGGGCGCGCTGCTCGACCGGGCGGGCGACCTGCTGGCTCAGGCCCTTGTCGGCGCCATCAACTTGTTCGACGTCGACACCGTCGTCCTCGGCGGCCATCACCTGCAGCAGGCGTCGAGGTGGCTGACCGGACCTGTGGAGCGGGCCCTGCGGGACCAGCCGATGCGGCGCGGAGTCAGCGAGGTCAAGGTCGTCTGCTCGGCCCTCGGCGAGGCGGCGGGCGCGGTCGGCGCGGCGAGCACGGTCTTCGACCGGCTGCTGCCTTCACCGAGGACCGGATCGCGGGGCTGGCAATGAACGAGATCCTTGGCCGGTTGCTAGCTGACCGTCCGGCCCTGGCACCGGCCGGCGAGGATCTTCAAGCTGCCTTCCTTCTGCTGACGGACGTGCTTAGCTCCGGGCGCAAGGTGCTCACGTGCGGGAACGGCGGGAGCGCGGCCGACAGCGAGCACATCGCCGGCGAACTGGCCAAGCCGTGCGCGCTGCCAAGGCCGTTGCCGGCCGGCCTGGCCGGAGCGCTGAGGGAGCACGGCGACGACGGTTACCTGAGCGCCTGCCTGCGCGGCGGCCTGCCTGTGCTTTCCCTGGCCGGCCAGCCCGCCCTGCTGACCGCGATCGCCAACGATCAGGCAGGCGACCTGATGTTCGCGCAGCAGGTGATCGCGTACGGACAGCCTGGCGACCTGCTCTGGGCGTTGAGTACGTCAGGAAACTCGGCCAGCGTGGTCCACGCGCTGCGCACCGCCCGTGCGCTCGGCCTGCGGACGCTCGGCTTCACCGGGCCTGGCGCGGGCCGGATGGCCGGCCTGTGCGATGTGCTGGTCGTCGCGCCAGGAGCGTCCACGCCGGCGATCCAGGAGTCGCACCTGCCTATCTACCATGCGCTTTGCCTCGCGGTCGAAGCGGAGCTTTTCCCTTGTTTACCACCTGGGCCTCGATCGCTCTCGGCGGCACTAAATGCGTGGTCGCCACCGCCGCCCTCGACGGCTCGGAGCTGACCTGGCTGGAAACCTCCACGCTGCCCACGCTCCAGGCACCGGCCGAGATGCTGACCGAGCTGACCGGAGAACTGGCGGCGCAGGTCAAGGAGGCGGGCTCACCCGCGCTTGACGGCATAGGGATCGTGTGCGGCAGCCCGCTCGACGAACCTGGCGGCCTGGTCCTGGCGCCGCCCAACCTGCCTGCCTGGCAGGCCGTCGACGTGGTCACGCCGTTCGCTGACCGGTTCGGCGTCCGGCCTCGGCTGATGAACGACGCCAATGCTGGTGCGCTGGCGGAATGGGCGTGGGGCTCGGGACGGGGTGCGGGGACGTGCGTGTTCCTGACGCTCGGCACCGGCCTGGGGGCAGGCCTGATCATAAACGGCCGCCTGCACCGTGGCGCGCGGGGTCTCGCAGGCGAGATCGGGCACTGGCGGCTGGCCGGGGACGGCCCGCTCGGGTACGGCAAGGCAGGCTCGTTCGAGGGCTTCTGCGCGGGATCGGGAATCGGACGCTGGGCGCAGACGATCGCCGTGTCCGCTCTTGAGCAAGGCAGGCCAAGCGCGATGGCGGCCGGCTTGGACGCCATCGGCGAGATCACCGCCGAGGCGGCCGGGCGGGCGGCCGATGGCGGTGACGGCCCGGCGCTCGAGCTGTGGACGCAGGTCGGCCGCAAGCTCGGCGCCGGGCTCGCGCTCCTCATTGACGTGCTCAATCCTGACGCCATCGTGCTCGGCGGCATCTATCCGCGCCAGCGTCACCGGCTTGAGGCGCCGATGCGCGAGGTGCTCGCGCGGGAAGCGCTGCCTGAGGCGCTCGCGGCCTGCCGGATCGAGCCCGCCGCCCTCGGCGAGCGCATCGGGGAGTGGTCGGGCCTCGCCGTCGCGATGGCTGGCGAACGGCCAGAACAGCTACCAGAACTTCGACCAGTGACCGCTAAGTGAATGGAGAAGGGGATGAGGCAGCGGAGTCTATGGGCACTCGGCCTGGCCGGCGTTGTCGGAGCCGGCTTGCTTGCCGCGTGCGGAGGCAGTTCAAGCAGCGGCTCGTCGGGCAGCGGCACCAAGACCATTACGGTCGAATACTGGACTAACTTCGACACACCAGGAACGAACGCGACGTTGAAGCTGATCAACGCCGCGGCCAAGCAGCTTGAAGCCGCTCACCCCGGAGTCAAGGTAGTCACCGACCCGATTACCTCTGACTCGGAATCCGCTTACTACACCAAGCTTGACCTCGCAGAGTCCAGCGCAAGCACCTCCCCTGACGTAGTCATGGAGGACTCGTTCCTGATCGGCGCCGACGCGAGCGCCGGCTACATCCAGCCCATTCCCGAACTGTCCAGCTGGAGCGGCTGGTCGGCGTTCCCGCAGGCCATGCAGCAGATCAGCACCTACAACGGCAAGATCTACGGCGCGATGAACAGCACGGACGTCCAGGTCATCTACTACGACAAGACCGTGTTCCAGAAGGCGGGCATCCCCGTTCCCTGGCAGCCGCATAGCTGGGCAGACATCCTCGCCGCCGCGAAGAAGATCAAGCAGAAGGACAGCGGCGTCATCCCCGCCTGGCTCTACACAGGTACCCCGCTCGGTGAGGCGTCCTCGTTCCGCGGCTTCGAGGTGTTCCTGAACGGCACCAATGACCGCATCTACGACGACTCGGCGAAGAAGTGGGAAGCCGGCGGCCCCGGCTTCAACGCGACCTGGAATTTCCTTGCCGCGATGAAGCCATACGAGGAGCCAGAGGCCGACTGGTCGAACCCGAATGCGTCGGAAACGGCCAACCTTACCGACATGCCGCAGCACAAGCTCGGCATGATCATCGACGGCTCATGGGTATCGACCAGCTTCGTGCCAGGCGGTCCCAAGCCGTGGCCAGGCTTCTTCACCGACTACGGCGAGGCCAAGCTCCCGACAGAAAACGGCTCGGGCGCGGGCTACGTGGACGAGTCGGGCGGCTTCGCCTGGTCGATCCCGGCGAGGGCACCTAACCGTTCGCTCGCGCTCGACATGGTCGAAACCCTGTCAAGCGCCGCCAACATCGCTCAGTTCGACGCCACCGACGGCAACCTGCCGCCGCGCACGGACGCGACCTCGCAGCCGGCCTGGTCGAAGATCAACAAGGAAGACCCGGTGCTGACCTTCGCCTCCAGCCTGCTGCAATACACCACCTACCGCCCCAACCTGCCGGACTACACCCAGATCTCGACCGAGATCGCGGCCCTGACCGGTGACGTCTCTTCTGGCTCGATGACGGCGGCGCAAGCCGCGGCCGCCTACAAGGCGAAGGTGACGCAGATCGTGGGGGCATCCAACGCCGAGGAGGCGGGCAGCTAGCAGTGATGACCGGCCTATTCGCGGGCCGGCGGGTGACCGCGATCACGATGACGGCGCCCCTCGTCGTCATCGTGATCGCGTTCCTCGGCTGGCCGATCGTGTGGACCCTGGCGCTGTCGCTGACCAACAAGGCGATCACCGGGCCGACGGCGCTGCACTCCTCATTCATTGGCCTGGCCAACTACAAGGAGTTGTTCGCCTCGGGCAGCGGCCTGGTCCACTCGATCGTGCTCAGCCTGTACTACCTGGTCGCCTCGGCGTATATCGGGCAGGCGCTGTTCGGGTTCTTGCTCGCCTACCTGATGCGGCGCTGTCCTTACCCGGTACGCGCCGTCGTCGGGTCGATCGTCGTGGTGTCCTGGCTGATCCCCGAGATCATCGCGGCCTGGATGTGGTTCACGCTGCTCAGCGACGGCGGCACGCTGCAACAGGCCTTGCATGGCGCAGGTGTCGGATACTCGACCTGGCTGATCTCGCATCCGATGATCTCGGTCAGCCTGGCCAACTCCTGGCGGGGCGTCGCCTTTTCCTTCCTGCTGTTCTCTGCCGCGCTTTCCGACATCCCGACCGACCTGATCGAGGCGGCACAGGTTGACGGCGCGAACGCCTGGCGCCGCCTGTCAAAGATCATCGTGCCTATGCTGTCTGCCACGATCCTCGTTGACCTGGTCCTGATCACGCTCGGCACGCTCAACGACTTCACGCTCATTTTCGCGATGACCGGGGGCGGGCCAGGCACCAGTTCCACTGTGTTGTCGGTGTTCATGTACCAGCAGGCCTTCGTGAGCTTCCAATTGGCCTACGGCACGGCTATCGCCGTTGTCCTGCTCGCCGTCGGGGCGGTCTTCGCGGTCGTGTACATCAGGATTCTGCGCCGGCAAGGTGCACTGCAGGTGGCGCGATGACCGCACTTCGGCGTCGCCTTCCCGCCGTCATCGTCAGCTTGATCGGGGTGCTGTTCCTCGTGCCCTTCGCCTGGCTGGTCGTTGTCGCGTTCCAGCAGCACGGAACGCTCGAGCTGTCCGGCGGCGGCTCGTTCACGCTCGATCACTTCGGGCAGGTACTGCATGGCGGCTTCCTTTCCGCGCTTGGCAACTCGCTTTACCTGGCCGGCGGCACCATGGTGGCGACCACCGTCATCGGGGTGCTTGCCGCCTACCCGCTGTCGCGGTTCCAGTCGCGGACCCAGCGCTACTTCGTCTACGTGCTGGTGTTCCTTACCGGCCTGCCGGTCGTCGCGATCATCATCCCGACCTACGACTTCTTTGTCGCGGCCGACTTCATCAACTCCAAGTTCTGGACCGTGTGGTTCATGACCGCGACCGCGCTGCCCTTCGGCACGTGGATCGCTTGCAGCTTCATCGACGCGGTCCCACGTGAGCTTGAGGAAGCGTCCTGGATCGACGGCATGTCCCGCTGGGGCTCGCTGCTGCGGATCGTGGTACCGCTGATCGTGCCCGGCATGTGCGTCGTCGCCGTCTACACGTTCGTCAACGCCTGGGGCGAGTTCTTCATCCCGTTCATCTTGCTGCAAAGCCAGAACGCGCCAGCCTCGGTCACCATGTTCAGCTACTTCGGCCAGTACAACACCAACTACAGCGAGATCGCCGCGTTCGCGCTGCTCTACTCACTGCCGCCGGTCGCGCTTTACCTCATCGTCACCCGGTGGGTGGGCCAGGGATTCGCGCTGACCGGGGCGATCAAGGGGTGATTCATGCCTGACCAGCCACTGCACGTCATCGCCAACGCGCACCTGGATCCGGTCTGGATCTGGGACTTGCGGGAGGGGTTCGGCGAGGTCTGGGCAACGTTCTCCGCGGCGCTCGACCGGCTTGACGAGCGGCCAGAGCTGGTGTTCACGGCCAGCTCCGCCGCGTTCCACGCCTGGATCGAGTATCACGACCCCGCGCTCTTCGCGCGCATCAAGGCGGCCGTCGCTGCCGGGCGCTGGTACCTTGCCGGCGGCATGTGGATCGAGCCCGACTGCAACCTGCCGTCAGGTGAGTCGATGTGCCGGCAGCTACTGCACGGGCAGCGGTACTTCCAGCGGGCCTTCGGCCGTACCGCGACGATCGGGTTCAACCCGGACTCGTTCGGGCACAATGCGGGGCTGCCGCAGATCCTGGCCCGCGCCGGGCTCAGCGGGTACGTGTTCATGCGGCCGGGCGCCGAGGAAAAGGACCTGCCCGCGCACCTGTTTACCTGGCGGGATCTGAGCGGGACGGCACTGCCCGCGTACCGGATACCTTTCGACTACGCGACGATGGACCCGGCCGACGTCCCTAAGCTGTTCGCCGAGGGGGCCGAACTGGCTGCGGCCGAGGGCACGCCGCTGATGCTGTTCGTCGGCGTCGGCAACCACGGCGGCGGTCCCACTCGTGCCACGCTGGCCGAAGTCGATCGCTTGCCTGGCCGCTACAGCGACCCCGGGGCGTACTTCGCCTCCGTCGGCGCCGGTCCTGACGTGCTCGGCGAGTTGCAGCACCACGCTCCAGGCTGCTACTCGGTCAGCGCCTGGGTCAAGGCGGCGAACGATCACGCCGAGGGCGCGCTGCTCGACGCGGAGACCATCGACCTGATCGCGGCCCGGCTGGCCGAGCGCCCGTCGCGGCAGCCAGAGCTCAGCCTGGCCTGGGAGGAACTGCTGCTCTGCCAGTTCCACGACATTCTCGCGGGCACCGCGAGCAGCCGGGCTTTCCCTGCCGTCGCCGCCAGGTTCGGTCACGTCGAGACCGTCGCCGACCAGGTCACCACCAACGCCCTGTACCAGCTCGCGCACCGTATCGACACCGGCGAGCCGGTCGAGCGGCACTGGTCGTTCTGGACGGGCGACGAAGGCAAGGGAGTGCCGTTCCTCGTGTACAACCCGCTGCCCTGGGCGGTCACGCAGCCGGTCATCGCGACCCGTCCCGCCGAGCGGGTGCTCGACAGTGCCGGGCGTGAGGTACTCAAGCAGCCGGTCGCTTCAGGTGAGGTCACGCTCTACAGCACGCACACATTGTTCATCGCGGAGCTTCCGCCGCTCGGCTACGAGGTCTTCTGGCTGCAGGGCGGACAGCGAAGGCTCGACCAGCGCCCGCGTGCAGGCAGCACCGTGATCGAGAGCGATCTCTTGCGGGCCGAGATCGACCAGGAGACCGGCGCGATCAGCAGCCTGCGCGAGAACGCGAGCGGACGGGAGCTGCTCGGCGAGGGCGGTATCAGGCTCGAGTTGCGTGCGGACGACAGCGATACCTGGTCACACCGGCTGGTCAGCTACGAAGGCGAGATCCTGCCGCTGCGGTTTGACGGGTTCGAGATCGTCGAGGCAGGTCCAGTCCGGTGGGTCGCCCGTACGCGGTTCAGCTATGGCCAGTCGGCAGTTGTCGCTGATTTGTGGCTGCAAAAGGGTCTGCCGTTCGCCGAACTCAGGGTCAGGGCGAACTGGTCGAGTCCGCGTGTCGTGCTGAAGCTCGTGTGCCCCTGGCGGCTCGGCGCTGACGTCGAGACCGTCGCCGGGGCGGCGTACGGTGTGGCTGACCGGGAGCCGAGCGGGGCCGAAGAGCCGGTGCAGGGGTGGGTGGACTGTTACAGTCCTTCTGCTGGGTGCGGGATCGGGGTAACGACCGGTCACCTTCACGGCTACGACGCGACGCCGGATGCGCTAAGGCTGACGGTGCTGCGGAATCCGCTGGCGGCCGATCATGGCGGGTCATGGGGTGGTCAGGATCAGGCTGACTTCCCGTGCACGGACACAGGGTCGCACGATGCTCGCGTGCGGATTCACCCGCATGCCAGGGACTGGCGCGGGGCCGGGCTGGTGGCGGCAGCAGCCGAGCAGTCGCGGCCGCCGCTGGTGATCGCGGACACGTATCATGGCGGGTCGCTGCCGCAACGGGGCGGGTTCCTGACGGCCGAACCCGCCGGGGTGCCGTTCGTGCGTGCGATCAAGCGATCCGAAGCGGGGGACGGGGTTCTGGTACGTCTGGTCGAGCCGTCCGGCTCGCCGCTGGCCGCCTTCCTCGGCGGGGATGCGCTTGGAAGGGAAGTGCCGGTGACCCTTGAACCCTACGAGGTCAAAACCCTGCTAGTACCCGATGATTCCTCTCTTCCCGTTCGCACCGTGACCATCGCCGAACTGCCGCTGGAAAGCCAGCCGTAACTGTCAGCTCGGCCCTACGTTGGCTCGAGCGCAACTCATACCCGCATCCGATATTGCGATTGGCGCATTTGCGTAAAGCGAGTCAAGATCATGTTGTGTCTTTGGTGTGAATCCAATACCATCGGCTTGTGGCAGACTTCTCATCACCGGTACGCATACCCAGGCCGGCCTTCGAACAGTTGCTTGCGCGAGTGGATGATGCGGTGGCTAGATTTGATGCCGCGCTCTTGCTGCATGAGGATTATCCATATGACGTCGATCTGGTGAAAGAGGCTGCAGAGAGAGTTGGTCATGTGCGCTCGAACATGCCTAATCTGAGCAAGCTTTGGCGTGAGAAGAGCAATTCGGTGATGCGACCGCTGGTAGAGCTTGCATACGAGACAACTACTTCTGCATCTGGCTCTCTGGGCGCTAGCCTGTATCTGGCGGCTGCCAGAATTGATACCTCAGAGGGAGTCCCAGATAAGTCCGATATCACGCGCCTTCGCGTGCAGCTCTGGCCGGCCGATGTCAGGATCCTGATGAGAGAACTTGAACATCTGTGGCATGCGCATCTCTCAGCTGAAAGTCTCGACGAGGACGGTGAGCCCGGTGCAGGCTAAAGAAACACATGGTCCTGCGGATCGCAGATATGCTCATGAAAATCTGCGGGCGTCGACGACGGCAGGCCGTATTCTGGGTAGTCGGCGTCGGTTTGATCATCCAGGGGCGCGTGGTGGAGATGCTGTAACCGTTTCGTCGTCTACAAACGGTTACAGGAATCAGCGAGCGGTGTGGATTGAGCCAACTCGAAGTCGGGATACCGATTTTCGAATGGCAGTAAACTATAAAGAACATCGCTCGGAGCCTGATGCCAGGGATAGACTTATAGGGGTCCTGCGGCGGCATGTGGGCAGTTGGGTGGCAATTAAGGGTCCAGAAGTACTAGTTGCGTCAAGTTCACCCAGCCAAGTAATTCGCTTCTTGCGCGCGCATAACCTCCGCGCCGATTCCGTATTCCGAGTTCCTGGTGGGACACGACACGACGTTGCGAGTGAAGGCTGACTTGGAGCTGGAATACTTGCCCCTGCCGTCGCTCGGCACATTGCATTCGCGGCCGGTCGTCAGCGTGCAGATAGAAGACTTGGTTGAAGCGCCATTAGCCTGCCTGGTCGACTCGGGTGCTGTATATAATCGATTTCCGATCGAGTTTGCTAACGAGGCTGGAATTAACCTCGACGAACCCGACATGACGGATGTCTTCTGGGCAGGCGGGGTAAAGTATGAGGGAGCGATAGTAACAGTGCGTTTGAAGATCGGCGCATTGGAGTGGGAAGCTCCTGTATGTTTTGTGCCGGACTGGAGTCAAGATTTCGGTCTTTGGGTCACGAGGGTTTCTTTCGCTGGTTTCATGTTTGCTTTCATGCTGCCGAGGAGCGGATCTCTCTGGAGATGGTGGGTCAGTGACGTAGTTGACGGACCGATCGACGCAGTAGATCTGCGGGGGCCAGTCGCTGTCGTATCTGAGGCACCAATGGCCTCCGCTGCGAGGCGGCGTCGTTACCAGGCGCCGCCTAGAACGCTTCGGCCGACTGGCTTTAGCGGCACTAGGCGGCCGTGGTCGATCCAGCCGGTCTGCGCTTGCTTTTCCGTGCTGGCGTTGATGAACAGATAGGCGCCGGACGGATCGGCGGAGAAGATTTGCAGCAAGATCCCGTACGGCGGCGGGCCCATCCTGGTCTGGTAGATGGTGACCGCGTGCCCGGTGGCTATCGCGACGCGCTCGATTGTCAGCTTGGCATCTTGATGAGGGTAGTACTTGATGCTCAGTTCGTTGAGCGCTGAGCCGTCAGGCGTAATGAATGCCTGGCTCAGCGAATCTGAGCTGAGGACTACCTGACCGCCTTCAAGCGAACCGCCATGCTCGGCTCCGTGATACACCCGCACCTGCCAGCCGTCGCCAGAACAGTTGGCCTGGTAACGGCTGCGGTGACAGCGGTCCTCGGTGACCGCTAGTTCGCTTCCGTCTCTGGCGAAGGAGATGGCGCTGCCGTCCGCGTACTGTACGGCACCTGCCCTGTAGGGCCCGGTGCTCCACAGGACCTTATGGCCGGTCTTGGTGCTGATCACGAAGATTCCTTCCGGCACGCTGTTGGTGTAGATCACCTTGGCGGGTCCGGGCTTGATGACCTCGACCGCGACTTGCGAGCCGTCGGGCGAGGCCGCGAGGTCATAGCCCCACACGCCCTTCAGCTCGCTGCCCTTGACGCGGGAGTAGCCGCTGAGCTTGCCTGAGCCCGTGACCTGGAACCGGTAGACGAACGTATCCAGCGCCGTGATCTTTCCTGCGCCGTGGCCGCCGTGGTGCTTCACGTGCCAGATCGTGCACAGCATGAAGACCGTGCTGTCCTTGGCAGCGGCGAAGGCGGTATTGCCCCCGCCGCAGGTCATTCCCTTCGGATAGGGGACAGTGGCCGTCACGCGGCTGGTCGCTGTGGAGCGCACCTGAGTGACGTCAGAGGTTCCCTGACGGTCCTGGATGACGTAGTAGGGTGGCGGGCCGGCGTGCCTGTGCCCTCCGTCGGCGGCAGGAGCGCTCGGGCGGAACGCGCCAGCGGAGAAGGCCAGCGTAAGGCCGGCGGCAACGACGACGGCGAGCCCGGCGAAACCCGTCTGGGTCGCCCGGCGCCTGACTGCCTGACGGCGGATGGCGTCCTGGCTGACCCAGCGCGGAGGTTCACCGACGGCGAGTTCGAGTAGTTCTCTCAGGTTCTTGTCCATCGGGTTCACCTGTGCTCCCTTTCCGGTGCCTCGGCAAGCTGGCCGCTGGTCCTTAGCCGGGCCAGGGCCTGCGACATCGTGCTCTTGACCGTGCCAACGGCGCAGCCGAGTACCTGTGCGGTCTGGGCCTCGGTCAGGTCGTCGAAGACGCGAAGCACGAGCACGGCCCGTTGCCGGTCGGTCAGCGAGCCGAGAGCGCAGCGCACCGCGACTCTCGCGACCGCTTCCGTGGCTAGGTCGCCTGGCGCGGGGCGGTCAGGCAGTTCCTGGCCGGGCCGTTCGCCGCGCCATTTGCGCCTGCTCCAGTTGATCCAGGTGCTCACCATCACCCGGCGCACGTAGATCTCCGGGTCGTCGCGCCTGGTGATACGCCCCCAG
>Ga0335074_10009739_pt1 | contig 13425 bp, 9 predicted proteins | sample Lox_Sample_23_FD_206715 | JGI IMG/M metagenome (GOLD analysis project Ga0335074, IMG submission 206715) | Soil microbial communities from Loxahatchee National Wildlife Refuge, Florida, United States - Lox_Sample_2.3 | ecosystem: Environmental > Terrestrial > Soil > Wetlands | place: USA: Florida...
GCGCCAAGCCGCACGTTGAACAATGTCATCAGGAATGCGGTTGCGGGCGAGGAATGATAGCCCATGTCGGGGCTGACGGCGGCGCCGGAGATCGTCATCGCGGTGGCGAGCGAGAGGCCCATCCCGCCCTCGCTTTCGCTGCCGATTTCCTTTTCCTGGCCGCCATAGATCCTGCTCGGCGCGTACGCGCCGGGCCGGCCCGCTTCGGTATAGCCGCAGGCGAGCGGCGTCATGGTGAACGGTGCCGCCTTCCGCTCCGCCCAGGCCTGGCGGCCGCTCGCGGTGAGGTTCAGCGTCACGTTGACCAGGGGAAACAGGCAGGGCCCGTTGGCGCCCCACTGCGGCCACATCTCGTGCAGGCGCGGATTGTCGCGCGGGTCGAAGCCGGTCAATTCCTCGGGAAGACGCTGCTCCGGTTGCTGTGCCGGGCCGAGAAACGCGCGCGAGAGGCGGTTGCGGTACACGCCATTCAGGGAGAAGCGGTTGACGTTGATGCGCCATCCGAGCGCCCAGGCAATGCCCAGCAGGACGACGATGGCGAGGAGTGCCACCGGCCATTGTGCCGACGCCGGGAACGACGTTGCGATCTTCCCGGCGAGCGCGCCGAGCAGCATGAACAGCGCCCCGGCAAACGCCGCGGTGAACAGGAGCACGATGCGATTGAAGCCGAGCGCCGGGGCCTGCCGTCCCTGCATCGGCGCCAGCACCGCCTTGGCTGTCTTGCCGAGGAATGCGGCAACCGGCCCGGTCGCGAACCCGGCGACGGCGAGCACGGCGGGGATGAAGGTGCTGCGCCAGCCGTACAGGATCAGCGGCGGCAGCAGCAGCGAAGCGCAGGCCAGTGCCGCCCAGGGCAGCACGGCCAGGATCTTGCGCGCATTCAGCAACGCGAGCCACTCGCGGTCGAGATCGCCACGCAGCACCTCGCCCCGCAACCCGACATAGATCGTCGTCTGCATGACGTGGGAGAGAATCACCCAGGCCGGCCCGAGCACGGCAATCTGCTCATAGGTCAGGGCGCGGGCGAGCCAGGCACCGAGGCCGAGCAGCATCGAGGCCACCACGCAGGCGAGCGCCCAGAGCGGTGCATTGTGCCAATAGATGTGACGATGCGACTCAGGGCCGAGCGCGCCGCCCAACCCGTATCCGACCATCATCGCCAGGAAGCAGCAGGCGGGGGCGACCAGAAGCGGCCAGCTCCAGGTCACACCAAATCCGACAAACCACGGGTGCAGCACCGGGTGCGCCACCCCGGCGTACCAGACCGGCACCAGCCACGCCCAGACGAGCGCCGGGACGACGATCAGCCAGGTCACACAGCCACGGCTGACGCCCTGAACCCGCGACGATGCCCCCGCTCTGGGCGCGGCCGGGACATGGCTCGGCAGCCAGCGACTGGCGCAAGCGACGGCGAGGAACAGTGCGCCGAACCCGATCGAGAGACACGTCCAGGCGAATCCGCGATTGGTCTCGCGCAGCAGGCTGGCGTACAGCACCGGCAGCATGGCGAGCGCCAGCAGCGCCGGGCCGAACACCAGCCAGTTGAGCAGCACGTTGCGCAGCCAGAGCACGACCCCGGCGCCAGCCTCCGCCGCGGCGTCGCTCGATTGTGGTGCGAGGTAATTGGTCCATTCGCGCAGCCGTGACACCGCGCCGGGCTCGGTCGCGCCGCCGAGCGCCGCCTCGACCCGCGCCGCATTTCCGCCCTCGGCGCGGATCCAGCGCCACAACCAGGCGCCGATATAGCCGCCGCCGGAGACGGTGGAGAGATAGTGGAAGCGCGTGAGCAAACCCTGCTGCGCCATCGCCTGCAGCACGCCGAGGCAGAACGAGGCGCTGCGAATGCCGCCACCCGAGAGGCACAATGCCGCGCCGTAGCGGCGCATGTCGCCGGGGCAGGCGCCGTGACCAAAGATCGCCTGGCTTTCGTCGAACAGGATGCTGGACGTGTCGCACGGCTGCTGCCGCACGCGTCGCCTCTGCCGGAGCAGCGTCGCCGGCCGCACGCCGAAATGTCGCAGCCAGCGCCGCCCGGTCAGGAAGGCGGTGATGCGCGATAACCTCGCCCACCGGCCAGGGTCTGCCGGGCGGGCATCGGGCAGGGGCGCGGTACGCGGCTGGGCCGGAATGGCGGACCTCCTGTCTCGGCGCTACGGGATCGTAACAATCCGCGGCAGGTCAGCGCAATCCTTCCGAACCCTTGGCATGCGCTCAGGCCAGGCCGAGCCGGTACGCGCCGCCATCCACTGACCAGCGGACCGCATCCGGCGTGACCTGACACAGCACGCGGCGGGAATAGGCCTGGCGCAGCCGGCGCGGATCGTCGGTCGCGAGCGGCTTGCCCTGCGGCAGCACGAACTCGTAGCGATAGCCACGCCCCGCGAGCGCCGGGCCGCCCGGCACCGGCCACGCCGCCCACTCGGCGACGGGCGCGGCATAGACGAGCCAGAGCGGCGTCTCGTCCACCCGTTGCCGCCCGGCGATCTGGATCGCGACCCGCAGGCAGTCCATGCGCGCGATCAACTCGTCGCTATCGAGATCGCGCAGTGCGCGGGCGGTGACGTGTCCAGCCTCGGCATTGCTGACGTAATCGGACCGCATGATGTCGGCGTAGTTGACCATGCTCCACGCGCGGCCCGCGGAATCCGTGCCGGTCTCGATGAACGGCCCCTGCTCGCCGTCCCAGCCGAGCGTGCCGCCGGTCGCGCGCGCCGGTTCCGGGCAGTCGGGATGCAGCCGATGGTAGCCGAGTTCCGCGTCCATCATCGGAATCGCCGTCGGGCTGCGATGGAAGGTGCGACCGGCATCCGGCGAGGCGGCCGGCCAGTAGGCATTCGCCGCCGCGCAGAGCTTCACGTCCTCCAGGAACGGCGAGCCCAGCCCGAAGGTGGCGTAGAACCGTCCGTCCGCATCGGCGGCGAAGGTGATGTCCCAGCCCGGCGCGAACTCGTTCGAGCAGTCATCGGTCAGACAGCTCGTCGTATGCAGGGAACCGCGGCTGGCGCGCGTTGGGCCGGCCGCCTCGGCATAGGGCCGCCCGACCACGGCAACCATGGTCTCGTCATGGCGGTCGAAAGCGGAGCGCGCAGGATCGGCCGGATGCGGGGTGGTCGGGTTCGCGGCCAACCGCCCCTGGGAGAGCGGCGCCGGGCCGCCTTCCTTGAACTGGTCCATGCGATTGTGGCTGGGGTACTGCTCCACCCAGTCCTGCAGATCGCTCTGGCCGGCATAGGGAAAGAAATCCGGCACGGCGACGATCGAGAAGGCCGGCAGGCTCGCGGGCAGGGCGGTGCCGGCCACCTCCGCCAGCACCGCGCCGTCGGCGGTGCCGTCCTCGAACAACGCCGCGTCGAACCCGCCATCGTGCAGCAGGTCGGTGAAAGCCTGCGCCGGCAGGCTGTTCAGGTCGGTCAGCACCTGCCGCCCGTCCGCGTCGCGGTCGACCCGATGGCGCATGTTGACGAATTCCGGCGCGTTGCGCGGCCGGATGCGCGGATCGAGGCGTAGCAGATCGGCTGCCCCCTCGATTCCGGCCAGCAGCAGGTTGCTGATGATCATGAACGAGGAGAAATGCCGGTTCAGCGGGAAGTCGAAGATCGGCAGGCTGCGCTGCGGCGGCACCGGGAAGGTGGCGAATGCCCCGTCGGCGTGCCGGGCGAGCCGGACGAGCGGCATTGGTGCCGGCGCCAGCAGGACCGATCCGCCCAACGGCTGCAACGCGACGAAGCCGAGCGTGTTGACCGAATCGCGCGAATAAGGCGGCGCCGCGAGATTCCCCGTCGCCGTCAGCCCGGTCTCGACGAAGATGCGCCGCAGCTTCTCGGCGCGGTGGAATTCGCGCGCGCGCACCGTGAGCGGCGCGCCGCCGAGATGGACCGCGCCGGGGAACAGCTTGGTCAGCGGCCGCAGGAAACGTCGGGTGGCGTCGCCGTCCTGCGGGTCGCCCATCACCGCGATCCCATCCGGCGCACGCCGGCGCGGGACCGCCAGGAAGGCGGCGTAGCGGGCGGGCATGACGCGGAACTCGCCATCGGCGAGGCTCTGCCAGCTCCGGGCGGGTGCGTTCCATTGCGCCTCGCGCTGACCGATGCGCGCGACGCCGGTGCGGCTATAGGCAAAATCCGCGTGCCGCCGGTGCGCGGTCTCGCCCCCGCTCCGGTATTCGTAGGCGAAGGTCGCGATCACGGCGTCCGGCGGCAGGGTCGGGAAAGCGGCCTGGCCCCAGATCCAGTTCTCAATCGCCTCCAGCACGGCGAGATCCGGATAGATCGCCGGATCGGCCGGACCGCCATCGTTGGTCGGATGCACCCGGGGGCTCGCGAGCGCGTGGTAGACGAGGCTGAGCGCCGGATCGCCCGGCCAGACCGCGCGGTCGCTCTGTGGCGCGAAATCGTCGAAACCGGGCACGGTACGGTCGATGGCTCGCGGTTGCAGCAGCGCCGTCTCGAGATCTGGCGCGCCGAGATCGAGGCCGGCGGCGCGCAGGAACAGCGCATGCCAGGCCGGATCGAGGCCGCGCAGGAGATCGACGGGCGCTGCGAGCGTCCGCCGCAGCGAGGGCGCGACGTCAGCCATGGGCCTGCTCCCGCCGACGGAGCGGCCGGCCGGCCTGTTGCGGTGGCAGCCCAAGCGCAATGCCGGCGGCGGCGTAGCGCGTGCGCAGCGTCGCGGCGGCCTCGAGCAGCCGGTCGGCAAACCAGCCGTCATAGGTAGCGGCGAGCAGCGCCGCCGCGGCCGGGGTCGCCTGGGTGGCTAAGCTGCTGCGCGCGGCGGCGATGCCGGAGGCGACCGCGAAGCACAGGCCCTGGCCCCAGGCCGGGTCCAGTCGGCCGCCGGCCTCGCCCGCCAGCCGCCAGTCGGGCCCGGCCACGGGCCGCACCAGATACCATCCGACATCCCAGGCGGTCGGCGGCAGAATGTCCCGTCCTTCCACCGGCGCCGGTCCGGCGCTGTGCCGCAGGCTGGTCCAACTGGTGCGTCCGTCGGCGCCGGCGAGAAACAGCCAGCCATCCGACAAGGTCTCGAACCGCGCGCCCTCCAGCGCCGCTGCCACCTCCCCGCGCCAGGCGAGAAGCGGCGGCGACAGCCGGCGACGATGCAGGCGCAGAGCCCGCCGTATCACCTGGCGCGCGCCGCTGGCGTCGATAAGCATGGCTGCGGCGAGCACACGGCCGTCTTCGAGAGTGACGTGAACTGGATCCTGCGCGGTCTCGAATCGGATCGCGCTGGCCCGCGCCGGGATCACCAGGGCTCCGGCGCGCTTCGCGGCCGCAAGCAGCGCGACCGACAGTCCCGCCCGATCGATTTGCAGGCAGGCCGGATGCGCATCCTCGCCGCGCCACGGGCAGGGCTGCGCAAAGCGGGCAAGATCAGTGCCGGCAACCCCGATCGCGGCGAGCAGGGACGCGAGCGCGACGGGCGCCGTCTCCCGCGGACGGGGCCGCTCCTGACCCGTCCTCGCCAATATCAGCGTCTGCCGCCCGGCTCGGGCCAGGACGCTAGCGGCCGCGGTCCCTGCGGGACCGGCCCCGATGACGATGACATCGCAGCAACAGGAGGCAGCAATCGGCGGCATGGCCGTGCTCCGCGCGGCTGCGGTCGCCCGCTCGCCGCTTGTTGCAGACTATGTACGATGCGGCACCGTTCTGCCATAGCCGGCGACGGGGCGTAGCGCGCAACAGGCAGCCGCGCCCCGGCCTTGCCGTCGGCGGGATCGGGCCCCCATCTTCGGACCAGCAGGAGCCGTCGCCGATGACCTTCCGCTCGCTTTATCGCCACGGCTTTGCCCGGGTTGCCGCCGGCACCGCGTCCAGCCGGGTCGCCGATCCGCTGGCCAATGCCGACGCGCTGCTGGCGGTCGCGCGTGCCTGCGACGCACGCGGCGCGGCTGTCGCAGTGCTGCCCGAACTGGCGCTGTCCGGCTACGCGATCGAGGATCTGCTGCAGCAGGACGCCCTGCTCGATGGGGTGGAGCAGGCGCTTCGCGGCATGATCGACGCCTCGCGCGCGCTGTTGCCGGTACTGATCTTCGGCGGGCCGCTCCGCCATCGCGGCCGGCTGTACAATGCGGCCGCGGTGCTGCACCGCGGCCGGCTGCTCGGCGTGGTGCCGAAAGTGCATCTGCCGAACTACCGTGAGTTCTACGAGCGCCGGCATTTTGCGTCCGGCGACGGCACCGAGGGCGAGACGATCACCGTCGCGGGCGCGACCGCGCCGTTCGGTCCGGACCTGCTGTTCGCCGCAGAGGACCTGCCTGACCTCGTGATCCATACGGAGATCTGCGAGGATGTCTGGATACCGATTGCCCCCAGCGCCGAGGCGGCGCTGGCGGGCGCGACGGTATTGGTCAACATCTCCGGCAGCCCGATCACCATCGGCAAGGCGGAGACGCGCCGCCTGCTCTGCCAATCGCAGTCGGTGCGGTGCCTCGCTGCCTACCTCTACGCTGCGGCCGGGGCGGGAGAATCGACCACCGACCTCGCCTGGGACGGCCAGGCCTCGATCTTCGAGAACGGCGTGGCGCTGGCCGAGACCGAGCGCTTCCCCGCCGGCGAGTCGATCGCCATCGCCGATATCGACCTCGATCTCCTGCGCCAGGAGCGCGCCCGCATGGGGAGTTTCGAGGACAACCGGCGGCGGTATGCCGACCGGGTCGGGCGGTTCCGGCGCATCAGCTTCCGGCTCGACCCGCCCATCACCGATCTCGGCCTGGCGCGGCCGCTGGAGCGTTTTCCCTTCGTGCCGGCCGATCCCGAGCGCCTCAACCTCGACTGTTTCGAGGCATACAACATCCAGGTCGCGGCGCTGCAGCAGCGGCTGCAGGCGACCGCGACCGAGCGCGTCGTGATCGGTGTCTCGGGCGGGCTCGATTCCACCCAGGCACTGATCGTCTGCGCCCGCACCTTCGACCGGCTCGGCCTGCCGCGCAGCAACATCCTCGCCTACACCTTGCCGGGATTCGCCACCGGCGAACTCACCAAAGCCAATGCGCTGCGGTTGATGCGCGCTCTCGGCGTCGCGCATCGGGAGCTCGACATACGCCCCGCCGCCTCGCGCATGCTGGCCGACCTCGATCACCCGTTCGCGCGCGGCGAGCCCGTGTACGACGTGACGTTCGAGAACGTGCAGGCCGGGCTGCGCACCGATTACCTGTTCCGCATCGCCAACCAGCATGGCGGCCTGGTGATCGGCACCGGCGATCTGTCGGAACTGGCGCTCGGCTGGTGCACCTATGGCGTCGGCGACCAGATGTCGCACTACAACGTCAATGCCGGCGTGCCGAAGACGCTGATCCAGCACCTGATCCGCTGGGTGATCGCGTCAGGCCAGTTCGACCGCGAGGTCGGCGACGTGCTCGGCGCAATCCTCGCCACCGAGATCTCGCCGGAACTGGTGCCGGTCGCGGCCGGTGAGACGCCGCAGAGCACGGAGGCGAAGGTCGGGCCATACGAGCTGCAGGATTTCAATCTGTACTACACGCTGCGTTTCGGCTTCCGCCCGTCGAAGATCGCCTTCCTGGCGCAGCACGCCTGGAGCGACGCGGCTGCGGGCGATTGGCCGCCGGGCTTCCCCGAGGATCGCCGTCGCGCCTACACGTTGGCGCAGATCCGGCACTGGCTTGGCGTGTTCCTGCAGCGTTTCTTCGGCTTCAGCCAGTTCAAGCGCTCGGCGATGCCGAACGGCCCGAAGGTCGCAGCCGGCGGCGCGCTGTCGCCGCGCGGCGACTGGCGCGCACCGTCGGACGGCAATGCGCGCATCTGGCTCGACGAGCTGGAACGCGACGTGCCGGAAGCATGACACGAGGCCTGCGTCAGTAGCCGCCGCCACCCCCGCCGCCGCCGCCACCGCCTCCACCGCTTCCCGTGCCGTGGAAGGTGCTGCCCCAGCCGGATGACGCACCGGACGGCGCGGCATTCTGGCAGGCAGCGACCGCCAGGAATGCGGCGGCGGCGAACAGGACTCGGATCAGCGTACGCATCGTCATTCTCCCGGGGCCGGTCGACGGCGCCCCGACCGATCGACGCGTGGCAGCGTTGATTATTCCGCAAGCCAGTTCGCAAGAATAAAGCGGCGCGCGTGCCGGTCTCGCGGCTGACGGCCTCCGCCGTCCGGCCTTTGCCGCAACCCACGACCGGAGTTCATCTCGCCATGCGCTCGCTTCTGCTGGGGCTTTCGCTCGCTCTCCTGCTTGCCGGCTGCGCCGGAACCGCGGCGGTCACGGTGCCCGCGCCGGATCCATCCCTCTCCGGACCGCCCGACAGTTTCAGTCCGTGACCATCGATGGCTGCGACGCATCGTCGTGCCGGACGGGCACGCCAGGGCCAGTGCATCGACACCATTCCGTGAACCGTCCGGCGACCCGACCGGCGCCCGCGAATAAATCGGCCTGCGAAGCAGTCCTTCCGGCGCGGCCAACAGGAGAAGTACCCATGACTGAATTGTCGGCGACCGCTGTCGCGACCGGAACAGCGGACGAGCCAGGTGCCACGCGTCGCGGGGCATTGAAATGCATGCTCTGGACGGGCGCCGCGGCGGTCTGGACCGTCACCGGCGGCGTGCCGCGATCGCGGCTGATCGTCGATGCGGCGGCGCAGACCACGGACGAGGCGGACACGCGCGCGCTGCGATTCGTGCAGATCAGCGACAGCCATATCGGCTTCGCCAAGCCGCCGAACCACGACACGCCCGCCACACTGGCCGCCGCGATCGCGCTGGCGCGGCGCGAGGCCGCCGATGCGGCGCTGATGATCCATACCGGCGACGTCAGCCACCTCTCGCGCGACGCGCAGTTCGATACCGCGGCGGAGATCATCCGCGGCGCGCGGCTCGACACGCATTACGTGCCCGGCGAGCACGATGTGCTGCAGGATGACGGGGCGAATTTCTTCGCGCGGTTCATGCCGAAGGCGCAGTCGGGCGGCTGGTACAGCTTCGACCAGCAGGGCGTGCACTTCGTCGCGCTGAACAACGTGCAGAACCTGAAGGCCGGCGGGCTCGGCAGTCTCGGTCCGGCCCAGCTCGCCTGGCTCGCCGCCGATCTGCGCGGCCGTCCGGCCAGCCAGCCGATCGTCGTCTTCGCCCACATGCCACTCTGGACCGTCTACGCGGATTGGGGCTGGGGGACCGAGGACGCGGAGCAGGCGCTGACGCAACTGCGGCGCTTCGGCTCGGTGACGGTGCTGAATGGTCACATCCACCAGATCATGCAGAAGGTGGAGGGCCACGTCGCCTTCCACACCGCGCGCTCGACCGCGTTTCCGCAATCGCCGCCCGGCAGCCCGGCCGGACCCGGACCGATCAAGACGCTGCCGGCGGGTCGGCTGCGCTCCACGCTCGGCATCACCCGGGTTGCCTCGGTGCATGGCGGGGCGTCACTCGCGGTGATCGACACACCGCTCGGGGCATGAGGGAGGGAACGTTGATCCGGCGCATATTGCTCGCCTTCGCCTTGCTGCTGAGCGCGGCGTTGATTCCGGTGGCAGCAGCCGATCGTGATGCGGCAGTCACGATCGACAACTTCACCTTCCTGCCCGCACAGCTTACCGTCGCAGTCGGAACCCGCGTGACCTGGACCAACCGCGACGACATTCCGCACACGGTGCGCAATGATGCCGCGCCGCCCGCCTTCCGATCGCCGCCGCTCGACACCGGGGATCATTACGCGTACACGTTCCGCCGGCCCGGCACGTATCGCTATTTCTGTTCGCTGCATCCACACATGCAGGGCGTCGTGATCGTGCGATGAGACCGACTGCCGGCGGGCCGCCCCCGGCAATCGGGGGGCCGCCGGCATGCGGCGGCTGACGCGAGAGCGGCTGACGGGCTGTCAGGTGACACAGGCGTCGCGCTTCGAAGAGATCGTGCTGCCGCATCTCGATGCCGCCTACAATCTGGCGCGCTGGCTGCTGCGTGATCCCGTGCTGGGCGAGGACGTGGTGCAGGAGGCGATTGTCCGCGCGCTCGGCCACTTCGAGACCTATCGGGGCGGCGACGCGCGCGCCTGGGTGCTGCGCATCGTGCGCAATGCCGCCTACGACGCGCTGGCCACACGAGTCCGGCAGGCGGAGACCCCGATCGAGGCGGAAACGACGGATGGCGGGCTGTCCGAAGCGCCGACGCTGATCGATCCGGCCGCCGATCCGGAAGCCGCGCTTGCGCGGCGCGAACAGGCCTGCCTGCTCGACCGTGCCCTGCAGGCGCTGCCGATCGAGCTGCGCGAATGCCTGGTGCTGCGGGAGCTTGAGGAGATGTCGTATCGGGAGATCGGCCGCATCACCGGCGTGCCGATCGGCACGGTGATGTCGCGGCTGTGGCGCGCCCGGCAGGCACTGCTGCGGGCCGGCCGGGACGCCGGGTTGTCCGGAGGCGGGAAATGAGCGAGTCCCATGCCGAGACGATGGGGCCACTGATTCAGGCGGATCTCGACGGCGAGCTTGATCCGGCGCGCGCGGCGGAGCTGGCGGCGCATGTGCCGGGCTGCCCGGAATGCCTTCTTCTGCAGCAACGGCTCGCCGATCTCTCGCTGCGGCTGCGGGCGGAGGCGACCTATCACCGTGCGCCGGCACGGCTGCAAGCTGCCGTCGCGGCGCAGCTTGCCGCGTCGGGTTCGACGGCGCCGCCGCAAGCGCCGAGCCCAACTACGGTCTGGCACCGCCGGCTGCGCTCCGCGGTGCCGTTCGGTGCCGGTTTCGCGCTGGCGGCGGCGCTCGCCTTCCTGCTGATCCTGCCGCGCGGTCCCGACATGGCGAGGCTGATCGTCGACGATCACCTGCGCGCCTTGCAGCCCGGCCACCTCACCGACGTCCTGTCGACCGATCAGCACACGGTCAAGCCGTGGTTCGACGGGCGGCTGGATTTCGCGCCGCCGGTGCGCGATTTCGCCCGGCAGGGATTTCCCCTGATCGGCGGCCGGCTCGATTATGTGGCGGGCCGGCCGGTCGCCGTCCTGATCTATGGCCGCGCCCGGCACGTGATCGACGTGTTCGTCTGGCCGGGCAGCGCGCCGGAACGCTCCGGCAGCCGGCGCGGCTATAATTTCGTGCGCTGGAGCGAGGGCGGCATGGTCTTCTGGGCCGTCTCCGATCTGGAGATTGCCGGTCTGCGTGATTTCGTCCGGCTCTGGCAGACGCCCGGCGCGTAGGCCAGGACGAGGCTGGGAACGCCGCCCGCGAGCGGCGCGCCGGTCGCGGGCGAAACTCGGGTCCGGCTTCCCGGCGCGGCTCGCCCGCCGCGCCTCCCTCGGGCGCCCCGCGCTATTCGCCGGACAGTTCGCGCCGCCGGCGCTCCAACTCCTCGCTGTAGCGGCGCAGGGCGTATTGTTCGGTCAAGAGGCCGATCGGTCGGAGCGTCTCGGCGCTGTCCACCACCGCGAGCGCGTCGCTTTCCGCATTCTCGAACATGGCGATCGCCTCTTTGATCGTCATCTGCGGCAACAGCACCGTCTTGCGATAGTGCAGCAAGTCCGAGATCCGGCCGATCTCCTCGCCGGCGGCGTGCGCCTCGGCGACGAAGGCAATGCCGGCGTAGCGATCCTTCTCGTCCACGGTGACGACCCGGGTCAGCGCGCCGAGGGCGAATTCGCGGCGGAACGCGGCCATGGTCATGTCGGCGCGCACGGTGCGGAACTCGCGCCGCATCATCCGCCCGACCGTCAGGTTGCGCATCCAGCCGATATCGACCGCGCTGCGGATCGCCTCGCCGCGCAGATGGAAGCGCCAGGTGGCGAAGGAGTAGCCGAAGGTCCGCCGCACGGTCAGCGCCGAGACCACCGCCGCGGCGAGCACCGCGACGGTCAGCGGCAGGCTGCCGGTCGTCTCCAGCGCGAGGAAGGTCATGGTCAGCGGCCCGCCGACCACGGCGACGGCGAGCCCACTCATGCCGACCAGCGTGGTCACCACCGGCGGCAGCGCCTGCGTGACCGTGACCAGCCCGAGCACACCGCCGAACAGCTTGCCGACCAGCGCCCCCAGGAACAGCGAGGCGAAGAACAGACCGCCGCGGAATCCTGAGCCGATCGAGACCGACGAGGCCGTCGCCTTGAGCAGGATCAGCAGTGCCACGTGCGGCAGCGCGTAGGGTGCGTTGAAGACGATTCGCACCGCGCCGTGGCCCGACGAGAGCACCTGTGGCGAGATCAGCGCCAACGTGCCGATGAACAGTCCGCCGACCGCCGGCCGCAGCCAGTTCGGCACCCCGCTGCGGCGAAAGATCTGTTCGGTCAGCGTGGCGCCGCGCATGATGGCGATGCCGGCCAGGGCGCAGATCATGCCGAGTGCCAGGATCGGGACGTAGTCGACCAGCTCGATCGAGAGCGGGGCGCGGATCGCGATCTCCTCGATGCCGCCGGTCAGCAGCCGCATCACGGACACGGCGCAGATCGCGGCGACCACGACCGGGGCGAGGGTCGCGAGCGTGTAGGTGCCGATGATCAGTTCGAAGCCGTAGAAGGCGCCGGTGAGCGGCGCGTTGAAGGCGGCGGCGATCGCCCCGGCGGCGCCGCAGCCGACCAGCAGGCGCAGATCGTTACGGCGGACCCGGAAGGCGCGGCCGAGCTTGGAGGCGAGTGCCGAGCCGATCTGGGTATAGCCGGCCTCCAGCCCGACCGAGGCGCCGGCGCCATTCGACATCATGGTCTGCGCCACCACCCAGAGACTGTCGCGCAGCGACATCTGCCCGCCATAGAGGGCGTTGGCCTCGATCGGGTCGATGACGCGCTGGTTGAACCAGCGCACCGCGAAGATGCCGGCGGCGCCGAGCAGCAGGCCGCCGGTCGTGGGGATCACCAGCGCCCGCCAGCGATCCACCTGCACCATGGACGAGAGGCGCTCGCCCGGCTGCATCGCATAGAGAATCTGATGCGCGATCTGCACCGAGGTGTTCATCGCGACGACGCTCAGTCCGGCGGCGATGCCGACCGCCGCGGCCAGTGCCACGAGCCAGATCTCGTCGGCCCGGACCAGCGCCCGCAGGGTCTGCGGCGCGTGCAGCACGATCGAGCCGAAGGCCCGTCGGGCGCGCTCGACGCGCGCGAAGGACCGGCGCGCGGCGATGCCGGCAGTGGCCAGGCCGTTGCTGCTCGGCAGGCTTGTCATCGCGTCTGTGCCCGGCAACAGAGACGGCGCCGGTGCCAAGACACCCGCGCTTCACTGTCATTCATGGGGCCGCCCGGGCGGATGCGCAATCGCGCTGCGGCGCGGCAGGTATTGTTTCATGCCGCCGGATGGCTGGACTGCAACGAAACCACTCTGTCCCCCTGGTCGACGCCCGGTACCACCATATTTGCGGCGACGGTCGCGGTCCGGATCGCCCGGGTGTCGGCTTCGCGTGCGCCGGGCGCGGGCAGCGACGCTGTCACCATGAGCCATGCATGCTGGAGGAGCAGGGCGGAATTGCGTCAGTATCACGGCGTGCTGCCGCCGCTCCCCT
>Ga0335074_10009740_pt1 | contig 13424 bp, 10 predicted proteins | sample Lox_Sample_23_FD_206715 | JGI IMG/M metagenome (GOLD analysis project Ga0335074, IMG submission 206715) | Soil microbial communities from Loxahatchee National Wildlife Refuge, Florida, United States - Lox_Sample_2.3 | ecosystem: Environmental > Terrestrial > Soil > Wetlands | place: USA...
TCGACCTAGGCGATTCCACGCCGGGGGAGGTGATCGATGACCGGCTGACGTTCGCTCAGCTGGCCGAGGCCCACGGCTTCGGCCACTACCACGTTACCGAGCACCACGGCACGCCGTTGTCCGTCTGTCCGTCACCGAACCTGTTCCTCGCCGCGCTGGCGCAGCGAACGACGAGGATGCGGATCGGTGCGCTCGTGCACGTCCTTCCGGCGTACCACCCGCTGCGGCTGGCCGAGGAGATCGCCATCCTCGACCAGATGACCCATGGCCGCCTCGACGTGGGCGTCGGCAGCGGCGTGAGCCCGTACGAGCTCGCCTACTTCGGCGTCGACGCCGCCAAGGCGAAGGACATCTACCGCGAGACGCTCGGGGTCCTGACGACAGCGCTGGCGACCGGGCGCATGACTCACCAGGGCACGCTGCTCCCGGACATCGACGCTGAGCTGTCCGTCCGCCCGGTCCAGCAGCCGCACCCGCCGCTGTGGTACGCCTCGAGCAACACCGCCACGGCCGAATGGGCAGGCGCGAACAACGTCAGCTTCGTCGGCCGCTGGAACTCCGGCGGGTTCACCGAGGCCGCCGAGGCCTACTGGCGGAGCTATGACGCACGCGCGGAGCAGCCACGCGACGGCGCCACGTCACGGCCGCGGCTCGGCGTCGCCGCCCGCGTCTACATCGGGGAGACCGACGACGCCGCCCTCGAACGGTTCCGCAAGGCCAACGACGTGCTGGGCCGCCACCTCACCAAGCTCTGGCACGACCACGACGACTACAGCAACGACGCCTTGTTCCAGACCGACACCATGCTCGCCCGCGGCAACGCCCTCGTCGGTTCCGCGCCCACCGTCCGCGACCGGCTGATCGAACAGGTCCAGGCGGTCCCGGTGAACTACTTCGAGGCCACGCTCGCCTTCGGCGACCTGACCCTCGAGGAGTCCCTGGCCAACCAAGCGGCGTTCGCTGGTCTGGTGATGCCGGCCGTCCGCGATGCCGTGGGATCTTTATCCCGGACGGACCCGTTTCTTCGCCTCACCCGAACTGCGGCCACTTCTTTCCGAAAGCAAGCCTTTGCCACTATCTTTATGGCATTCCGGGGAGGAGGACGGCGGTGGCAGGGGAGCCCGCGGCGTTCATGAGCTATGTGCGCTCGGACGACACGCACGATGGCGGCCAATTGTCCAAATTCCGGGAACAGCTGGCCGGCGAGGTCAGGATGCAGACCGGGCGTGAGTTCCCGATCTTCCAGGACCGCAACGACGTGAAGTGGGGCCAGAACTGGAAGGCGCGCATCATCGAGGCCCTCGACGCCGTAACGCTGCTGCTGGTAATCGTCACGCCGGGCCTTTTCCAGTCACCGCAGTGCCGGGACGAAGTGACGCGGTTCCGGCAGCGCGAACATAAGCTGGGACGCGCGGACCTGATCCTGCCGGTGTACTACGTCAGCGCCAGGGAAATCGACAACCTGGATCTGCGTAAGAAGGACGAACTGGCGAGCCTGCTGTGGTCGAGGGAATACGCGGACTGGCGTGACCTGCGGTTCGAAGTGGAGACCTCCCTGGTAGTCCGCAAGACGATCGCTCAGCTCGCGTCCCAGGTGCGGGACATCGTCTGGGGGGACCTTCCGCCGCTGCCAGCCCTGGATACGAGTGTCCAGGGACCAGGTAGCCAGTCAACCGCGCAAGGGGATGAACCCGACCCCAGCGCTGCGCAGCCTAAGAACAGCGCGAAAACTGAGCCGCCAAAGCACGTGGTTGACCCATACCCGCACCGCGGCGATTTCACTTCGGTCGGCCAGGCGATAGCGGCGGCGGAGGCTGGCGACCTAATCCTGGTTCGCCCCGGTCTCTACGAGGAGTCTCTGCTGGTGGACAAGCCGCTGGATATCGTCGGCGACGGCGCGAAAGAGGATATCGAGATCCGCGGTAAGAACGGTCCCGTGCTCGAGTTCCGGACGAACATCGGCCTCGTGACGAACCTTAAACTCAGCCAAGCCGACGGCGAGGGCTCTTACGGGGTGATGATCCAGCAAGGGCGGCTGAACCTCGAGGGATGTGACATCAGCAGCCGGGGCGGGTCATGCGTCTACATTGAGGACGGCGCCGACCCGCGGATCCGCCACAACACGATTCACGCTGGCAAGGAGAATGGCGTCGTGGTACGGAACGGCGGGCTGGGAACGCTGGAGGATAACGAGATCACCGGTAATGCCCTCGCTGCCGTGGCGATCGAAACCGGCGGCGACCCGTCGCTTCGCCGCAACAAGATTCACCACGGTAAGGAGAGCGGCGTCGCTATCTCTGAGCGGGGACTGGGAACTCTCGAAGACAATGAGATCGCCGGTAACGCTCACGTGGGCGTGACCGTCCATACCGGCGGCAACCCGGTGCTTCGCCGCAACCACATCTGCGGTAACCAGCGGGGTGGCTGCCACGTCTATGGCGCCGCGCTGGGGACTCTGGAGAACAACCACATCACCGGCAATGCCGGCGCAGGCGTGGAGATCACGGGCGCGAGCCAGCCGACACTACGCGGCAATCGCATCACCGGGAACGCACACGCTGGTGTGTGGATACATGACGGAGGCAAAGGCGTAGTGGAGGACAACGACCTGACCGGCAACGGGCGAGGCGCGTGGGACATCGAGGCCGGCTGCGAGCCGGACGTGACCCGATCGCGCAACGCGGAGTGATGAAAGGAGGCCGGCGGTGGCGGGGCCTGCGGCGTTCATGAGCTACGTGCGCTTCGACGACGCGCACGACGACGGTCAGCTGTCCTCCTTCCGGGAGCGGCTCGCCGCCGAGGTCCGGATGCAGACCGGCCTCGATTTCCCGATCTTCCAGGACCGCAACGACATCGCCTGGGGCCAGAACTGGCGGCAGCGGATCGACGAGACCCTCGACGAGGTGACGATGCTGCTCGTCATCATCACGCCGGGGCTGTTCCAGAGCCCGGCGTGCCGGGAGGAGGTGGCCCGGTTCCGCGAGCGGGAGCGGAAACTGGGGCGCACCGACCTGATCTTGCCGGTGTACTACGTAGGCGCCCCCGCGATCGACCTGCCGGAGCTGCGCAGGGCGGACGACCTCGCGAGCCTGCTGTGGTCGAGGCAGTACGCGGACTGGCGGGAACTGCGGTTCGAGCCGATGACCTCACCGGTCGTCAGGAAGGCGATCGCCGTGCTGGCGTCCCGGATGCGGGACACGTACTACGGGCTGACCGTGAGCACGTCGGCTCCGGTGCGCGCCCCCCGCCCGGCGCCGCGGGCAGAGGGCGCCGCGGCCAGGGATGTCCCGGCGGCCGAGGCCGGACAGCAGCGCGACACGTCCAGAACCGAGCCGCCGACCCACGTGGTGGACCTCTACCAGCGCGGCGACTTCGAGTCGGTGCGCGCGGCCATCGAGGCGGCCAGGCCCGGCGACCGGATCCTGGTGCGGCCCGGGCTGTACGAGGAATCCCTGCTGGTGGACAAGCCGCTGGAGATCATCGGGGACGGTCCGGTCGAGGACATCGAGATCCGCGGCCGTGACTCGCACGTGCTCGAGTTCCGGGCGAGCATCGGCCGGGTGGCGAACCTGACGCTGCGCCAGGCGGAAGCCGACCAGCCGCGAGGTGTCGTCGTCTACCAGGGCCGCCTCGACCTGGAGGGATGCGACATCAGCAGCAAGGGCGGGACCTGCGTCTGGGTGCTCGACGGCGCCGACCCGCGGCTGCGCCGCAACAAGATCCACCACGGCAAGTACGTCGGCGTCCAGGTCTACGAGAACGGGCTCGGCACGCTGGAGGACAACGAGATCACCGGCAACGGCTACACGGGCGTGGAGATCAAGAAGGGCGGCAACCCGGTGCTGCGCCGCAACCAGATCCATGACAACAAGCACAGCGGCGTCTACGTGCACGACAGCGGGCTCGGCACGCTGGAGGACAACGAGATCAGCGACAACGGCAACGCGGGCATCGCGGTCAAGGAAGGCGGCAACCCGGTGCTGCGCCGCAACCAGATCCACGACAACAAGCACAGCGGCGTCTACGTGCACGACAGCGGGCTCGGCACGCTCGAGGACAACGACATCACCCTCAACGCCACGGTCGGCCTGGAGATCAGGAACGGCGGCAACCCCACCGTCCGGGGCAACCGGATAAACAGGAACGCCTACCAGGGGGTGTGGGTCCACGACGGCGGCAAGGGCGTCGTGGAGGACAACGACCTCACCGGCAACACACGGGGCGCCTGGTTCATCGATAAGGACTGCGAGCCGAACGTGACCCGGGCGCGGAACAAGGAGTAACGCGCACCCGCGGACCGGCGGAGTTGTCGCCCCGCACAGTGCAATGCGGCTCACGCCGGAGCATAGTGAGTTGTATGGAAGGTGTCACCGCTGACGCCGACACGGGCGACGCCAGCTCAGGCGTCCTGGGGACGCTCAACTACGTCGCGCCCTGGTCCGCGCGCAACCGGCTGTACGTCGCGCCCGGCGGGCACATGACCACCACGCGGTACGCGCCGCGGACCGTGCGGATCGTCGACGGGCGGCCGCACCGCGCGGACTTCGGACTGGACACCAGCGGGTTCACGCTGCTCGACCACCGCAGCTCGGTGACCGACTTCGGCGACGCCGCCGAACTCGACGGGGTCTACACCGGCGAGGCGACCGACCTGGTCCGGCGGGTGACCGGCGCCGACGAGGTCGTCCCGATCGGCTGGGTGATCCGGCGGGCGGGGAACGACCTGCGCGGCGCGCAGCCGCCCGCGCCCGACGTGCACGTGGACGTGCACCCCGGCCGGGCCGATGCCCGGTTCGCCGCGGCCTCGCCGGGGGGACGGCCGTTCCGGCGGGCGATCATGACGAGCCTGTGGCGCGCGTTCAGCCCGCCGCCGCAGGACTGGCCGCTGGCGATCCTCGACTACCGCAGCGTCGCGGACAGCGAGGGCCAGCCGAACCTGCTGCTGTTCGTCGACACGCTGCCCGACCCCGACGACGTGCCCGACATCCCCGACGCCGACGCCCAGCCGGCGGGGTCCATCTTCACCTACCGTCCTGAGCACCGCTGGTGGTACTTCCCCGACATGCACCGAGGGGAAGCGCTGCTACTCAAGCTGCACGACACCGATCACTCGGTCGCCTGGCGCGCCCCGCACACCGCGTTCAACGACGCGGGCGCGTCCGGCGCCCACCCCCGCGAGAGCGTCGAGTTCCGCACGGTCGCGTTCTTCTACTAGAAGCCCCCCGGGAGGGACCCATGACCGAGACCCACGCCAGGCCCGAGCCGGACGCGGCGTTCCGCAACAGCTGGCTCGAGGGCCCGTTCGCGCCCGTTGACCAGGAAGTCACCGTGCACGACCTGACGGTGACCGGGTCCATCCCGAAGGACCTGGACGGCCGCCTGCTGCGCGTGGGGCCGAACCCGATCGACCCGGAGAACCCGGTGACCTACAACTGGTTCACCGGCAACGGGATGGTGCACGGGGTCCGCCTCCGCGACGGCAAGGCCGAGTGGTACCGGAACCGCTTCGTCCGCGACGACGAGGTCGCCCGGAGCAAGGGCATCGACCCGCTGCCAGGCCCGGCGCAGCTCGGCGGCGGCGCCCAGTACGTCGCCGACAACATCGTCAACACGCACATCTTCCCGCAGGCCGGCAAGACGTGGGCCTTCGCCGAGGCCGGAGTGCTGCCCGTCGAGCTGTCCTACGAGCTGGAGTGCCTGGCCAAATCCGACTTCGGCGGCACGCTCAACGGCTCGTGGACCGGCCACCCGCACCGCGACCCGGGCACCGGCGAACTGCACGGGATGAGCTACTACCACGGCTGGCAGCACGTCAGCTACCAGGTGCTCGACACGACGGGGCAGGTACGAAGGACGGTCGACGTCCCGGTAGCAGGCCGCCCCGTCGTGCACGACTGCGCGCTCACCGAGCGGTACGCGATCTTCCTCGACGGGCCGGTCGCCTACTCCGACGAACTCCTCAAGCAGGGCTACGACTTCCCGTTCATGTGGGGCTTCGAGTACCCGACCCGCTGGGTGCTGATCCCGCGCGACGGCGTGCCCGGCGACGTCGTCTCGGCGGAGGTCGAGCGCTGGGCGGTATTCCACATCCTCGGCGCGTACGACATGCCAGACGGGCGGGTGGCGCTGATCGGCCCGAGCAACTCCCGGATGTTCGTCACCGACCGCACCGGCCCCGGCGAAGTGCCGGGCAGCCTGAACCTCTACCTGATCGATCCCGCCACCGGGAAGACAGAGGTCAGGATCCTCGACGACCAGCCGCAGGAGATGCCGCGGCTCGATGACCGGCTGACCGGCGGCAAGTTCCGCTACGGCTACTTCTCCAGCCGCGACCAGGGCGTGTCCACGCTGATCAAGCAGGACCTCGACGCGAAGGTCAAGGAGAGTTACGCCTACGGCCCCGGCCGGTTCGGCATGGAGGCGGTGTTCGTGCCGCGCACCCCGGACGCCGCGGAGGACGACGGCTGGCTGATGACCTACGTCACCGATATGACCACGCGCACCGCCGATGTGGTCATCCTGCACGCGCAAGACCTCAGCGCGGGCCCGGTCGCGACGATCCACATTCCGCACCGGGTGCCGATCGGCTTCCACGGCAACTGGATTCCGGATTCCGAACTCCAGCAGCAGCGAAAGATCCTTGGCTCGTGACCGGGCAACTCCCGGAGCAACTCCCGCCAGACGTGATCGCGCAACTCAGAGCGCTGGACCCGGCCATCGGGCCGGAGCTCATCCAGGCCTCGTGGGCGCTGCTGACGCCGTTCCACGAGAAGGCCGGCTACACCGCGCCGGCGATCACCCGCGACCAGGCCTACGGCGACAACCCGCGGCAGCGCCTCGACGTGCACACCAACGGCGACACCGACGGCGGCGAAGGCCGGCCGGTGTTCGTGTTCGTGCACGGCGGCGGCTTCGTCCGCGGCGACAAGCGCATCCCGGGGTCCCCGCAATACGACCTGGCCGGGAACTGGGCCGTGCGGCACGGCTGGGTCGGCGTCACGATGACCTACCGGCTGGCGCCCGGCTTCATGTGGCCGTCGGGCGCCGAGGACGTGGCCGCCGCGGTCGCCTGGATCCGGGCGAACATCGCCGGCTACGGCGGCGACCCGGACAAGATCGTGGTCGCGGGCAACTCGGCGGGCGCGGTGCACGTCGCCTCATTCGTGGCCGGCCAGGGCGGGGGCACGCCAACCGCGATCGCGGGCGCGGCGCTGCTGTCCGGCATCTACGAGATAGGCACGCCGGAGCCAGGCGCGCCCGAGCACGTGTATTACGGCCCGGCCCCGGGCCCCGAGGTCTCGTCGCTGCCCGGCCTGCTCGAGACCCCCGTCCCGCTGCTGTTCAGCGTCGCCGAGCGGGACCCGCGATTCTTCCAGGAAGCCGCGGCCGGCGTCGTCAGCGCCTGGCTCGGCCGGCACGGCACCGTGCCGGACCTGGTCTGGGTCGAGGGCCATAACCACATGTCGACAATTGGCAGCCTCACCGTCGACGAAGCGGCGCTCGGCGTCCCGCTGGCCCGCTTCATCGAACGTCACACCACGGACAAGGAGACCGCGTAGTGACCGAGCCGACCCAGCCGACCGAGCCGCTGCCCACCTTCCCGCCCACCGGCACCCCCGCCCCGCGGACCGGCGGCGCGCAGGGTTACCTGCGCATCGCCACCGAGGAGGCGTTCGCCACCCCCGAGATCCTCAAGATCTGGCTCGGCCTGCTCGACGACCCCGGTTTCGACGACCCCGGGTTCCGCAGCCTCTGGTCTTTCTACGGCACCGCGACCGCGGAGCGCCCGCGCTTCGTCCTCGAGCACCTCCAGGACCTGGGCGACAAGCGCCTCAAGGCGATGGACGACGCCGGCATCGACCGGGCGATCCTGTCGCTGACCTCCCCGGGCGCCCAGCCCCTGAAAAAAGAAATCGCCAGAGAACAGGCCACGCTGGCGAACGACCGCCTCGCCGAGGCGATCAAGAACCACCCGGACAGGTTCTCCGGCCTCACCGCGATCGCGCCGCAGGACCCGGAGTACTCCGCCGGCGAGATCGAGCGCGGCAAAACCCTCGGCTTCAACGGCGTGATCATCAACAGCCACACCCAGGGCGAGTACCTCGACGACCCCAAGTTCTCCCCGATCTTCGAGGCCGCCCAGGCGAACGACACCCCCATCTACCTGCACCCGAACACCGCCCCCAAGAACTTCATCCAGCCCATGCTCGACGCCGGTCTTGACGGCGCGATCTGGGGGTTCGCCGTCGAGACCGGCACCCACCTGCTGCGGCTCATCACCAAGGGCGTCTTCGACCGGTTCCCGGACCTGAAGATGGTCGTCGGGCACCTCGGCGAGGCCCTCCCCTTCTGGATGTACCGGCTGGACTATATGCACGGAGCCACCGTACGTTCGGGACGATATGAAGCGATGAAACCGCTCGAGCTGCAGCCGAGCGACTACCTCAAGCGGAACATCTGGGTCACCACCAGCGGCATGGCGTGGGCGCCCGCGATCATGTTCTGCCGCGAGGTGCTCGGCGCCGACCGGGTGATGTACGCGATGGACTACCCGTACGAGTACTCGGTCGACGAGGTCCGCTGGCAGGACGACCTGCCGCTGACCGTCGCGGAGAAGAAGCGGTTCTACCAGACCGTCGCCGAGGACGTCTTCGGCCTGCCCAAGGGAGGCGAGTAACAGAAAATGCCCCGTCCCAAGATCCCCGTCGAAGACCGCCTGGAGATCCAGGAGCTGTTCGCCTACTACGCGTGGGGCCTGAACACCGGCGACGCCGGCGAAGTACTCGCCTGCTTTACCGACGACTGCGAGTTCGAGCACCTGCCGCAGGGCATCTTCCGCGGCCACGACCAGCTCCGGATCCTGCTCCACCACCTGTGGTACGACAAGCCCGGCTGGTTCATCGGCCGCCAGCACCTGGCCACGCACTTCGTGATGACGCCGCTGGACGAGCAGGAGATGCACGTTAAGGCGTACTCCTCGATCCTGCAGCACAACCTCGACTACCGCAGCAACTTCGTGTTCGGGCTCGCGAGCTGGGACAACGTCTGCACGAAGGCCAGCGGCGAGTGGCTGTTCAAGTCGGTGCGGATCGTCAAGTGGATGGGCGACGGCGTGCCGTGGGTCGGCGAGGACCGCGCGAGGATCAGCGCTCCGACCGGGTCGCTCATGTGAGCGTGCGGATCCAGGCCGCTGTCGCCTGGGAAGCGGGCGCGAAGCTGTCGATCGAGGAGTTCGACCTCGATGACCCGCGCGACGACGAGATCCTCGTGCGGGTGGAAGCCACCGGTGTCTGCCACACCGACGAGTCGTCCCGGCTCGGCAAGCTCCCGGTGGTCTACCCGATCATCCTCGGCCACGAGGGGTCGGGCACGGTCGAGGCGACCGGCAAGGACGTCACCCGGGTCAGGCCGGGGGACAAGGTGCTGTTCACCCCCGACTACTGCGGCACGTGCGAGCAGTGCGTCCTCGGCTACACGCCCTACTGCGAGCAGCAGACCGCGGTGACGTTCACCGGCACCCGCCCCGACGGCTCGCCCCGGGCCCACACGGCGGACGGCAGGCCGGTCCGCGCCTCGTTCTTCGGCCAGTCGTCGTTCAGCACCTACAGCCTGGTCACCGAGCGGAACATCATCCCGGTTCCCCCCGACGCCCCGCTGCCGACGCTGGCGGGCCTCACCTGCGGCGTCCAGACCGGCGCGGGCGTGATGCTCAACGCGATCGGGGTCGCGCCGCACCAGACCGTGGCCGTCTTCGGCACCGGCGCGGTCGGCCTGGCCGCGGTGATGGCCGCTCACGCGTCCGGCGCCCGCGAGATCGTGGCGGTCGACCGGGTGCGGCACCGCCTGCAACTGGCGCTCGAACTGGGCGCGACGTGGGTGGTCGACACGACCGGCGAGGACCTGACCCGGGTGACCGCGGACGTCGTCACGGCGACGGGCAAGGGCGCCGACGTCATCCTCGACACGACCGGCAATCCCGACGTGATCATGGCGGCCATCAACGCGGCGGCGATCCACGGCACGATCTCCGTCATCACGAGCAGCGGCCCGCCGGTCACCCTGCCGCCGGGCGCGCTGCTGCTGACGGGCCGGACGCTGCGCGGCTCGATGGGGGGCCACATCAACCCGATCGTGTTCATCCCGCGGCTGCTCGACCTGCACGCCCAGGGCCGCTTCCCGGTCGACCGGCTGGTGCGGAATTACCCGTTCGCGGAGGTGAACACGGCGATCGCGGACTCCCTGTCGGGAGCGACGATCAAGCCGGTCTTGACCTTCTAGCTGTCGGTCTTGCCGAGGCCGAGCAGCCGGACCGCGTTGTCCTTGAAGATGCCGGGCTTGACCTCGTCCCTGATCGCGATCTTCTCCAGGTCCGACATCCACCGTTCGGGAGTGAGCACGGGGAAGTCCGTGCCGAACAGCATCTTGTCCTTCAGCAGCGTGTTCGCGTACTGGATGAGGATGGGCGGGAAGTACTTCGGCGACCACCCGGACAGATCGATGTAGACCTGCGGCTTGTGGGTGGCGACCGACAGCGCCTCCTCCTGCCACGGGAACGACGGGTGCGCCAGGATGATCGGCATGTCGGGGAAGTCGACCGCCACGTCGTCCAGGTACATGGGGTTGGAGTAGGCGAGCCTGATCCCGCCGCCGCCCCGGGTGCCGGCCCCCGCCCCGGTCTGCCCGGTGTGGAACAGCGCGGGCAGCCCCGCCGCCTCGATCACCTCGTACAGCGGGTACGCGGCCCGGTCGTTCGGGAAGAACGCCTGCGAACTCGGGTGGAACTTGAATCCCTTGACGCCGAATTCCTCGATCTGCCGCTTGGCGCGTGCGACGCCCTCGGCGCCGCGGGCCGGGTCCACGCTGCCGAACGGGATCAGCACGTCGGTGTGGTCGCGGGCCCGCTCGGCGATCTCTTCCGGGGTCGCGCGCGACGGGTCTTCCGGCGCGTCTTTGGTGTCGATGGTGAACGTGACGGCCGCCATGTTCCGCTCGCGGTAGTAGGCGGCCAGGTCGTCGACGGTGAAGGCCGCCGCGTTGGTCTTGAAGTACTTAGCCATCGCGGCGAGGTGCTTGTTGTCATCATCGCTGGCCGGTGGGGCGTTCACCGACCGGTGCACATGCGTGTGCACGTCAATCGCGACCAAGTTATCGACGTCCATGGCGGAGATTATCCCGTCGCTTTTTCCGTTAGTCATGACGTGATCACGCCAATTTACGCCATCGTCAATTTGTGAGTAAAGCGCTCGTAGCCGGCGCTCGCCGCGTTTAGCTCTCTGGGTGCGACGGCTGCCGTTTCTTTATATCCAGAACGTACCCGGCTGTCTCCGGCCCGTCGCATTCCTGCCGCGGCGGCGGCGACCCCGGCGGCGCCCGAAGCGCTGAGCCAGCTCGTGTCCGCCGGGTGCAGCGGCAGCCCGAGGACGTCGGCGAGCAGCTGCCGCCACGCGGGATGGGTCGCGCCGCCGCCCCCGAGGAGCGCCGCGTCCGGGTGGTGGCCGGCGGCCCGCAGGTCGTCGAGCCGCCGCCTGAGCAGGAACGCGACCCCTTCGAGGGCGGCGCGCAGCAGGTCGCCGCGCTGATGCTCGAGGGTCAGCCCGGACCAGGCCCCGGCCGCGACCGGGTCCCACCGCTCCCGCGCCAGGTACGGCAGGAACACCGGCGTCCCGGCCCGCCACGGCCACGCCGCCGTGTCATACAGCTCCTGCCAGGAACTGCCGAGCACCCCTCGTACCCAGTCCAGCGCGACCCCCACGTTCTGCGCGGCCGCCAGCCGGTAAAACCCGCCGCCGACCGCCACGAACAAGTTGGTCCCGCCGACCGCCCTGAACTCCCGCTCAGGAACGATCCACTGCCCCCCAGTCCCCACCGTCAACAGCGCCGATTGGCGGCCCCCGTCCATCGCGTCCAGGCTAGCGGCATACAACGCCGCGGCCGTATCGGCCGCCCCGGTGGCGACCGGGATCCCAGGCGCCAGCCCGAGCTCGCCAGCCGGCTGCGGGAGCAGCCGCCCGGCGATCTCGGCCGAGCCCTTCACGGGGGGCAGCTTCTCGGCAGGAAGCCCGAGCGCCGCGACGAGATCCCAGGCCCAGGTGCCGCGTGCCAGGTCAAACAGCAACGTGCCCGAGGCATCAGTCGGATCACTGGCGGCCTGCCCGGTCAGCCGGAGTCGCCCCCAGTCCTTCGGCTGCAACGCCCACCGGGCGGCTCGCAGCACGTCCGGCTCATGCTCGGCCAGCCAGCACAGCATGGGCCCGGCCATCCCCGCCGAGGCCCGATTCCCCAGCGGCGCGGTCAACTCCGCGGGCAGCCGCTCGTACCGGTCCGCCTCCGTCGAGGCCCGCCGGTCCAGCCACAAGATCGCCGGCCGCACGGCAGTCCCGTCCTCCCGGGCAAGCACAACCCCGTGCATCTGCCCGTCAACCCCAACCCCGGCAACCTGCACGTCGGCATCCGCGAGCGCCTCGCGGACCGCCGCCACGGTGGCGCGCCACCAGTCCTCCGGATCGGTTTCGGCGCGCCCCTCGCCGGGCGCCTCGACCGGGTACCCAGCCCGCCCCCGCCCGAGAATCCCTCCATCCGCACCCACCACCAGCGCCTTAACCTGACTGGTCCCGAGATCGATCCCCACCACCGCTTGGCTCTTGTCCACCGCAAGATTCTCCTACGCGGTCGCTGTCCCAGCCGTACCAGGCCGGGCACCCCGAGGCGATCCTCCAACGGGCCCATGATCACGGAAAGAAAGTGCGCGCATAGCGTGCGAAATTTCCGTCAAGAAAAAAGTTTCCGTGATCATGGGCCAAGACCCGCGCCCTATGACACTCAGGGAGGCTACTGGGGCTAGGGGTGCCTCCGGTGCGAACGTGGCGCGGTGGCAGGTGGCCTGACGGCAGGTCAGCGCACCAAAGTCCATGATCGCGAAGGCTTGTGGCTGCCCTGACGACCACGACCCTTCGTGATCATGGACTGGCCCGCGCCGACGACCGCGCGGCAGGGGCAAACTACCCCAGCACGCACGTACGATGACAAATCGTTACTTGACGGTCGCTCACAGTAAATATACTCTGCGAAGTGGGGCGGTTACGGAGAGACTGCGCCGGACCGCCGTCTCATGGAGGAGACTAATGAACACGGACACGTGGACCAGTAACCCGGCCAAGGCCGAGGGTGGCAGTACCTGGGGCTAGGCCCCGGCCCGCAGCGGGCGCATTGCCTCGGTCCAGCGCTGGACCTCGTCGAGCATCGCGATGGCCGAGGCTTCCATCGCCTCGGTCGGCTTGAAGCGGCCATCCTCGTCGATATGCGAGCGCACGAACGGGATGTTCACCGCTTCCATCACCGGTACGACCTTCAGCGACGCGAGAACCTGCTTCAGCATCTGGGTCGCGCGAGTGCCGGCCGAGATTCCGCCGTAGCTGACGATGCCG
>Ga0335074_10009741_pt1 | contig 13424 bp, 11 predicted proteins | sample Lox_Sample_23_FD_206715 | JGI IMG/M metagenome (GOLD analysis project Ga0335074, IMG submission 206715) | Soil microbial communities from Loxahatchee National Wildlife Refuge, Florida, United States - Lox_Sample_2.3 | ecosystem: Environmental > Terrestrial > Soil > Wetlands | place: USA...
ATACGAAGGTGACGCCGTACTCGTAGCCGCCGCCCGAAGGCGGGGTCGAGCGAGAGACGATCCGGCCGCGCAGCGGGATCGCTGGATGCTGCGGACGGCGCAGCTCGAAACGAACGTCGCGGCCGCGGTCGATCAGGATCAGCGACCGCAGCCGGCAGCCGGTCTCGGAAATATTGATCAGGGTTCCATAAACGGGCGCAGGCAATCCATCGACCTCCACCGCGATCGGAAGCTCGATCGACTGCCGGTACGTACGCCGTTGATTGTTCCGTTCTATACCTTGAACGGAACGCCGCGAGACCCACAACATCCTTTTGATAAAATCGGTCTCCTCTGCAGTGCTGCTTAACCCAAGACCGAGGAACCATGGCTCCGCGCTGACGGTTTTTACGAAACTTTACATACGGGCCTAGAGCGTCGACCAAACGTCAAGTTTTCGTTTGACTCCCTCGATCACGGCGTCGGTGAATTCCGTGGTCGTCGAGTGGCCGCCGAGGTCCGCCGTCGCAAGGCCTTCGTGCAGCGCTTCCAGCGACGATTCATAGATGGCGCGCGACGCGTTTGCGGCGCGGCGGTCATCCACATACGACAAGAGTGCGCCCGCAGCCAAGATCATCGCAAGTGGGTTGGCTACGTTTTTTCCGAAGAGTCGCGGCGCCGTGCCGTGCGGTGCCTCCGCCATGATCACGGTCGGCACGAACGCCGCGTGTTCCGAGCCGGTCACCGGGCCGAAGGCGAGCAGGATCGATTCCGCGCCCGCAACCGAGCCGAAGAGCTGCATGACGAAATCGGAGAGACAGTCTCCATCGCGATTCAACGACGGAATGACCAGCGGACTGTCGCCCTCGTTCGAGAGCAAGAGTGCATAGGTTGCATCGATCAACTGCGGTTCGTACGGTACGTCGGGATGACGCGAAGCCGCGGCATCCATCTCTTCCTTGAGCATCCCTTCGTAGGTCTGGCTGACCGTGTACTTGGGGCCGCCGAAGACCCGCGCGCCGGTCTTTTTCGCGTGGACGAATGCGTATTCCGAAACGTACCGGCAGACGCTGCGCGAAATCGCCTCGGTGCGGTAGGCTACTTCGTCGGCGCCTTCGCCCTCGCGCCACTCCTTCGCACCGTATGCATCCCCCACGGCCATGCGCACGACCGAGATCGGCGCGTGAATGCCGGCTACCGGGCGCACGCGCGGAAGCCTGCGTCCGGTGCGCACGATGACTTTCCCGTCGATCTCGCTACGCAGAAGTGCGTTGGGCGATCCCACGTCGCCTTTTTGCTCCGGCGTTATCGTCGCGGCTTTTAGTCCGAGACGATGCCCACGCATCGCGGCGGCGGCATCGTATACCACTTGGTTGTTGGTCGCGCGACGATTCTCGAGCGAGAGATCGTAGTGCTCGAAAGCGAGCGGAATGTCGATAACCGACTCTTCGAGCACACGCAGCGACTCGTTGAGCAACTCTTCTCCGGTTTGGTCGCCGTCGAGGACGACGATGGTGGGGGTTTGCAAGTGATCTCCTAGTCAAGCGACGAAATAGTTCTCTCAATGGCACGGGTACGCCGGAAGGCGAGTGCAAGGAAGCTCAATCTCGAGATCGTCGGAATCGCCGCACTCTGTGTGGCGCTTCTGTGCGGAATCGCACTGGCCGTACCGGGGCACGCAGGCAACGTCGGCCGCGCGGTGGCGGGCGGGCTGCGCGAACTCTTTGGAGAGGGCGCACCGCTTTTCCCGGTTCTCGTGGCGCTTTTGGGCGCAATCGTGTTCCTCGAGATCAACGTGCCGCAGCTAATTGGGACGCTCGGCACCTCTGCGCTCTCGTACTTCTTGCTGATCGATGCCGCGGCCGGGGCCCGCGGTCCGCGCGGCGGCGGTATCGTCGGCTGGGAGATCTGGTCGACGTTGCAGCGATTGCTCGGCACATCGGGAGCATGGATCGTGCTGCTGTTGGTTGCGATCTCGCTCACGCTCTCGCTCACGCAAGTCAGTCTGAAGAAGCTCATCGGCCTCGTTATCGGACTTTTGTCGCGCATACGGCTACCGAAGATCGCGCTCTCGCTGCCGCAAGGTCACGCCTCGCTGCGCGACGCGTTTGCCGTTCCGAAACCGCCGCCCTTACCGGCGCCGGCAAAGCCGAAACCGGAAGCGTTCGACGTCGAGACCGAGATCGAAACCGAGGAGGATGCGCTGGTCTTGGTGCCGCCGGCGATCGCCGTGCCCTCCGCGATCGCAACGGGCGAGACCATCGGCGAGTACGAACCCGCGGATCCCATCGCGGCGCGTTCATATCGTCTGCCCGATCTAGCGCTCTTCGACGCACCGCAAGCTCAAGTCGTCGATGATTCCAGCCGTGCGCACGTTCTCGAAGACACGCTCGCAAGCTTCGGGGTGGGCGCGAAGGTCATGCACATCGAGCGGGGCCCGTCGATCACGCGCTACGAACTGCGTCCGGAGCGCGGCGTCAAGATCTCCAAGATCGCGTCGCTCGCCGACGATCTTGCGCTTGCGCTCGCGGCGACGAGCGTCCGCATCGAGGCACCGATTCCGGGTAAATCCGCGGTCGGGATCGAGGTGCCCAACGCGACGGTTTCGATCGTTGCGATTCGCGAGATCCTCGAAGCGATGCCCAACCGGGGCACGATTCCGCCGCTGTGGATGGCGCTCGCCAAAGACATTACCGGACGTCCCGTCTTCGGCGATCTGGCGAACATGCCGCACCTGCTCGTGGCCGGCGCCACCGGCTCGGGCAAATCGGTCTGTCTGAACACGATCATCGCATCGTTGCTCGTGGCGGCGACGCCGGACCAGGTGCAACTCTTGATGATCGACCCAAAACGCGTCGAACTCACGATCTATAACGGCATTCCGCACCTGATCAAAGACGTCATCGTCGACGCGCGCATGGCCGCGGGCGCGCTCTTCGAGATGACCAAAGAGATGGAAGCGCGCTACGAGCGCTTCGCCAAGGCCGGCGTGCGCAAGATCGAGGAGTACAACGCCAAATATCCCAAGGAGAAACTACCGTACGTCGTGATCGTCATCGACGAGCTCGCCGATCTCATGCTCGTGGCGCCGGCCAAAGTCGAGACGACGATCATGCGCCTCGCGCAGCTTGCGCGCGCGACCGGCATTCATCTGATCGTTGCCACGCAGCGTCCATCCGTGGACGTCATTACCGGGTTGATCAAGGCCAATATTCCCTCGCGCGTCTCCTTTGCGGTGAGCTCGCAGGTCGATTCTCGCACGATCCTCGACATGAACGGCGCGGAGCGGCTGCTGGGGCGCGGCGATATGCTCTATCTTCCCATCGACGCACCCAAACCGATCCGCGCGCAAGGCGCCTTCATCACCGGGCACGAGGTCAACCGGCTGGTCGACTTTTGGGCCAAACAGGCGCGCCCGGAGAATCTCCTCGACGTGGACGTGACGCCGGTCTTCGACGACGAAGAAAAGAACGGCAAAGGAGCCGATCCGCTTTGTTACGACGCGGCGAAGTTCATCATCGAAACCAACTACGCATCGACGGCTCAGTTGCAATCGCAATTCTCGATCGGTCACCCGCGTGCCGTGCGTTTAATGAAGCAACTCGAGGACTTCAACGTCGTCGGACCGCACGAAGGCACCAAACCGCGCAAGATCCTCATCGGCCTCGCCGAGCTCGAGCTGATCGCTTCGCGTCTCGGAAAATCCGAGGGAGGGCAGCAAGATCTCTTTGGAAACGCCTGAGCGTCTTACGCCGGCGCTTGAGGTGTAGCGGTGCGGCGGCTCACGCCGGCAGGTATCGCGCTCGCGCTGGCCTGCGCGACGGTGCTACTCGGCTTTGCGGTCGGACGCAGGCCCGACCCCGCGTGGATGATGGTCTACGAGGCGGCGTGGGTCAACCACGGGACATTGATTGCGTGGTGGATTACCTGGCTTGGCTGGTTCGACGTGCTCTTTCCGATTGCGATCGTGCTCGCGATCCTCGCGATTCGCTATCGCGCCTGGCGTTCACGGCTGATCTTTGCCGTCGTAGAGTTGGCGATCGCATGGCGCACAACCGACCTGCTGCAACATCTCTTCGCCCGGCCTCGCCGGCTCGATTGGGTCGTCAAACACGAGACGTCGTTTTCGTATCCGAGCTCGCATGCGGCCGTCGCGGTCGTCTTCTATCTCGTGCTGGCGGTCTTCGTCTGGCGAAGTCCTCTGCGCGGCAGAGCGTGGATCGCATCGCTGCTCGTTCTCGCGGCGGCCGGCATCCTCTGGTCGCGTTTGGCGCTGGGAGCGCACTACCTCACGGATATCGTCGGCGGGCTGCTTTGGGGCGCGACGGTCGTTACTGCGATTGCCGCCTGCTGGCCTACCAATGTCTTTGAGGGGCGCCCGCGAGCTTCTTTAGAATAGGGCGACGATGGCTTATCAGATGGATCCGGTGCTCGTCGAGATCGAACGCAAGGTCGACGCCGGCAGCCCGCTCTCGATGGAAGACGGCCTGGCCCTCTACCGCACCCGCGACCTCCACAACCTCGGGCGCATCGCGCGCGCGGCGAAAGAGCGCAAGAGCGGCAAGCACGTCTACTACGTCCTCAACCGTTACATCAACTCGACCAACGTCTGCTTTGCCGGTTGCAAGTTCTGTTCGTTCGCGGCCGACGAGTTCAAGGAGCCGCAGCGCGTCTTCCGCATGACCGCGGAGCAGGTCTGGGCGAAAGCGCTGGAGACGGGAACGAACTTCAATCAGCTTCACATCGTCGGCGGACACGACCCGCGGCAGCTCTCGCTGGACTATTGGCTTCCACTGATGCGCCGTTTCAAGGAAGCACTTCCCCACGTGCAGCTTTCGCTCTTTACCGCGGCCGAGATCGAGTACATGGCCAAGCGTCATCGTATGAACTTCCCCGATATCATCCGCGCCCTCAAAGAGGCGGGGCTCGACAACGTCAACGGCGGTGCCGCGGAGATTCTCGGCGAACCGACGCGTTCGAAAATCTGCGCGAATAAAGTCTCGGGCGAGAACTGGCTTGCAATTCACGAAGAGCTGCACCGGCAAGGCGTTGCCTCAAACGCGACGATGCTGTACGGACACGTCGAGTCGCTCGAGGATCGCGTCGACCATCTGATCAGATTGCGCGAGTCGCAAGACCGCTCGCCCGGGTTCAATGCCTTCATTCCGCTCGCGTTTCATCCGGACGGCAACGAGCTCTCCTATTGCGGCTGGACGAGCGGTCTCGACGATCTGCGCACGTTCGCCGTCGCGCGGTTGATGCTGAGCAATTTCGATCACATCAAGGCGTACTGGATGATTCAAGGCTTGAAGATCTGCCAGGTTGCGCTGCACTACGGCGCCGACGACATGGACGGCACGCACGGCTCAACCGACGAGGAGATGATCTACCACTCGGCGGGCACGCAGTCCGGACAATACGTCGACGATCGCGAGTTCCGCCGCTTGATCGAAGCCGCCGGCTACGTTCCGGTCCGGCGCAACAGCACGTATGAGACGTTCCCGTACGATTGGACGCCGCCGGCTCCGGAGAAAGCGCTCGTGCATGCGTGATAGATTCATGAACCTGCGTTGCGGGAGAATCATCTACACCAACGACCTGCCGATCTATACGGCATTCGATCGTGGGGTGATCGCCTATCCGGGTTCGCTTCACGCGGACGTGCCGTCGAAGCTGAACGCGATGCTCGTGTCCGGTGAGCTCGATTTGAGCCCGATCAGCGCCTTTGCGTGGGCGCAGCACGCCGACGAACTCGTGCTGCTACCGGATCTGTGCATCGGCGCACGCGACGAGGTCGTTTCCGTCGTGCTGGTTTCCCAAATTCCGCCGGCGCTACTCGACGGCGTGCCGGTCGCGCTCACAAGCGAATCGGCGACCGGCCGCAATCTGCTTCGCGTCGTTCTCGAACGCCGCTACGGCGTAGCGCCGAGCTACTTCGAATCAGATCGGCCGCTCGACGTTGCCGCCGAAGGGAGAGCCTCGCTTTTGATCGGTGACTCCGCCATCGACGCACTCGAACGCTTCCCCGGCGAAACGGTGTACGACCTCGGCACGCTCTGGCACGAGTGGACGCATCAGCAGACGGTCTTCGCCGTGTGGGCCGCGCGCCGCGATGCGTACGAGCGCGATCCCGAGGGGGTTCGCGAGTGCATGCACGCGCTCACCGACAGCTACACCTGGTCCCGCTCGCACATGCCCGCCGTGATCGAAGCGGCGCAGAGCGTCAGGCCACGTGCTCGCGGTTTCTACGACGAATACTACGGCAAATTGAATTTCACGTTCCATTCGGCGGCGCAGAGCGGTCTGGCCGCGTTCTGTCGCGAGCTCGTTGCAATCGGCGCGCTCGACGCGCTGCCGCATGCGCTCCCGGAGGCGATCGGTGTCGTCTCTCGCTAGTCTGCTCGATCGTGCCGCGAGCGGCGGCCGCCTCTCGCTCGACGAGGGTCTGCGGCTCTATCGCGAAGCGGACATTCACGACCTCGGCATGGCCGCGCACGCGCGCCGCATGCAGCTCCACCCCTCGAACGTCGTGACCTACGTGATCGACACGACGATCGACTACACCAACGTCTGCAACGTGCACTGCACGTTTTGCGCGTTCTTCCGCCCCGAGCATCACAAAGAGGGGCGCACCCTCTCGCACGACCAGGTGATCGCCCGGGTGAAGAAGGCGGCCGACCTCGGCGCAACCCAGATCATGATTCAGGGCGGCGTCAACCCGGAGTTACGTATCGGGTGGTACGAGGAGCTCTTCGCGCGCGTGCGCGCCGAATTTCCACGCGTCGATATCCACTCGCTCTCGGTCTCCGAGATTACCGGGCTCGCCCAGGTGGAAAACATGACGCCGCGCACGGTCCTCGAGCGTCTGCGCGCGGCCGGCCTGAAGTCGCTGCCCGGCGCGGGCGCGGAGATTCTGGTCGAGCGCGTGCGCAAGCGCATCTCGGCGCGCAAGGTCACGCCCTCGGAGTGGCTCGACGTCATGCGGGCGGCCCATCACCTCGGAATGCCGACGACGGCGACGATGATGTACGGGTCGATCGAAACCGACGCAGAGCGTATCGAGCACATGCACGTGCTACGCGAATTGCAAGACGAAACCGGCGGATTTACTGCGTTCATCCCGTGGTTTTACGTGCCGTTCAAGACGCCGCTGCGCGGGAAGGAGGCGACCGCGCTCGAGTATTTGCGCGTGCTCGCCGTCGCGCGGCTCTACCTCGACAACTTCGCGCATCTGCAAGCCTCCTGGCTGACGCCGGGCTTGAAGATGGGTCAGCTCGCGCTCTTTTACGGCTGCGACGACATGGGTGGCGTGATCATCGAAGATCGCGTGGTGCGCGACGCCGGCGCGAGCAACGAAGCCACGCGCCGCGACCTCGAGCAGGCGATCGTCACCGCGGGTTTCACACCCGTGATTCGAGACACGTACTGGAACGTGCGCGACGACATGGCGCTTGCGACCGCCTGACTCAGCCGTGACTGGCCGCCTCGAGGCAGAAACGCAGCGCCGTAATCGCCAGCGAATCGAGCTCGGCCCTCCAGAAGACTCGCGCTAGCCGGCCGTTATAGGTCAAATACGCCGTGCGGTTGCTTTCGTCGATGTGGACTCCGGAGTCGTTCGTAGCCGAGCCGAGTTCAATCGAAGCATTGAAGGCATTTCGCAACAGCTCGCGCAGCGTTTCGAACTTTTCTGCCGGAGAGTCCTCGCGCTCGAATGCCGGCAGCATGACGGCGAGGTCGATCAAGCGCGAACGCGCGCCTTCGAGCGCGTTCTTGCCACTGCCGGTAAGTACGCGCTCCTGCGTGAGAATCGCCTCGAGCCGGGTCTCGTTGCGAATCGGCCGCGCACTGAGCTGGACGAGTTCATGGTGAGCGGGGTCCGTCGTCGTCACGTACGTGACGACGCTCGACTCGCCTCGTTCCAGTCTGCGCCGAATCGACTTCGCCGATTCGTTGTCTTGACTCCAAAGCGAGAGTAAATGGTAGTGCTTCCGTTCCGCGGCAGCCTCGTTTTCGTACGACATGGAGAGCCCGCTGCTCTCGTCGAGTTCGTAAATGACGATCGGCGTCGAAGCCTTTTCGGTCGCGGCGAAGAGCAGCGCGAGCTGGTTCGAGGAGCGCCGCCGCAAGGTGATGTCGCGGCCGACCATCAGTCGTAAGCGGCGCCCGTGGCGCGTCATGAACGGACGATCGACGAATTCGATCCAGAAGTCCGATCCGTCTTTGCGGCGTACGAGGACTTCGCGATAATTCGGCTGATGTGCCTCGATCGCTTTGCGAATCGACTCCATGGTCGCCGGAAGGTTGTTCTCTGAGTAGATCTCGGTATACGGCATGCCGACCAAATCGCGCTCTCCGTAACCGGTCGCTTCGAGAAACGACGGATTTATGTGAAGTATCTTAGGGCCCCCGCTCGAGACGGGTGTCTCGTCCGTGACGATCATAAAGTCGCTCGCTTGCGCGACGCCCTCCGAAAGCATGTTCATCGCCTCTTGCGCCTGCCGCCGCTCGGTGATGTCGTGAAGCGATAGCGCGCAATGCACGGTGGGCGATTCCAGTGGGTGCGCTCGCACCTCGGCCCAGAACGAACTGCCGTCCTTACGATAGAGTTCGACTTCGGTGACGACGCTCTCGCCGCGGAGCACGGCACGCGCGCTGTCCGCGACCAGCCGTCGATTGGACGTCTCGCCGAGAAGACGCGGATACATGCCGGCGGAGAGATCCGCCGCGGTATAGCCGGTCATCCGTTCGAAGGCTCGGTTGACGTAGAGGACCGGAGGCGCCAAGAGGTCCTCGTTGTGCAGACGCACGATGAAGACGCCGTCCGGCTCGTTGTCGATCGTCGCGGCCAGGATCGCTCGGTACCGCTCGTGTTCCTTGCGTGTGGTTATCACGTGCGTTGCGCAGACGAATCGCAAAGCACCGTCGCCTGCGGATTCGAGCGGCTGTGCCACGGCCTCCACCCAATACGTCGACCCGTCGCGGGCCGTCAACTCGACCTCGAAAGGACTGCTGTCGCCACGCGTGGCGTTACGGCGGGCGTGATCCGCCAAGCGTATATTGTTGCCGAGCCGGAAGAACGAATCGCCGCTTAGGAGTTCTGCACGTGAAATCTTCGTGCGGGCGAGCACGGCGTCGTTGACCCACTCGTACGACGGGTAGCGCTCCGATTCGGGCCAGCGAAACACCGCGAATCCGAACTGCGCGAACTGCGCCGCAGCTTCGAGGATGCGAAGATAGTCGCTCTCCTGTAAGGTGTTCAGCTCACGATCACCCCCGGATGAGGAATTATGCGGCGGTTTTGATCGTTCCCGCGGCCAAGACCTCATCGTGCGCGTCGAAGCAGGCAACCAATTGTCCGGGCGTCACGGCGCGCTGCGGCCGGTCGAATCGTAGGAATAAAGTCCCATCGCGATCGACCGATGCCTGCGCCTCGGCCGGAGCGGCGCGGTAGCGGACCATCGCTCGAACGTGCACGGGGCCGTTGGAAAATCGCTCCGGCCGCAACAGATTGGCTTCGTCGGCCCGCACCTCGGTCGAGAAGAGTTCGTCTTCACGTCCGATCACGAGCGTATTGCTCTTCGAATCGATGCGCGTGACGTAGCGGGCACCGTCGTCGTGTGCCGGCAGCTTCGTCCGCTGACCGATCGTGTAGTTGGCAATGCCGGCGTGCACGCCTACGGCGGCACCATGGGCGTCGACGATCGAACCTTCGCGGTTGATTCCGGGTGCGACACGTTCGAGTACGTCACGGTAGTCGCCGCCTTCGACGAAGCAGATGTCTTGTGACTCCGCTTTCTCGTGCACGGGAAGTCCCATACGTTTCGCGTGCTCGCGGGTTTGGCGCTTCTCCATCGTCCCGATTGGAAGCAGAAGCGTTGCGAGTTGCTCGCGCGAGAGCTGGGCAAGCGCGTACGATTGATCCTTTGCGTTGGGCGTGCGGTAGAGGTGCGGGCCGTCGTCGCGGTGCTCGAGACGAGCATAGTGGCCGGTGGCGACGAACGAAGCTCCCAGGCGTTGCGCGTAGCGAGCGAGCGCTCCGAGCTTCACGAAGTTGTTGCAGGAGACGCACGGGTTCGGCGTGCGTCCGGCGGCGTACTCTTCGACGAAGCGATCGATGACGTTGCGGCGGAACGTTTCTTCGAAGTTCAGCACGTAGTGCGGGATGCCGAGAACCGCCGCGCTGCGCCGTGCGTCGTCGAAGTCGTCGATGCCGCAGCAACTCTTTGCGTGTGGCGCGCGCGTCGGCGAATACATCTTCATCGTTACGCCGATGACGTCGTAGCCCGCCTCCACCAGGAGGCCGGCGGCTACGGCCGAGTCGACGCCGCCGCTCATAGCGGCGATTATCCGGGATTTATCTGCCATTTCCGTTGCACAGGATAACAGAAGGAAGGGACTAACTCAAAGCCCCAATGCCAGCGCTGGGTGAGCGGTTCCGCGCCGCACGCGAGGCTCGCGGCCTCACGCTCTCGGACGTGGCCGAGCACATTCGTATCCGCTCGGTCTATTTGGCTGCCATCGAAGACGAGAACTGGAGCGCGATCGGCGCGCCGGTCTACATCCGTGGCTTCTTGCGCACCTATGCCCGCTTCTTGGGACTCGATCCCGAGGAAGTCGTCGCCGAGTTCAACAGTGCGGCCTCGGCACCCCCGCCGCCGGTTCCCTCGGCGCCGGGCGCTCCGCCGAAAACGACCTATCTCGCCGACGAGGAGGCCCCCGCCCGGGGGCTTTCGCCGCTGATTTGGGCCGCGTCGCTGATCGCGGTGGTGCTGATCGCGATCGTCGTCTACAACGAAGCGACGCTGCGCGCGCGCCAAACCGTGAGCGCACTTCCTTCTAATAGCCCGACGGCCGGTTCGGCTACCAGCCCGACGGCAAGCACCACGACCCCCGCGGCAACTCCATCAGGATCCCCGCTCGCCGCCGACGGGAGCCCGCCCCCCGGCCCGTCCCAAAGTCTGAGTCCGGCGGTGCCCGAGGTCGCGACGCTCGAAGTGCGCGTCTCCGCCCCATCCTGGCTTAGGGTGACCGTTGACGGCAATGTTAGCATGGAGGGTACGTTTCCGGCCGGGACGGTGCGCCAGTTCCACGGAAAGAGCGCAAGCTTGCGAATCGGCAACGCCGGCGGGGTCGAAGTGATCGTGGACGGCAAGAACCTCGGAAAGCTTGGGCCCGCGGGTGACGTCGTCGAGCGCAGCTTCACGCTGTAGTTACATCTAAAGGGGACTGGAAGACCGTTCATGGCGAGCGAATCATCGTTCGATGTCGTATCGCGCATCGATCAGCAAGAGCTGGACAATGCGCTCAATCAGGCGCGGCGCGAGATCGAGAACCGCTTCGACTTCAGGAACTCGAAGACGTCGATCGAGAGTGACGACAAGAAGATCACGATCGTCTCGGACGACGAAATGAAGATGCGCAACGTCATCGACGTGCTTCAAAGCAAAGCGGTCAAGCGCGGTATCGATATCAAAGCCTTCGACATCGGCGCACTCGAGCCGGCGGCGGGCGGCACGGTTCGTCGCGTCATTGCGCTCCGCAACGGAATACCCAAAGACAAGAGCAAGCCGTTGATGGAGCGCATCAAGGCGCTCAAGCTCAAGGTCAATGCGCAGTATCAGGACGAGCAGATTCGCGTCTCGGGGAAAAGCCGCGACGACCTGCAGAAGGTCATCGCCGATCTGAAGGTCATGGACTTCGAGCTGCCGCTGCAGTTCGTGAATTACCGTTAAGATGGCGCTCCGGTCTAACCTCCGCGCCCCCCACCGAACGGTGGGGCCCCCCGAGGGGCGCTGACACGTGCCGTCTGTCAGTTTCGTTAGCCTTGGCTGCGCCAAGAATCTCGTCGATACCGAGGTGATGCTCGCCAAGCTCGGCGCGGCGGGTTACGAGCTCGTCGCCGACGCGGGCGATGCCGACACCGTCGTCATCAATACCTGTGCGTTCATCGATCCGGCCAAAGCCGAGTCGACCGAAGTGATCCTCGAGCACGCGCAGCGCAAGCGTCGCGGTCAGCGACTCGTCGTGGCCGGCTGTTTGGCGCAGCGCTACGGAGAACAACTCCAAACGCTCGTTCCCGAGATCGACGGCATCGTCGGGACGGGCGCGTACGGCAGTATCGTCGAGTTGCTCGACGACGTCCAGACGGGATCGAGACCGATTCGCCTCGATTTCGAAGCCGAACCGGAACACGAGTTTCTTCCACGCTTGATAACCACGCCGCGCGCGACCGCCTATCTCAAGGTTGCCGAGGGCTGCGATCATCCGTGCACGTTTTGTATCATTCCGAAACTGCGCGGAGGCTTTCGCAGCCGCAGTGAGCAGTCGCTTCTCGCCGAGGCGCGCGCGCTCGCTGACGCTGGGACGAAAGAGCTGATCTTGATCGCGCAAGATACCTCGATGTACGGTCGCGATCGTGGGCAGCGGCGCGGCGGTCTCGCGCGCCTGCTCGAACGGCTGCACGAGATCGACGGCATCGAGTGGATTCGGCTTCTCTATCTCTATCCGGCGACGGTCGACCGCGAACTCATCGACGCGATCGCGAGCTTGCCGAAAATTTGCAAATACATGGATATGCCGCTACAACACGCGCATCCGGACGTGTTGCGTAAGATGTTACGGCCGGGGAACGGTGAGCGCTATCTCGAGATCTTGGAAGATTTTCGCGCCCGGGTTCCGGGAATAACGATGCGATCGACGTTCATCGTCGGCTTCCCAGGCGAAACCGAGGAACACGTGGGATACCTGCAAGAGTGGATCGGACGGGCCGAACTCGACCGCGTCGGGTTCTTTGAATACAGCGCCGAGGAAGGCACGCCCGGTGCGCAGCTGCCCGGAAAGGTCCCCGCGCGCGAACGGCGCAAACGCCTCGTGCGGCTACGGGAAGCGCAGCGCCTCGCCTCCGAACGGGCTCGTGGTAAGCGCATCGGCGAAACCGTTCGCGTGCTCGTCGAGGAGCGACGCCGCCTGCGCAAGAGCGATCCCCTCGCGGTTGCGCTCGGTGCGCGCGATGTGTGGTTCGGACGTTCGCAGGGTGAAGCGCCGGGAGTCGATGGGGGTGTGTACGTTGCCGCGAACGCGACGGAGGGAGAGTTCATCAACGTAACGCTGGACGGTCATGGACCGTTCGACTTCTATGGCCATGTATAAGCACGTGGATCCGGCGCCTGCGCAGCGGCAAACTCCGCGATGGCTGCGGCGAGTGGCGCTCGTCATGGGATTCGTCTTGTTGGGCGTAGGCTCTACCCTCGCCGGCGTGGCCGTCTTTACCCATCGCAACCCGATCGAAGTCATCGCGCAAACGTTCGTGCCGACGCCGCAAGAAGTGTTCGGGAAGCCGAACCTCCTCGTGCTGGTCGAGGGCATCGATTACGACTATACGGCCAACGACATCGAATACTCGAGCGAGTCGCGCAGCGACATGATCAAGGCCGTCAATCTCGATT
>Ga0335074_10009742_pt1 | contig 13424 bp, 9 predicted proteins | sample Lox_Sample_23_FD_206715 | JGI IMG/M metagenome (GOLD analysis project Ga0335074, IMG submission 206715) | Soil microbial communities from Loxahatchee National Wildlife Refuge, Florida, United States - Lox_Sample_2.3 | ecosystem: Environmental > Terrestrial > Soil > Wetlands | place: USA: Florida...
GAGCGCGTAGAGACTGCTGCGAAGGCGGAATGCCTGCACGTAGCCGTTGGTGTTCACCGCCGTGGCGAGCAGGGCCACGAAGAACCACTCCGCGCCGAGTGTGTGGTGCGTCTGGTGGCCCGCCATCGCCAACGCACAGATGACGAACGCGGACGTGAAGCCCACCAGCATGTTGATCGCCCGGTACTTGTGCGTGGCGTCGCCGATCAGGTCGCGCAGGCTGATCGTCATCGCCACGAAGACCAGGCCCGCCAGAGTCGCCGAGCCGGTCCCTACCAGAACGAAGAAGTCGTGCCACTGACCGGGGTCATAGACGACCGACGCTGACACAACGGTGATGCTAACGATCTTGTGCGCATCGGCGTGCTGGTCGGTAGGGTTGGTTCGCTCGGCCACCGGGGGGTGTCTGCCTCCGTCATGGGAGCGGACAGGAGCGGAGACAATGAGTACGACGCTGATGAGCGGCCGTGTCATGGGGGGCCGCCGGACCTGGGTGCACGCGGTCTCGGTCGGTGCGCTGGCCGCGATCTGTTGTGCGGGGGCGACCGCGGCAGCCACCTCGGCCGAAGCGGGGACTGGCCCCTCGATCACGGTCGACGGAACGAGCGTGAACGTCGCTGTCCAGGGCACGGATCACCGGCTCTTCTTCTACTGGCAGGCGAGCGGCAGCACGACATGGACGCCTGAACAGGTTGCTGCTAAAGGCTCGACGTACTCCGCGCCGTCAATGACCACCGACGGCAACGATGTCAACGTCGCCGTTGAGGGCAAAAGCCACAGCCTGCGGTTCTACTGGGCGGAGAACGGGGTCTCGGGGTGGAACCCGGAGACGATGGCCGGCAAGGGTACGACATACTCCGCGCCGTCCATGACCAACGACCACGACAACGTGAACGTGGTCGCCGAAGGCAAGGCGCACAGCCTGCTCTTCTACTGGCAGAAGAACTTCGTGCCCGGTTGGCACAAGGAGAAGGTCGCGGGCAGGAGCACCGCCTACTCGGCGCCGTCGATGACGACCGACGGCAACCACGTCAACGTCGTCGTCGAAGGCGCACACCATCGCCTGCTGTTCTTCTGGCAACGACATGGCACCTCGCGCTGGCACAAGGAGACGGTGGCTGGCAAGGGCTCGGCCTACTCGGGGCCGTCGATGATCAATGACGGCAAGGACGTCGCGATCGCGGTGGAGGGCCCGCATCACAGCCTGTCCTTCTATTGGCAGAAGAACGGCACCTCCGGTTGGAAGAAGGCACGGATCGCCGGCAAGGGCTCGACCCGGTCTGCGCCCGCGATGACCGCGGGCAACAAGCGCGCGCTGGTCAGCGCCGTGGGCTCCGGCGGCCGGCTCCTCTTCTACTGGAAGACCGACGGCGCGAAGGCCTGGCACCGCGAGAAGGCGGCCGCCCCGGCGAGCGCCTGGTCGGCCCCGGCCATCATCCTCGACGGCGCCAACGTCACCGTCGCCGCCGAAGGCGCGGCCGGCTCGCTCAATGCGTACTGGTCGCGCAACGGTAAGGGCACCTGGCATCGCGAGCAGATCGCGGCCGCCGGGACCACGTCCTAGCCACGCGTGGTGCTGATCCTCGCCGCAGCGCGACTCGCGGCGTTCGGCAGCCGGTCGTCGGGTCGCGATCATGCAGCAGCCCGCCGGTCAACGGGCCACGGCGGGTGCGTCGGTCGAGGTCCGACACCGTCAGGGTGTCGTGCGGCGCTGCTCGTGGCCTGAGCCGTGAACCTCGGTACGCTGCCTGCACGCTCTCTCGGGGGGAGTCCAATGTCCGGCATCGCATCGTTTCGTCACGCTGCCCGTGGGGCCACAGCCCTTGTCCTTGTTGCCGTCGCTGTCCTCGGCGCCGCGCCCTTGGCACATGCGGCCGGTCGGGCCCTGCCGGACGGCACCTTCGTCGCCTGCCCGGATGTGACGACGCTGGCGTATTCGACGACGTACTCCTGCGAGAACCTGACGTCGGCAATCACCGCCGCTGAAGCGTGGAACGCCAACAGCCGCGAGAACGCGACGATCGACCTTCTGCCCGGCCAGTACTGCCCGGTCCAGCTGCCCTACGACCCTTACCCACTCACGATCCAAGGCGTGGGCTTCGCAGGTGTGAAGAACGCCTCCGATGTCGACTCGTATACCGGATTCGAGGCAGACCTCTCGGAGTTCACCTGGAGCGACGCCCACTGCACCGCGATCGCCGGAGACGACTACTTCCTGGAGAACCAGCTGAACCTCCAGGAACCGGCGGAGATCTGGGGCACGATCGACCTGGTCAACTTCACGGTCAACGGCGCCGGCTCCGGTGCACCGACCAGCGGCGTCGATATCACCAACGCCCCGCTGTCGGTGCGCGACCTTCTGGTCGAGAACGTCTCGCAGTACGGTTTCGACTTCACCGACAGTGAGGACTTCTACAACGGCAACATCGAGAACAGCGCATTCATCGACAACGGCGTCGGCGCCTTCATCAACGCCGGCCAGAGCCACGGCGTGTCCATCGACGAGAGCACGTTTGCCGGCAACACCGAGTACGGCGTCGACGGTGGTGGGTTCTTCGTCCTCGGGGGCGACACGATCGCGCACAACGTGGACGGCATCGGCGGCAGCATCGACCAGCTTGCCTCCTCGATCGTCGGGGACAACACGAGCTTCGACTGTGACGGGGCGATCTCGGAGGACGCCGGTGACAACGTGCTCGGCGGCGACTGCAACCCCAACACGACCCTCAGCGATCCCGACAAGACATTGACGTCGACGATCGGTTCGCTCTCGACCGGCGATGCGATTACGCCGTCGATCCAGCCCGTGACGGAAGCGGCGATCGGCGCGGCCGAGTGCGGCAACATCGACGGGACCGACCAGGAAGAGCTCGTGGCGGACGACAGCTCGTGCGATGCGGGCTCGGTGCAGACAGCCGGAACCTCCGCCGACCCAGCTCCATCCGGAGACATCGACTTCGGCGCCGTTGCTACCAACGACCCGATGTCGCAGACCGAGCGGCTGAGTGCGGGCGGCGGCTTGGTCTCCATCTCCGGCGTCGACGCCGATGTGACAAGCGGGACCGGCGGCTTCGCCGTCACGAGCGACAACTGCACGTACGCTCCGCTGCTGGTTGCGAGCTTCGGGCAAGGCGCGTGCAGCGTGACCGTGCAGGCGACGAGTGCCGACGATTCCGGGGCCACCGCAGGCACCCTGACCATCCACACCAGTGACGGCGACATCACCGTCAACCTCGCCTCGAGCGGTGCGCCGGCGGTCCAGGCGGCGGGCGCTCCGACCGGGCTGACGCCGACCGCGGGCAACCGCCGGGTCACGCTCGGCTGGACTGCGCCAACCGACGACGGCGGCGTCGCTCTGCAGTACTACGAGATCGACGACTCCACCAACGGTGGCGCCAGCTGGCAGGTCGCCGACACCGACTACGACACGACCGACTCGACGATCAGCGACACGATCGGCAACCTGACGAACGGTACGCCGTACGACTTCCGGATCCGCGCGGAGAACGGCGTAGTCGACGGTTCCTGGTCTGATGTGGTCTGGGCCACGCCGAAGGGGCCGCAGCAGCCGAGCGCTTTGAGCGCGCCGCACTCGACGACGATCACCTACGGCAAGCGGGCGACTCTGTCGGCAAAGCTGACCGATAAAAAGACCGGCGCACCGATCGCCGGCGGCAAGGTGAAGCTCCTCGACCGCGGCGGGCGCAGTGGTGGATTCCACACGGTGACGACCGTCACCACGACGTCGGGCGGGATCGCGAAGGCCGCGGTCAAGCCGACGGTGAACACCGAGTACGAGTTCTCCTACTCCACTACCTCCGCGCATGCTGCCGCGACCAGCGGAATCGCAACGGTCCGCGTGGCGCAGGCGGTCAAGGCTGCGCTCAGCAAGACCACGACCGCACATGGCAGCAAGGTCGAGGTGTACGGCGTCGTGCGACCGGCCGCCAGCGGCGAGAGGGTCACCCTCGAGGTCGAGGTCAACGGCAAGTGGAAGAAGGTCGGCGGCGCGAAGACCAAGCACCAGAAGCTGCCGAACGGCACGCAGACGGTCGGCTACGTCATCACCTTTACGTCGGGCAAGGTGGGCAAGGTGTCGCTGCGCGTCGTACGGTCCGCGGACGCAACCAACGCGAGCGGTAGGTCGAAGAAGCTCAAGCTCGACGTCACCTGAGCTGAAGCTCTCGCTCAGACCGCCCACGCGTGCGCGGGGCCGGTCCGCTGTCGAGTCCGGGCAGCGGGCACCTCGTCGGCCAGCCGGGCGAGGGTTCCGATGACCTCCGGCACGAGATCAGGCGCCAACGTCAACGGCAGGCGCAGGTAGCCGTCGTGTGTGCCGGACACGGTGAACCGTGGCCCGGGTGTCACGCGGATGCCCCCGAGCAGGGCGGCGCGAGCCAGCGCCGTGCTCGACGAGTGACCCAGGTTGATCCAAACGGCCAGGCCGGCGGCCGGCGGGGTCAGGCTCCACGCGGGTGCGAGCTCAGCGATTGCAGCGACCACGGCATCCCGACGCGACGTTGCCATCGCCCGGCGGGCCGGCAGCATCCGGGGTGCCGCATCGAGCAAGCGGGTCGCGATCAGCTGGTCGAGCACCGGCGGCGCGAGGTCCTGGCCGCCTCGGTTGACCGCGAGCCGGCGGATCAGTGTCCCGGGACCGCGGACCCAGCCGACCCGAAGGCCCGGCCAGAAGGCTTTGCTCATCGACCCCACGTGGACCACGGTCGCGGAGCCCCCGAACCGGGGGAGCCGCACCGACAGCGCCTGGTGGCGGAACTCGAGCATCGTCTCGTCGATGACGACGACGGTCGGCTCGGCGAAGCTCTCGACGACCTCCCGCCGCTGATCGGGATCAGCCCATAGCCCGGTCGGGTTCTGCCCGTCGAAGGTCAGGTGAACCAGCGCAGGCGGCGATGCCGGGCGGATGAGCGGCGCGACGTCCCAGCCGGACTGGTCGACCGGAAGGGGCACGACGCGCGCTCGATGAGCCAGCGCCGCGTCCACGACGGCGGGATACGTGGGTTGTTCCGTGATCACGGTCGATCCACGGGCGCCGCAGACCTGCAGCAGCAGGTCCCACGCGTGCAGCGCGCCGCTGGTGACCAGCACCTGCTCCGGCGAGGTCGCCAGTCCGCGCTGCGTGTAGCCGCGAGCGATCCTGCGGCGCAGCTCGAACAGCCCGCTCGGATCGAGCCCCGGGCCGCCGAGGTGCTGCGGCAGGTCCTCGACGGCGGCCGCGGCGGCGATCTCGGGCAGTTCCGCCGGTGCCGGAAGCGCCGCCACGGTGAGGTCGAGCACCGCACCGGGAGGTGGGCTGTCCTCGTCGGGTCGGCTCAGGTGCGGAGCCGGCAGCGCCGCGACGGTCCCGGCGCCGTACCGGCTCGACAGATACCCCTCGTCCCGGAGCCGGTTGTAGACCTCGGTGACCGTGGCACGCGAGACACCCAGGACCGCGGCGAGCTCGCGTTCGGCAGGCACGCGTGCGCCGGGGATCACGCGCCCGTCGAGCACGAGCGCCCGAAGGGTGTAGGCGAGGCCGTCGCCGATCGGCCGCACCTCGAGGGCCGGCGACAGCCAGGCCGCCAGCCGTCGGGTGCTCACCACAGGCCAAGGCTAACAACTTGGCCTGATTAAAACTAGGCCAAGTTGCGGACGATGGACTCATGAAACGCCGTTCCCTTCACCTTGCAGCCGGGCTCGTGCTCTATGGGCTGAGCGACGCAGGCCTGCTGCTCGCCGCGCTCGGTGTCGATCCGTGGGACGTGCTGCACCAAGGGCTGGCGCGCACCTTCGGCGGCGCCGTCGGCACCTGGGCAATCATCGTCGGGGCGGTCGTCCTGATCGGCTGGATCCCGCTGCGGCAGCGACCGGGCGTCGGCACGATCGCCAACGTCGTCGTGATCGGCTCGGTCATCGACGTCGTGCTTGCGGAGGTTCCTGCGCCGCACTCGCTGGTCGTGCGCGCCGTCCTGCTCGCGGCATCGATCGGTGCCAACGGCATCGCCACCGGGCTGTACATCGGCGCCGGGCTCGGGCCCGGTCCGCGGGACGGCTTAATGACAGGGATCGCCGGACGCGGCCACTCGATCCGGGTGGTCCGTACGACGATCGAGCTCTCGGTGCTGCTCGTTGGATGGGCACTCGGCGGGAACGTCGGGATCGGCACGGTTGCCTATGCGCTGCTGATCGGCCCGATCGTGCACGTGACGCTGCCGCTGTTCGCGATCCGGCCCTCGCCGGCACCCCACGCTGCTGGGCGGCCGCCAGCCGAAGCCGGCCGCCCCGAGCCGTCTTGCTTATTGACCTAAGCACTCCTTAGCCTGCCAAGTGTGACTTTGACGGCCAGAGAGCGCGCCATCGTAGAGCTGCTGCGCCGCGACCCGCTCATCGGGTCGGAGGGCATCGCGGCGCGGCTCGGCACCTCGCGCGCGGCGGTCAACGTCCACCTGTCCAACCTCGGCCGCAAGGGCGTGATCCTCGGCCGCGGGTACCTGCTCGCCGAGCGACCGGGCGTCGTCGTCATCGGCGGAGCGAACATCGACATCAAGGCGCACAGCACTGCCCCGGCCACGCCGAAGACCAGCAACCCCGGTCGCGCCTCGATGACCGCCGGCGGCGTCGGGCGCAACATCGCCGAAAACCTCGCCCGGCTCGGCGTACGCACGTTCCTCGTCACTGCTATCGGCCGTGATGCGCTCGGCGACAGCCTGCTGAGCCAGACCGTCGCGGCAGGGGTGCGCTGCGAGTACGTCCAACGCACGGATCTGCCGACCGGCACCTACACCGCCGTCTTGGACGCCGACGGCGAGATGATCGTTGCGGTGTCCGACATGGCCGCCGTCGGCGCGCTCGGCGCCGACCAGGTCAATGGCGCGCGGGACATCATCGCGACTGCCGGCCTCGTGGTGGTGGACGGGAACCTGGGCACTGATGCGCTGACCCACGCCGGCGACCTGGCGGCGGCCGCCGGAGTGCCGATCGTGCTCGAGCCGGTCAGTGTCCCCAAGGCGGCCAGGATCGCGGAGTCGATCGCCGTCGACCGGCCGTTGTACGCCGTGACTCCGAACCGTGACGAGCTCTCGGCCTTGACCGGCCGGCCGACCCGCACCGACCACCAGCTGCGCAAGGCTGCCGAGGACCTGCACGACCGCGGTGTCGAGCAGGTCTGGGTCCGGCTCGGCGCGCGGGGCTCGCTGCTCAGCACGCAGTCCTCCGGTACGACGTGGCTGCCGGCCGCCCAGGCAACGGTCGAGGACGTGACCGGCGCGGGCGACGCGATGACTGCCGCGTTCTGCTACGCCGTCTTGAGTGGTCGCGAACCGCTCGAGGCGGCTCGCTTCGGTCAGGCCGCGGCCGTGCTGACCCTCGCCAGCCCGCACACCGTCCGGCCCGATCTCACCCCGCGGCTCATCGAGTCGGCACTCGCGTCGGCAGTCGCGTCGGCAGGCTGAGGAGGGCCGTGTGACCACACCGGATCAGAACCTCGTCGTAACGGACGAGGTGTTCACCGCGCTGGCCGAGGGGAGGCCCGTGGTTGCGCTGGAGAGCACGATCATCAGCCACGGGATGCCCTACCCGCAGAACGTCGAGATGGCGACCGGCGTCGAGCAGATCATTCGCGACAGCGGCGCGATTCCGGCGACGATCGCCGTACTCCACGGGCGCCCGAGGGTCGGGCTCGATCCGGCCGACCTGCAGCTGCTTGCGACCAGCGACGACGTGGCCAAGGTCAGCGTTCGGGACCTGCCGGTCGTGATCGCCAGGCGCGCTCACGGCGCCACCACCGTGGCCGCGACGATGCGGCTGGCCGCCCTGGCCGGGATCCGGGTGTTCGTCACCGGAGGGCTCGGCGGGGTGCACCGCGGAGCGCAGCGCACGTTCGACATCAGTGCCGACCTGACCGAGCTCTCCACCACTTCGGTCGCGGTGGTCTCGGCCGGCGTGAAGAGCATCCTCGACATCGGTCTGACGCTGGAAGCACTCGAAACCCTGCGGGTTCCCGTCCTCGGCTATCGCACCGACGAGTTTCCCGCCTTCTTCTCCCGCAGCAGCGGGCACCGGGTGCCGGCCCGCGTCGACTCGCCCGACGAGGTGGCCGCGGTCATGGCCGCGAAGTGGGAGCTCGGGATCGACGGCGGCATCGTGGTGGCCAACCCGATTCCTGAAGCGGACGAGGTCCCTGCCGAGACGATCGACCGCATCATCGCGCAGGCAATCAAAGACATGGACGAGCGCGGCATCCACGGCAAGGACGCGACGCCGTATCTACTCGGCCGGATCGTGGAGCTCACCCGCGGCGCCAGCCTCACCGCCAACATCGCGCTGGTGAACAACAACGCCCGGCTCGGTGCTGAGATCGTGCGTGCCTACGCGGCGACATCGACCCGCTGACGGATCGTCGAACGGTACGCCGAGCCGGCCGCGCGGCGCCGGCTACGAGCCTTCCGACAGATGACCGCCGGAAGAGGTGATGCCGCCGCCGGCGTACTGCCCGCCCTGCCGCGCGCGGCCACGGCGGATGTGGTCGGCGTGCTCGTCGCGCTGGAAGACCAACGTCCACTCGCCGAGCTCGATCCGGTCGCCGTGGTGCAGGCCGGTCTCGCGAATCTGACTGTTCATCAATGCGCTTCCGTCTGCGCGCAGCGCGTGGAAGACGTACTCATCGCCGTCCGAGAGCCACTCGACGACTGCGTGCTGGGGGGCGAGCCCGTGCAAGCTGATGTCCTGGTCAGCCGCGCTCCCGATGGTGACCCGTTTCCCGGTTAGCAGGTAGGCGACTTCTTCGCCCCTCGCCGCAGGGCTGCCGGCCGATGCGTGACCACCGGTCGCCACCACCAGGCGCGGACGTCCGGACTGCGGGGGCGGCGTTTCCGCCATGACAGCAGCTCCTTCGGTACGAGTCGTCTGAGTGTTTCGAAGCCAGAGCGTTCCCACGGGACCGAGAAGTAGTCCCTGCCGGACCGTCGGGCGGAGCGAGAGGTCGAGACCGGCGCTACGGATGCTTCGAGATCACCCGGCGGAGGACCAGGTTGTCCGCCGCGGCGATCGGTGGCATCTGGTCCAGCTCGTGCCGTGAGACCGCGTTCAGCTCGTCCCCCCACGGGCGGTCGATCACGAAGCTCGTCCCGCTGGTGAGGTAGCGAACGATGAAGTGCTGCCAGGCGAGGTTGAAGCGTCGTTTCACGGATTGGCCGTCGACCACCCTGTGCAACCGGTCGTAGTTGATGCCCGTCACATCCACCGGCACCCGGCACCCGGCCCGCAGGTCGCTGCTCAGCCGGTCCATCTCGATCAGCGCGGTGGGATCGTCCGCGGCCACGCAGCCCGGTGGCGCGGCGGCGCTGAAGGCCTGGTGGGGGAAAGCCAGCTCTTGGCGGCGGCCGACCACGGAGATCGCGGACACCACCGCGAGCGCCGTCACGACCACGACCAACCCACGTCCGAACCATTGATGGCGGGCATGGAGCAGGCTCACGCCGATTCCGACCACGAGTGCCGCCGATGCCGCGGTCAGAGCCGTGTAGTGAAGGAAGTACGACGGGCTCGCGAGCAGCACAAGCAGGTCGACGACGAACAGCGCGGTGATCAGCCGCGCCGAGCGGTCCTTGGCCGACAGGGTGGCGCACGCCGCGATGAGGACGAGTACGACGATCGCCAGCACCCAGCGGGCCGGGCTGTGGTGGATCAGCGAGGCTCCGGCGACGTCCGCGAGCCGGCCGAGTCGCGGCACCGTCCCGGCCGGGCGCAGCAGCTGGTCGCGGATGACCATGTCCCACATCCGTCCGCGGGCGAGTACGGCGAACGGCGCCACGATGATCGCAGCGACGATCACGCCGCCGCCGAGGATCCGCAGCGCCGACCCGAGCCGGCGCTGCAGCAGTGGCCACAGCACGAGCAGGGCCCACGGTGCGAGGTACCAGATCTTTGTGACGGCTGCGAACCCGAGCGCGCCGCCGGCCAACCACTCGGCGCGAGCCGTGACCAGCGTCGGACGCTTCACCAGGAGCAGCAGCGCGACGAGGATGGCTGCGCCGCCGATCGGTTCCATGAGAACGGTCTGTTCGGCGAACACGGCGGGCAGCCAACCGACGTAGATGATTCCGGCGACCACGGCCGCCACCAGTCCCCAGCGACGAGCGAGGCGGGCGACAAGGGTCGCGTTCAGCGCGCCGATCGCCATGAAAGCGACCCGGGCGGTTGCCATCCCGACCTGGTCGCTGGTGATCCGGCCGAGCGCCGCGAACGGCGCGACCGCCAACATGATCACCGGCGGGTGAAGCAGGACGAAGTCGCGGTATGGCACGCGGCCGAAGGTCAGCGCATCGGCAGCGGCGTAGTAGACGCCGTCGTCGTAGCGCCCGTAGAAGGTCAGGCCACCACCGCGAAGGACGGGGATCAGCCGGACGAGGAACGCGAGGGCGGCGATGGCGAAGAGGAATCCGCGCCACTGCCGTGAGCCGAGCTCCCATCGGCGACCGGCCGGCTTTGCGGCGGGCGAGTCTGCGTCAGGAGGTGCTTCGGCAACGAATCGAAGCGCGGGGTCCAGGGTCGTGCCCGAAGTGCGCTTCGCTGACATGACCTTCCACTACCACCTGTAGTAGTCGAATATGCCTATCTACTACAGGTAGTCGTACTAGCCCCACGCCAGTGTCAAGTTCGTTCCTGAAGGCATCGTGAGAAGGCGCACGACCGGGGCGCTCTCATGGTGCAGGCATGCGCGAACCTCGCTCTCGTGACCCGGCGTTCGACCACTCGCGGGTGGGACCTTCGGCCCTAGTCCGCGCGCTGTCGGGCTGGAAATGTCTGCCCACGACGGGCGAAAGCGTGCACCACCAAAGGCTGCACCGGGTGCTCGCAACGGCGAATGACGAGCGGGTGAACACATGACACGACGCGACATGACGTCGCTGCCCGACCTCGTCCACGGGCAGTCCCGCGCCGGTCCGGTGCGCAACCGGCGGCCGTCGTACGTCGATCTGCTCCCGCCGTGCAATGCGGGTTGTCCGGCAGGGGAGAACATTCAGGCCTGGCTGGCGGAGATCCAGGCCGGACGGACCGAGAACGCCTGGCGGGCACTCGTGGCGGACAACCCGTTCCCGGCCATCCACGGGCGGGTCTGCTACCACCCGTGCGAGACCGCCTGTAACCGGGCCGATCTCGACAGCGCGGTGTCGATCCACTCGGTCGAGCGCTTTCTCGGCGACCAAGCAATCGACCACGGATGGCAGTTCACGGATCGTGCGCGGAGCAGCGGCAAGCGGGTGCTGGTCGTCGGGGCCGGTCCCAGCGGGCTGTCCGCGGCGTACCACCTGGCTCGCCGCGGCCATGACGTCGAGATTCGCGACAGTGCGGAGGTGCCGGGCGGGATGATGCGTTACGGCATCCCGTCGTACCGGCTGCCACGCGACGTGCTCGACGCCGAGCTGGCCCGGATCGCCGCTCTCGGAGTGCGCTTCACGGGCGGCCACACGGTGAGCGATCTCGACGCGGAGCGCCGTGAGGGTCGGTTCGACGCCGTCTTCGTCGCTGTCGGTGCGCACCTGTCCAACCGGGTGGATATTCCGGCTCGAGACACGGGTCGCATCATCGATGCGCTCCCGTTCCTCGCCGATGTCGCCGCCGGCGAGCGTCCGGCGATCGGGCGCAGGGTCGCGGTGTACGGCGGTGGCAACACCGCGATGGATGCCGCCCGCACGGCCCGCCGGCTGGGTGCGGAGGAGACGTTGATCGTCTATCGCCGCACTCGGGCGCAGATGCCCGCCCACGAGGACGAGGCGGCGGACGCCGAGCGCGAGGGCGTGCGGATCAACTGGCTGCGGACGATCAGCGCGTTCGACGGTCCCGATCTCACGGTCGAGGTCATGCGACTCGACGAGCGCGGTGTCCCGACCCCGACGGGTGAGTTCGAACAGCTTGCTGCCGACACGGTGATCCTGGCTCTGGGCCAACGAACCGACACGGCCTTCCTGCGGTCCGTGCCCGGTGTCGAGTTCGACGATGACGGCACGGTCATCGTCTCCGAGACGATGATGACCGGCTGCGCCGGCGTGTTCGCGGGTGGAGACATGGTGCCCGCCGAGCGGACGGTGACGGTCGGCGTCGGCCACGGCAAGAAGGCCGCCCTGCACATCGACGCCTGGCTGCGCGGTGTGCCGGCCGGCGTCGCCGGCAAGCATCCGATCGCCGAGTTCGACGGGTTGAACCTCTGGTACTTCGGCGATGCGGCACGCCGCGCCCAGCCCGAGCGGTCGCCGGCCGAGCGGGTCGTGGACTTCGGCGAGGTGGTGGGCGGCCTCTCGGCGCAACAAGCCAGCTTCGAAGCCGGGCGTTGCCTGTCCTGCGGCAACTGCTTCGAATGTGATGGCTGTTTGGGGGCCTGCCCGGAAGATGCGGTCATCAAGCTGGGCATCGGCAACCGCTATCGCTTCGACTACGACCGATGCACCGGCTGTGCCACTTGCTTCGAGCAGTGCCCGGTGCACGCGATCGAGATGGTGCCGGAGCCTCGTGCGGGGATGGCGCAGCCGTGAGCCGGGTCACTGTGGACGGCAATGCCGCCGCCGCGTCGGTTGCCTACCGGCTCAGCGAGGTGTGCTGCATCTACCCGATTACTCCTGCCTCGCCGATGGCCGAGTCCGCCGACGAGTGGGCTGCGCGTCACCGGGCGAACATCTGGGGCACCGTGCCGACGGTCGTCGAGATGCAGAGCGAGGCGGGCGCGGCCGGTGCGCTGCACGGGGCCCTGCAGGGCGGCGCGATGGCGACGACGTTCACCGCCTCGCAGGGCTTGCTGCTGATGATCCCGAACATGTACAAGATCGCCGGCGAACTCACGCCAACGGTCTTCCATGTCGCGGCCCGTTCGCTCGCTGCGCAAGGCCTGTCGATCTTCGGCGACCACTCGGACGTGATGGCCGTGCGGCAGACCGGGGCGGTGCTGCTCGCCTCGTCGTGCGTCCAGGAGGCACACGACCTCGCTGCGGTCGCCCATGCCGGGACGCTTCGAGCCCGGATTCCCTTCGTGCATTTCTTCGACGGGTTCCGCACGTCGCACGAGCTCAACACGATCGAGCAGCTGTCCGACGAGGACCTGGCCGCGTTCGTGCCCACCGAGCTCGTCCATGCGCACCGGGGCAGGGCGTTGTCACCCGATCACCCGGTGATCCGCGGGACGGCTCAGAACCCGGACGTCTACTTCCAGGCTCGCGAGACCGTCAACCCGTTCTACGCCGCGGCTCCGGCACACATCCAAGCCGCGCTCGACCTGCTCGCCGAGCGCACCGGCCGCCGCTACGGACTGGTGGAGTACGCCGGCCACCCGGAGGCTGACCGGGTGGTGGTCGCGATGGGCTCTGGCGCCGAGACGTTGCGGGAGACGGTCGCGCGCCTGGTCGCGAGCGGTGAACGGATCGGGGTCGTGACGA
>Ga0335074_10009743_pt1 | contig 13422 bp, 7 predicted proteins | sample Lox_Sample_23_FD_206715 | JGI IMG/M metagenome (GOLD analysis project Ga0335074, IMG submission 206715) | Soil microbial communities from Loxahatchee National Wildlife Refuge, Florida, United States - Lox_Sample_2.3 | ecosystem: Environmental > Terrestrial > Soil > Wetlands | place: USA: Florida...
GCGGAGTGCCTCGCCGCCCGTTACCTCGACGCCGAACGGAACGATCGCAGCGGTCCCGCGGTGCGCGGTAGCGGCGGCTGATAGCTCGTCGGTCCTGGCCGCCACGACCGTAGCGCCGTGCAGCAGCGCGTGGTCGATGAACGCGGTATATGTTGTGCCGTCTCCGGTTGGCGGGGCGGCCAGCACGACGTCCTCCTCGCTGATACCGGCGGCAACGCTCAGCGCTACCAGTTCTGCGGCCATGTCGAGATGAGTCAGGCCGGCCGGCTGCAACGTCCCTTCTGAGCTGCGGATGTAGGGCATCAGCGCGAGGTCATGCGGGCGGGCAGCGGGCGGGTACAGCGAGCCCATGCCGAGCAGCGAACTGAACGGCGTCGCGGCTGGCGCTTCGCCGAACGAGATGACCTGGCGCACCCAGGACTGGTCAGCCGCAGCGATCCCGGCGGTTGCTAGCGGCGGAGCTGTGAGCAGCATCCGAGCGCCGCAATCAGCAAGCTGCCCGGCAGTCTCCGCGATCGATAGCTGTGCGCTGACCGGGCACGGGACGCCGCCAGCGGCGCTGATCGCGTGGCAGGCAAGCACGTATGCCGCCGCGTCCGGCACGTAGACGCCGACGACGTCGCGCGGCCGCAGCCCGCGCCAGGCCAGTCCGGCGGCGGCGCGCCGAATCGTGGCTGCCATTTCCGCGAATGAGTACGATTCCGCGCTATGCGCGGGCACCAGTGCGGGCCGGGAGCCGTACTTGGCCGCAGTCTCGACTAGCCGCTGCGTCGCCGTCATCTCGCTGTTCAGGCTCGAGCTGGACACCTGACCGCGTCCGCCTCCTTGCTGCCGGTCCGCCGTGCTCTGACATGACAGTACGCAACCGCGCTTCCGCATACATGGTCAGGAATGTGTAACTGGCTATGTATCCGACCCGGCGTCAGCCGCAGGGCCTCCTGCGGCCGGATCGTGGCCAGATCCCCGCCCCCGCCTCGGCAACCGCTGCCGGGCAGGTCACCGGACAGCCAGCCATCCCCCTCCGATGGCTGGCCGTACCGGTGAGCCTGGGGTCTCGGTCATAACGTTAGGTAAATCGTGACTTGTGCACATCGGCTGAATTGCGCATTCCGGTATGCATACCGGCTCGCCCACTGTGTACGTGGCGTACTCTCGAGCGCGGCTCGGTTCCCGGTTACCGGGCCTCGGTGTCCCGGCCAGCCGCTGCGGACCGCCGGTCAGCCGCCCACGCGGCTACTTGGGCGCGTGAGCTGAGGCCGAGCTTGCTGAGGATGTTGGCGACATGGCGGGCTGCGGTGGCCGGGCTGATGACAAGTTCGGCGGCGATATCGCGGTTTGACAGGCCACGCGTGATGAGCGTCGCGACCTGTTGTTCCCGTCCGGTCAGGATTGACATCGGAACTGGCGGCACTGCTGCGCTCGGGCCGGTGCCGTTGGCCGGCTCAGCTGGCTGGATCGCACCCTGGGCCGAGCGCAGCGCGTACCTGACCGCCTCGTGCGTGCTCAGCCGCCTGCCCTCGGCTTGAAGGCTTGCGGTCCTGGCCGGGCCCAGCCGCTGATGGGCCGGCGAGAGCAGGCCATCGAGCCGCCCCTGGGCGGGGCTGGAGCGCAGCGGGTCGATGGCGTCGCGCAGGACGGCTGACGCGCCCTCAAGCCGGACGGCAGTGACGTCGTCGCGTTGCGCTAGCGCCAGCGCCGCGAAGGCCTCCAGCCCGCGGGCGATGCCGAGCCGCTGGCCGGTAGCCACGGAGAGCTCGAGGCTTTCAGACAGGCTGGCAGCGGCGGTCGGCAGGTCGGGGCTGGCCAGACAGACCCAGCCAATGCCTGCCAGGCAACGTGCCATCTCGGTTCGTGCGCCAATCTGGCGGAATAGCTCAAGCGCGCTGCTGAAGTGACGAAGGGCTGCGGCGTTGTCGCGGCGCGCCCTGGCCAGGCTGCCGAGGCCGTAGCGGGTATGGGCGACCCCCCAGCCGTTGTTGCCGGTCAGCAGGCTCAGCGCGGCCTCGAAAGACTCTTGTGCGCCAGTCAGCTGGCCGCTTCTGGCCAGAATCGTTGCCTTGGCGGACAACGCGAGGCCTTCTTCCCACTCGTCGGCGTAGTCGCGCGCCGCCGCGACGGCAGCATCCGCCTGCGTCAGCGATTCCTCTCCCCGGCCGGCGCGCAGGCTGATCAGGGCGAGGATGCGCAGCGCTCCGGCCGGGCAGACCGCCCGGCACGAGGCACTCATCGCCAGCGCCGTTGCCGCGCGCTGGCTCGCCTGCGGGTAATCCTGGTGCTCGAAGGCGAGCTCGGCGGCGAGCATGAGGGCGCGGGCGCGCGCCTTGGCTGGCACCCGTCCGGGCATTGTCAGGAACGTGCCAAACCAGCGCAGGCCCTCGGTGACATCGCCCTGAACTACCCATGGCGACCGCAGCGCCGAGCAGAGCCGGAGCCCGTTCTCGGCATCGGCGTCGTCGACGCAGCAAGCCAGCGCGGCCCGGAGATTCGCCTGCTCCGCTGCCACCCGGTGATAGTTCGCGACCTGCTCGGGCCACGGCATAACGTCCCGCACGAACGCCTGGCCCACCACGTCCTCGATGAGGCGCAGCAGGTAATCGCGGTGCCGCCGGCGGAATTCGGCCTGCTCGCCGGCGGCTGCCAGGTGGGCCGACGCATACCCTCTGATCGTGTCGAGCAGGCGGTACCGGGCGTCGCCAGCCAGCTCATCCTCAAGGGCGACGAGCGACTTGTCGATCAGCGCAGCGAGCAGTTCGAGCACCTGCTCGACGCCGATGCGATCGTCGGCGCACACCTGCTCGGCCATGTCCAGGCTCCAGCCGGCGAACACGGACAGGCGCCGGAGCAGGATCTGCTCGTCCTGCGTCAGCAGCTCGAAGCTCCAGTCGACTGCCGCCTGCAGGGTCTGCTGCCGCAGCGGCGCGGTGCGGTCCCCTGAGGCCAGCAACCGGAACCTGTCGCCGATCCGGGCTGCTATCTGCTCGACCGACAAGGCCCGCATGCGCGCCGCCGCCAGCTCGATTGCCAGTGGCAGGCCGTCAAGAGTCCGGCACAGCTGCACGATGGTGGCGCAGTTGCCAGGGGTCAGCACGAAACCGGGACGCACGGCCGCAGCCCGGTCGACGAATAGCTGGATCGCTTCATGCTGAGCGGCAGCCGCCATCGCGGCGTCTGCAGCGCTGCCTGATGCGGCCGGTAGCGGCACCTGATCCGGCTTTCCCGTCCCCGGTAGCGACCCGCCTGGCGGCAGCGACGCCTGCAAGGCCGGGCCAGGCAGCGACAGCGGCGGCACCCGCCACACGGTCTCGCCCCGCACACGCAGCGGCTCGCGGCTGGTGGCGACCACGCGGATCAGCGCGCAGCCTGCGATCAAGTCGCGGACTAGATCGGCGATTGCCTCGACCACGTGCTCGCAGGTGTCCAGGATCAGCAGCAGTTCACGGCCGTCCAGCGCATCGACGAGGGTGGCCGCAACGGGCCGGTGCGGTTCTTCGCTGATACCGAGAACATCCGCGACCCGCCGCACGGCGTGCGCCGGATCACCATGATCGGCAAGCTCGACGAACCACACGCCGTCCCGGTACGCGTCTGCCAGCTGCCAGCCCAGCCGGGTGGCGAGCCTGCTCTTGCCGATGCCGCCTGGTCCGCAAAGTGTCAGTGCGCGCACGTTGCTCAGCAGCAACGTCAAGTCGCCAAGATCACGCTCGCGGCCGACGAAGCTGTTCGGCTCCGCGGGGAGATTGCCCGGGCCGGGCACTGTATCTTCGGTCATTGCTTATTCGGTAGGTCTTCGGGAGATCAGGTCTAGTCTCTCACCCGAATGCGCGCAAGCCGACTATGCAAAAAGGTGCTTACTGGCGAATATGACTCGCCGAAGTTACCGAACAGTCACTTCTGCCGGCTCGGTGTAGTGCAACCGGCCGAAATACATCAGCTTGACGATGGCCCACCATCGTTCGCCCGGCCGGGCCGTGGCCGGCATACCGACGGTAAATGTCAGCGTCTGCTCGCCGCCAGTCTCCAGCTCGAAACTGGTGGTCCATGGGCCCGTCTGGCGCCAACTGCCGAACGGCGAGATGAGCTGCGCCTCGCCGTGGATCGCGGAATCCGCTCGGTTTCGCAAGGCAACCTCCAGGTAGCCAGATCCGCCGGGCGCAATCGCAAGGGACCCGGTGATGAGGCTGACGTCTACTTCGGTGTCGACGGCAGTCCTGTCGGCGCGCTGCATAGCGAGGACCGCATCCAGCGGCAGGTCCGTCCGGGGCGGCGGCGGCTGCCCGATCGCGATGAGTGCGCTGTCCTCGATGAGCTGACCGGAGGGATCCTCGATCTGGGCTCGCGCGAACCGGCGGCCTGGCGGAGTACCTGGCCTGGCGGCGACGGTGACGTCGAAGGCCTGCTGGCCGAGTGATCCGAGTTGGTAGCTCAGCGGTCCCTCAGGCGTCAGCACGATGCCGGCCGGCGCGGCGAGCCGGATCAGGCCGGACGCAGGCTCCGGGCCGCAGGCAACCGTGAGGCGCAGGACGCCGGACTTCCCGTCATCAAGCTCCACTACACCGGGCGACAGATGTACTGCCACCGGCATGTTCCCGGCCGGGGCCGGCCCCTTGCCGTGCAGCCAGTACCGGGCGAAGACGGGCTGGACCGGTTCAAGAGCGTCGGCCGCATCAGCGGTTCCCGGCGCCCCGGCACTGGGCTGGCCATTTCCCCGCAGTCCCATCGGGTCCGGGGTCACGACAATCGTCCTCAGTCCCGAGCCAGGGACCGTGGCAAGCACCTCGCCGTCGGTTACCGGGATCGCCGGGCCGACGGCGTCCTCGCACAGGTCGCTGACGTTCGCCGCGGCAATACCGGTGAACAGCCCGACGCGAGCCTCGACCGGGCCACCCCCGCCGGCGTCGCGCAGCCGTACCGTGATGCCGTCGCTGGCAGTTGGCTGACCGCCAGGCGCCAGCGGATTCCCGCGCGGCTTGAGTGCCGATAGGAGCGCGGCTGGCGGCTCGATCCGGACCAGGCGCTCGCTCGCGGGCAGAGGTCCCGGGTGCAGCTCCGTTGTCACTGTGAGCAGGTCGTGGTTGTAATCCTGGCCCGCGCGCGCAAAGCCGGCTGTCCGCCAGGTGCCCGGGCCGGCGGTCAGCGCGTATTCGAAGGTGTGGCTCCAGTGCTGCCAGGCGAAGCTAGTCCCGTCCGGCGTAGTGCGCCGCTTGCCATTGATCCAGACGCCGCACGGCCAGGTGCTGCAAGCGCGCATCAGGGCCATGGTGAGCATGCCGTCTGGAGTAACCAGGCCGCTAGGGGTACCCCGGTTGAGCAGGGCCACACTGTGGCCCGCCAGCGCGGTACCTGGCCCGCCCGCGGCGCTGGTGTCCCCGGCGCTGGCCAGGGCAGCGCCGGCCAGCGCGGTGTTAGCTGGAACTGGGACCGCCTCGATGACCGCGTCAGCCAGATCGGCAACCAGCCGGGCGGTCTCGTCAGCCAGGTCAGTGGCAGCGATGATCAGCACCGGCAGGTCGCGTGGCCCGCGCAGGTCGGCCCCGGCCGCGAAGGCGTCGGCGCGACTGCGGTTAGCTGGCAGCCACAGCCGCGCGGATCCGTGCTGAAGCAGCCTCCCCGTAAGCTGCGACGTCACTGACGGCCCTGCGGTGGCTAGTACCTCGGCAGTCAGTTCGTTCTCTGCTGGCCCGCCCAGGCAGATGCGGAAGTCGGGGAGGTTGGAGTCGAGCTCCTGGTAACCGTAGCGGGGGCCGTCCGGGGCGCAGCAGGTGGCGGTGACGCCCTGCCCGGCCAGCGCGGCGAGCAGGTTACGCACCGGGTCGCGCAGCGTGGCTGGCGCGATGACCTCGGCGACGCCGATCGCCTGGAGGTGTCGCGCGCCGTCTGCGGCAGTCACCGCTACGGCGGCCGTTGAACCGATCGCGAGCCACTCGCAGGCTGGACTGTCCAGTGTGTAGGAGTGCTCGGCCACATCGCTGTCAATCGGACCAGGCGGCCTGCCGATGGCTGAGACCGCCGTCTGGTAGACCGGCAGCCCCCCTGGCACGTCCGCGGGAAACGCCACCCGCAGCAAGTGGTCCTGTCCGATAGAGCCGTCTACATGCGTGCGGAATTCCACTCGGTCCGCCCCGTCCCAGAGCAGCGTTTCCTGCGTCAGGTGCAAGCCGCCGAGGTCCAGCTCAGCAACCAGCCGCCCGCCGACCGGGCAGCGCTCCGCCCGCACAGTCGCGGTCCGTGTCGTGCTGCCAGTGCCAGGGCCAGCGGGGCAGAGCAGCCACGGGCCTTCCGCCCAGCGCGGGTGCGCTGGATGCTCCGGCTGAAGAAGTAGCTCGTTGCCGCCGCCGGCGGCGCGCAGCAGCTCTGTTCCGGATCGCTTGTCGAGCACCCGCGATAGCGTGCCGCCGCGTGCAGGGTCGGCCTCGACCACAAAAACCTCGTTCTCAAGGCGGAACGTGCCGCTCGCGTCCTGCAGTTGCCAGCCGTCCGCAGCGCTAGCTGCGGCCGCAGGCCGGACCAGGTAGCTGCGGTAGCCGACCCCTGGCACGGTGGCACGGAACGTGATGGCAACCGATCGCAATCCGCCGTCGGCAGTCGTGGTGCTGCCCTCAGCGAGGAACGGCACCTCTGCGCCCGCGTCGTCCTGCAGGCTCAGCCAGGCTGGCCAGCCGGGCGGGAGCTCCAGGTCGGTACGGACCATCGCACTGCGGTCCGCCGACAGCGAGTTGACGGCCACTATCGCGAGCCCGAACGGACCTGCCGTATCGGCTGTGCCTGCCGGGGTTGCGGTGCTGGCCGGGGTTGCCGCGCCGGCCGTGCTTGTCGCGCCGGCGAGACTCATTGTGTCGACCCGGCTAGCCAGATACGAAACGGCTGCCGTGCGTGCCTGATGACCGCGTTCCCACGCTTCTCGCCAGCCGCCGAGCAGATCGAGATAGACCTGGTCGCCCTCGCTGCCCGTGATGGCGTCATGGTGCGCGCCGAACACCAGCAGCCGCCAGGCCCTGTCCAGGCTGGCGACCGGATAGTCGGCCCCGGCTAGCCAGGCGAGCGTAGCGAGTCGCTCGCCGTCAAGCACGGCGGTCTCGGCGGCGCGCTGCGCCTGCTTGGTGTCGATATAAGTAACGTCCTTACCGGTATAGACGGGGTTCATATCCCTGGTCTGCGGCGTGATCCAGATGTCGCGATCAGCCGCCTCCGCGCGGACTGCAGCGAAGAACTCGCTTGGCACCGCGGTCACGAACCGCGGCCAGACGTAGCGGGAATTCCAGTCCCGGTGCACGGCCGTGGCCCACCGCGCCGGAATGACGTGGTCAGCGCCTACCGGCAGCAGCACGTTGCGTGTCGCGGCGACCGGCGCTAGCTGACGGAATTGCTCGTACGCGGCAGCTTCCGCGTCTGCCAGCGTCTTGGCCTGGTGCAGCACCCAGCCTGCCCCGTAATGATTGGCCATGTAGCTGGTCAGCAGGCCAGTGCCATCCGGCGACAGCCACTCGAACTCGGACGCGAACTGCATCATCGAGTTATCGCCCACCGACCGGTGCGGGCCCCACTGGTGAAACGGGCCGCGGGCCCAGGACGAGCTGGTGAGCCCCGCCGCGGCCATGATGCCGGGGTAGCCGGGATCGAACCCGAAGGCGTCGAGCATCCAGGACGTGCGCGGGTTGCCGCCAAGCACGCCGCGCTGGTAGGCCATGCCGTACACAGCGTTGCGAATGGTGGACTCGGCGCAGGTCAGGTTCGTATTGGGTTCGTTATAGCTGCCGCCGACGAGCTCGATCCGGCCTGTCGCGATGAAATCGAGCAGGTCAGCGCGGTCCTCCGGGTGTGAGTCAAAATGCGGCTTGAGATAGTCGAGCTCGGCAAGCACGAACTTGTAGTCCGGGTCGCGGCGAGCCGCATCCAGGTGCAGCCGGACCAGCTCGAACGCCGTGCGAACCTCCCCTGTATTCCCGGCTGCGTCCGGCAGGATCAGCCAGGACTCCGTGAAGTCGCCTTGCGAGTTCCACCAGACCGGGTCGTAGTGGAAGTGGCTCACCATCCACATGACCCAGCCGGGCTCAGCCACGATGATCGCAGCCGGCTGGCTCGTGCTGCCGCCCGGCCAGGACACCGTCGCCTGCACCAGCAGTGACGTCCCCGGCATGGCCGTGGTGTCGATCGCCACCTCCGCGGATACCTCGGCGCCCGGTGCGAGGCCGGTGATCACGGCCGGCTCCGGAGTTCCAACGCCTGGGCCGTCGATCTGCACCGTCGCCGCCTGCGTCCGGTCTGTGATCATGCCCGGGCCGGCGTTGATCAGGCGCACCCGCACGAGCTGGCGCGGCTCCGCCGCAGTTCCGCCGAACAGGTCTGTCGAGTCCACGCCAGTGATCCGCATGGACTCAGGCTAGCCGCGGGGCGCGGCTGGCCAGCAGCGCAACCCGGGCCTGCAGAGCAGCAACGACAGCAAGTGACCCGGGTGCTGTCGCTCTCACGACAGCGGTGGTAGTAGTGCTGTCGCTGGCACCTCGCTAAGAGCGCGGGTCAGCCTGGCTGCGGCCTGCGCTGGCCGCGAGGGCTCGTAGCGGCTCGCCAGTCAGCCGCTGCACCGTCCATTCGTCCATCGGCCTGGCCCCGAGCCTGGCGTAGAAGGCGCGCGCCGGCTCGTTCCAGTCCAGCACCCACCACTGCAGCCGGTCATAGCCGCGCTCCACGCATAGGGCCGCGAGTTCGGCGAGCAGCGCGCGGCCCAGGCCCTGCCCGCGAAGCTCGGGAGCGACGTACAGGTCTTCCAGGTAAATGCCGTGCTGGCAGAGCCAGGTGGAGTAGTTGAGGAACCACAGCGCGAATCCGGCGACTTGTCCCTCATGCTCGGCGACGTGCGCGAATACGGCCGGGTCCGGGCCGAACAGTGACCGGTGCAGGTCCTCACTAGTGCCGGTTACCTCTGGCCGCGACCGCTCGTACTCGGCCAGGTCGAGGATGAGTTGATAGATAGCCGGCACATCGGCCGGCCTGGCTGGCCGGATCATTCAGCTGGACCGGAGTGCACGGGCAGGTCAGAGTGCACCGGCGGGTCGGCCGGGCAAAATCTGTACCGAAGGTGGAACCGGTCGGCCGGGATGACAATGTCGGCGGTCTCAACCGGCTGGGCGCCAGAGATGTGCGTGCGCTCGATAGCGATGACGCCCGACCCGGCCGGCATTGCCAGGGCAGCCGCTTCCGCGAGCAAACTTCTCCGCACCGACACTTCCTCTAGCACCTGGTCTACCTCGATTCCGATCGAGCGCATCCGCTCGATGACGCCGCGCCCGGCGTACGGGCCTTGCTCGGGCAGCGCCACCGCCGTTCCTTCGGTCAGCCCGGCCGGCTCGTAGCTGATGGCTAGCTGAACCGGCTGACCGTCCGCGGTCATCAGGTACCGAGTCGCAGTCACTAACGCGCTAGCGACCCCGCCGCCAAGTCGGCGCGCGATGTGCGCCGGCGGTGTGATGTGCTCGCTGCAGTGCTCCCACGCGACATAGCGGGCTACCGGGGAGTCGGCGCCTAGCATGCCATCCGCGCCGCTGGCCGATTCGCCTACCCCGAATGGGGAGCCAGGGAAATGTAGCCGGTCATGCTCCAGGTGCCGGGCCGCGGGTGGCTTGCGTACGTACGAACCGGAGCCAGCGCGCGCCTCGATCAGTCCTTCGGTCGCCAGGACGGCTAGTGCATGCTTAGCCGCAGTCTCGCCGACGCCGTACCTGGCGATGATGGCGTTCCTGGAGGGGATCCTCGCTCCTGGCTCCAGCACGCCCTCGCGGATGCGCATCCGCAGGTCCTCGAGGACCTTCAGGTAGACCGGATCAGATGACCTGCCCATAGCCTGCCGCTTCCTGATGAGGTGCCGGCTGGCAGACCGCCGCGCCGGCCCGTCGCCATTGTTGCCGATGGCGGCGCCGCCGGTGGCGTGCGGCAAGAATACGGTCAGGCGATTCCACCCCGGGGCGGGTCATTTCGGGCGTCGTACCCCGTGCCTGAACCGCTGGAGTTGCGCCGTTTAGTCGCTGCCTTCTTCCAGCAGCAGGTGATAGCCATTCGGCGTTCTCGCGTGCAGCACCCGGTACTGCCAGTCCGGGCTCGGCGTCATCAGTTCCTCGCGGTAGCGCACACCCGCCTCGGAGAGCCGCTTCTTCGCTAGTTCGAGGTCACTCACGCCGAATTGCCAGGTCAGGACCCAGTCTGGTGCGGTGGGTGAGAAGTCCCGCCGCCGCTCGATGCCGAATTCGATCTGGCCGGTGCCGAGTGCGAGGAAGTCCGGGTACTCCGGACCCTCGTAGGTGACATGGAATCCTAGGCCGACGTAAAAGTCACGCTCTGCCTGCAGATCGCCGACATACAAGATCGGAATTATCCGGCTGAACAATGCCGCCATAGGCGGACATCGTAGCGACATGGCGCAGCCGAGGTGACACTCTGCAGCGAGCTTGGCGCCCTTGCGCCACGATCTTGTAATTGAGGGTCCGCCAGCATGGGCAAAAACATGACGTTGAGACTGTCCGTACGGGGTAAATCACTGTTAGTAGCCGAGCACGGGAAGCGCGCCGGCTAAGCGGTCGCGGCGGACCGCTGATAGTTATCCGGGGGGAGATGTCACTATGAGGACACAGGCCGAACAACTCCTTGGCGCGCGAGTAACCAGCTCGGACGGCAAGGTGATAGGCACCGTCGAGCAGATCTTCAGGGACGACGTCGACGGGACGCCTGCGTGGGCCCGGGTTCGGTCAGGCAAGAGCAGCCGGTTCGTGCCGCTCGGCACCAGCCAGGTCACGGGGGAGGGCCTCCGTGTTCCGTTCGACTCGCCGACGTTTATGAACAGCCCGGACATTGAAGCAGGCCAGCATATGTCCGCGGCGCAGTGCGCGGAGTTGAGCCGGTTCTACGGACTCACCATTCCTTCGCAACAGGTTCCCGGTCAGCAGCAGGTTCCGGGTCAGGAGACGGGTGCTCCGCGGGTTTCGGGTCAGCAGATTCCGGGTCAGGAGACGGGTGCTCCGCGGGTTTCGGGTCAGCAGATCCCGGGTCAGGAGACGGGTGCTCCGCGGGTTTCGGGTCAGCAGATCCCGGGTCAGGAGACGGGCGCTCCGCGGGTTTCCGGCCAACAGGTACCCAGCCAGCAGGCTCCCTCTCAGCAGGGCACAGGCATGGCGGGCGAGGAGGACGTCGCCTACGGGCGGACCAGTGTGCGGGCTGAGGAACTCCTCGGGTCGCGAGTAGCTTGCTCGGACGGCAAGGTGGTAGGCACAATCGAGCAGGTATTCAGGGACGACGTCGACGGGACGCCTGCCTGGGCGCGCGTGCGGTCAGGCAAGAGCAGCCGGTTCGTGCCGCTCGGCACCAGCCAGGTCACGGGGGAAGGCATCCGCGTTCCGGTCGACTCGCCAACGGTCATGAACAGCCCGGACATTGACGCGGGCCTGCACATCTCCGCGGCGCAGGCCGAAGAGCTGAGCCGGTTCTACGGGCTTACCATCCCACCGCAGCAGCAGCCTCCGGCCTAGCAAGCGCCCTGTCAGCAGGGCACGGACATGCCCGCCGGCTAGGGCGGGTGTCCGCCAAGAGGAGCGCCCGGCAGGAGCAGCCTGCAGGAGTGCCTGAAGGTCGCCACACAGGCGGGCCTCGTCTTGGCTGGCTGGGTAATGGAAGACCGGTCAGGGCAGGCAAAAACAGGACTTTGAGACAGCCCGTAGTGGGTAAGTCACCGTTAGTGGCCGAGCACGGTAAGCGTGCCAGCTTAACGGGCTGCGGCGTTTCTGCCTGAATGGGTAATAGTGATTCGGGGGAGATGTCACCATGACGACGCAGGCTGAGCAACTCCTCGGTGCGCGGGTAACCGGCTCCGACGGCAAGGTGATAGGCACCGTCGAGCAGGTTTTCAGAGATGACGCAGACGGTACGCCCGCGTGGGCCAGGATCAGGTCCGGCAAAGCCGGCCGGTTTGTGCCGGTGAGCACCGGCGAGTTCACCGAGGAGGGCCTCCGCGTTCCGTTCGACTCGCGGAAGGTCATGGCTGGCCCGAACATTGACGCGGGCCAGCACATGTCCGCGGCACAAGCCGAAGAGATCAGGCGGTACTACGGACTGGCCGTTCCCGCGCAGGCAACTCCCTCCCGGGAGGCTCCCTCCAGGGAATCTACGTCCCGGCCGGCGCCGTCCCGGCCGGCCCCGTCGTACCAGACTCCGTCCCGGCAAGCTCCCTCGTACCAGACTCCGTCCCGGCAGGCTCCCTACGAGCAGCGCGGCAGGCCGACCGAACAGGAGTGGCTCACCCGGCAGGAGGAGCGCCTGCACGTCGACAAGGAGACGGTCGAGACTGGCCGTGTCCGGCTGCGCAAGTACGTCGACGTCGAGCCGGTGCAAGAGACGGTCCGCACCTTTCATGATGAGTACGACATAGAGCGGATTACAGTCACCGCCCACGACCGGGTTAACGATGACATTGCCGAGGACGAGCAGGAAATCATCCTGTACGAGGAGCGACCCGTACCCCGCAAGGAGATCGTGCCGGTAGAGCGCATCCGGCTGCGCACCAAGCGCATCGAGGAGGACAGCGTCGTCAGGGACGAAATTCGCCGGGAACGCATCGAGGTCGAGCCAGATCAGGACAACAGGTCTCAAGGTCACCGCTGGCGGTGACCACGGACTGACAGGGCTCGGGACCGACGGGTTTGCTACTGACGGGGTTCGCCGCCGACGAGATTCGGCCTTGGCTGCCGCGAGCGGCAGGCAGAGCTGAGAACCTGGTCAGCCGTGCCTGCGCGCCAGGGTCAGCCCATCGCCGATCGGCAGCAGGACCAGCGTTACCCGGGCATCAGCAGCAGCGTGGTCGTTGAAGTCGCGAATGCCCTGAACGCTCGGTTCGTCGGCAGCGGGGTCGATGACCCGGCCGTGCGACAGCGTGTTGTCGACCAGAATCATGCCGCCTGGCTTGACCCGGGGGACGACCTCATCCCAGTAGCTGACGTAGCCGGTCTTGTCGGCGTCGATGAAAGCGAGGTCGAACGTTTCAGCGGCCGGCATGGCCCTGAGGGTCTCAAGGGCGGGCCGCAGCTGGAGGTCAATCCGGTCGGCGACGCCAGCCAGCTCCCAGTACTTCCGCGCCAGTGAGGTCCACTCCTCGCTGACGTCGCAGCAGGTGAGCCTGCCCGAAGCCGTGAGCCCGCGGGCGATGCAGATGGCGGAGTAACCAGTGAAAGTGCCGATCTCCACTGCCCGGCTGGCGCCGGTGAGCTGGGCAAGCAGCGTCATGAACGTCCCCTGCTCCGGCCCGATTTGCATGCCTGCCGCGTCGGGGAAGCGGCTCGCGGTCTCCCTTGCCAGCTCGGCGAGCGTCGTGTCGCGCTCAGTGCTGTGCGCGACCAGGTAGTCGTAAAGCTCAGGGGTCAGCGGCATGCTGCGAAGTGTCATAGCCGG
>Ga0335074_10009744_pt1 | contig 13421 bp, 17 predicted proteins | sample Lox_Sample_23_FD_206715 | JGI IMG/M metagenome (GOLD analysis project Ga0335074, IMG submission 206715) | Soil microbial communities from Loxahatchee National Wildlife Refuge, Florida, United States - Lox_Sample_2.3 | ecosystem: Environmental > Terrestrial > Soil > Wetlands | place: USA...
CCCAGCGACGCATCGAGCCCGCCCAAATCCTCGCGTGGTCGTTCTGGCGGCGCGCGCATCAAGCCGCGGCCCGCCTTGCACACATCAGGCGAACAAAGCTCAAATTAAAAACGCAACTGTAATGCTAATTCGAACGCAGCGAGATGCTGAGTCCGACAGCCTAGAAGGAATCGCCGCGCCCCGCGGCGCCGTAATAGGTAAAGGAAGCGCGGAGGCTGCCATCGTCATAGAAATCGTGGCTGAGAGGCCTGCCCCAATTACCGCCCCCGCCATAGGCCGAACTGCCGGTGGTGAGTGTCTGGAGCGGGGCCGATACTCGTGACACCAAAAGTGTGAATTGACCCGGCGGTGGCGGTTCCGACGCCAAAACAGCAGCCGGCGGCAACAACAATCCCGAAGTAGCGGCGTCGCGACAGTTTCGTGAAATAACTCATTGGAATTTCCCCTCCTGCGCCTTCGCCGCGCACCCGCGACTTCTTATGTCAGCGCGCGCTTTTCCAATCAACTCAGCCCGCGCCTGCCGCAGTGAGCCGCAGTTCGGCGAGGGTGCCTTCGCCGGGGAGGCTCGAGAGGCTGAGCGTTGCGCCGAGGCGGCGGGTAAGGCCCATTGCAATGGCAAGCCCAACGCCCATGCCGCCGGGCGCGCCGGGGCGTGCGAAGCGGCGGAAGGGCTGGCCCGCGATTTCGCGTTCGGATCGTGTGAAGCCCGCGCCGGTATCGTGAATGCTGACCAGCGTTTCGCGCGTGCCGCTGCGTACTGTTACATCAACGCTGCCGCCCCTGGGCGAATAGGCGAGCGCGTTGTCGAGCAGATGCCCGACGATGCGCGCCAGCGCATGCGCATCGGCATGCACCGGCGCCTCATCGGGAATTGCTGCGACGAATTTCAGGCCGCGCGTCCGCGCCAGCGCCGCGCGCTGCGCGATCTGTCCCTGCACCACCTTCGCCGCATCGGCAAGGCGCGTCGCGGCCGGCATACGCTCGTCAGAATTCTCAAGCGCCGCAAATTCCAGCACCGAACCGATCTTGGCGTGCAGCTCGCGCGCGGCGATGCCGATGTCGCGCGAATATTCGACATATTTCGGATGGCCTGGCATGCCGAACATGCCAGCTTCGATGATCTCGGCAAAGCCGATGATGGCGTTGAGCGGTGTGCGCAGCTCATGGCTGACCTGGCCGATGAAGCGGCTTTTCGCACTCTCTGCTTCGGCGGCGCGGCGTTCGGCATCGGCAAGGCGCACCATCAGCCGCCTCTCGCCGGGATGGAGCGAGCGCAGCGCCCGGACAGATGCGGCGGTTTTCGCCTGACGCTCGAAAATACCAACGAACAGCACGGCGAGCGCCGCGCCCGCAAACGCTGGCCCCAGGATGAAGAACAGATAAAGCGGAAAATTGCCGTACCAGGCGCCAAGCGTCTCGGCGACGGGAACGCTCGCGCCGGCGACCAGCGGCCATCCCGGGATGCGCTCGACGGAGAGGAGCCGCGCGCCGCCGACCTGTTCAAGAATGCGCGATGCGGCGCCGGACTCGCCCGCAATAAGCGCTTCCGCGACAGGCGCTTCGTTCCAGTTCGCGCCGCGGGCAATCAGTCCGCCCGATTCCGTCGCCAGAACGGCGTCTTTCATACCGGCCGGCGCAAGCAGGCCGGCGGGATCAATCTGCACTAGCACGAGCCTTGAGCCCGCCGGGAAAAGCAGTAGCAGCGTGCGTCCATCCGGTGCGGGTAAGGCGATCCGCCCCAGTTTTGCCGCGGCGAGCGCGCTTTGCGGAAGCGGCAGCAAGCCGTCCGGCGCACCCACCATCTCCGATTCCGGCTGGCCACTGGACGTGAGTACCACGATGTTGCGCAAGGTAGCGCCGCCCGCCTGGGCAAGGGCGGCCGACGTTTCCGCGCTGCCGCGGGCAGACGCAAAAGCTGCTCCGATCGCGGCGTAGCGGCTCAGTGCCGCCCCGAGATCGGTGGCGATTTCTTCGGCGCGCCGCGCCGTGAAGCCGGCCGCCTGCGAAAGCGCATGCGCGCGGTCGCGCTGCATCTGGATCACGGCCGCCGAAGCGAAGCTGCCGCAGATGAGGATGACGCAGACGATCACCGTTGTGCGCACATTCCAGCTTGCGCTGCGCAGCCGGCGCAGGAACATCGCGGTTCCCGCGGAACCGGCGGCCGCTGGCGCTTGCGAGATGGCGGACAGGCAAAGCCTCGGGTGATTCGCAATTTGCGTATTATGGGCTCCAAGGATTTGCTGTCGATATCGGCGGCGGGCGCGCGCGCCCTCGCGATTTCCGTCTTCCAACGCCGCCGCGAAACTGCAACCATGCGCGCGGCTCAAGCGCAGAGGCATTCCATGAAGTACGGCATCGATTTCAAGTATCTGGCCAAGGGTGCGGACACTCCGACCGACAATTCCTACAAGATCGATCTGGAAGTGGACGAGGAGCAGTTCGCCCTCATTCCCGATATTGGCGACCATGTCTGCATCCCCGGCGACAATCCGGGCATGCGCAACGTCCCGCTATCCGGCCGCGTCCGCAGCCGGCTGTTCCACTACCGGCTCGGCTATTGCTACATCACTATTGTGGTCGAAGACAGCGACGCCGACTGGAAGAGCATCGGCGGAACGTGAGGGACGCGATCGCAATCGCTTGGTGCATCGGTTCATTCAGACGGTGCGGAGCTTTGTATGTCTTTTCATCACTGTCACGAATTGAATGAAGGCCCACGCGCGGCACCGTGCGATTTGAGCCGCAGAGCTCGTTGAGCGTTTGTTGCGATACAATGACGTATCGGGAGTAATCGTCGACGCGACCGGCTTCTGCTCGATTTCATCGTCGCACGAATAAAGGACGGCCTGCGCCGGCTTGTGAATTCGTGATGTTCGCTGCGTCTCTGCGCCTCCGCGATTCACACAACGTTGATGCGGCGGAAACGCGAAGGGCTGCACGTTCTGCATCAGTGCAATCGCTCTCCTAATCCTCCATCGGCAATCCCGATACGCGAGCGAGTCCGCGGCGATTATGAGTGATGAGAATCAGGTTTCAGGCGATCGCCTCATCCGCTATCAAATCATTGAGCGTCGTTACCGGCCCGCGGTATTTCTTGATGCCCATCGTCGGCGCTCGGACTCTCGCGTGGCATTCGCGCGCCGCACGAATTCGACGTCGAGCCTGTGCCCGGTCCACGAACCATTCGCCGGTTTGCGCCGCTCGCCTTCCGCGTTCCTCGCGGTGCGCGTTTTCTCCGCCCTAAATTCTTCATCCGTGAGCAGGCGGACGCCGCGGACACCATCGCCGACGAAGCACCGCATGATGGCGGCGCGCGCGATCGCGTTGTCAGGAAAATTCGAGCTGTAAACAGACCAATCGCGGCCATCGTTCATCGGCTCCTCCACTCTCTCCGCGGCCATTTCGAGGTTGTTCCAAAGTAGCAGCCGCATCGCGCCGGCGCCGTCGCGTTCAAAGGCGTAATCGCAACCGGATAGCGCCATCATCAGCGTCCAGGCTTCGGCCAGCTTCAGGCCGGTGGCAGCGGGGTAAAGCTCGTGGGCGTCCGAAAACACGGTGTACATGCGCGGGTTCCTTCTTAGGAACAGAATAGGAACAAAATGCAGCTGAAGTCCAGTCCCGCCCGCACATCCGCCGGTGGATAAATGCCGATTCGGGCTTTGCTGCCCGCCCCTGACGGCAAGTCCAGGACGCCTCAGCTGCCTGTCACGACGAAAGGGCGGGCAAGGGTCTGCACCATCTGTCTGACCCGGTGCGTTATCGCGTCCACGGCTCGAACACTTCATAGATCGGCGCTTCGGTGAAGCCTCGGTGGTTGACGCCGATCAGTTTGCGCACCGCAAGCAGCCGCACCGCATTCTGCACCGAGGATTTCGAGAGCCCGGTTTCGGTGGCGATGGTCTGCAGACTGGCGCCGAAACGGCTCCGCCTTGATCCCTTGGTCTGCCGCCACAGCCACAAATAGACAAGAAACGCACTTGGCATCCGGTCGTGATTGACCAGATCGCGCATCAAGACGTCGACGACATAGGCGTCAAGGCCGAATCGGGACATATAAACGTTACTATAGCAAATATCGCACAGCTTGATGAAATCCTCACTGCGTGCAGACTTTCATCCGCCTAAGCAACGGCTGCGAGGAGCAGAACATGATCAAGGGATTGAAATTTGCCGGCATCCCGACGCGAGACCAGGACCGGGCGGTGAAATTCTGGACGGAGAAGATGGGGTTTCGCGTCCGGACCGACCAGCCGATGGGCACGCAGCGCTGGATCGAACTCTCCATCGGCAACAGCCCAACCGGCATCGTCCTCTTCACCCCGGAAGGCCACGAGGACCGCATCGGCAGCTTCTTCAATGGCTCGTTCCTTTGCGACGACGTCGAGGCGACCTGGCGCCAGCTGAGCGAAAAGGGCGTCGAATTCGCCAGCCCGCCGACCAAGCAGTCCTGGGGCACGTTCGCGATCTTCAAGGACCCCGACGGCAACCAGTTCGTGATGGGAACGGGGTGATTGCGAACCCAAGGCGCGGCTGGCTTGCGTGCTTCGACGAGCTCTGCATGCGGGATATTTTTGCTTGCAAGCCATGCGCGCGCGCATTAACCGGCTCCGAATGGCGGCACAAATCTCCTCATGCTGAGCCTGTCGAAGCACGCAGAACGGCGGACCAACGCTAGTTTCCCGGTCCCTCCCAGCGGTGCACCGCGCCCGTTTCGATGCCGAACAGATCGAGCAGGCGGCCGGCGGTGTGGTTGACGATGTCACAGACGGATTCGGGGCGCGGATAGAAGGCGGGCGCTATCGGCGCGATAACCGCGCCCATCTCAGCAAGCGCCGTCATGGTTCTGAGGTGGCCCAAATGCAGCGGCGTCTCCCGGAGCGCCAGCACAAGGCGGCGGCGTTCCTTGAGCACGACATCGGCGGCGCGGGTGAGAAGCGTAGTGGTCACGCCCGTCGCGATTTCGCTCATGGTGCGGATGGAGCAGGGCGCGATCACCATGCCCAGGGTCGGGAACGAGCCCGAGGAAATTGCCGCGCCGAGCGCACCCACCGCGTGGTGGACGCTCGCCAGCGCGCGCACATCCTTGAGCTGCAGATCGGTTTCATAGGCGAGCGCCATCTCGGCCGCCTTGCTGATGACGAGATGGGTCTCGATATCCCTGTTTCGGAGCAGCTCCAGAAGTCGCACGCCCACGACCACGCCGGACGCGCCGGTAATTCCAATAATCAGGCGTTGCTCGTTCACCGTCGTGCCCGTTTTGTGCTAATGCCCTACATACAGTGTTGCGCAGTGTGCGAACAGGCCGGTTCCGGGGGCACAAATGAACGAAGGGAAAATCCTCCAGAGCGATCCCGAGCTGCAACGGCTCAGGGACAGCATCGACAATATCGATGCGGCGCTGATTCATATTCTCGCGGAGCGCTTCAAATTCACCAAGGCGGTGGGCGAACTCAAGGCCGCGCGCGGATTCCCGCCGGCCGATCCTGCGCGGGAGGCCCAGCAGATCGCACGGCTCCGCGCGCTCGCCCAAAGCGCCCGGCTCGATCCCGATTTCGCCGAGAAGTTCCTTGATTTCATTGTGCAAGAGGTAATCCGGCATCATGTCGCGATCCATGACAGCCGCCGCCAGCCAAGCAGGTAAACACGACTTACCAACTCGACATTTGAATTGAAGAGGCCCGGTGCGCTATAAGCAGGACCGAAAAACCGACGGAGCAGAGCATGACCCTGAAGATCGGCGATATCGCCCCCGATTTTGAAGCCAAGACCACCGAGGGCCCGATCCGCTTCCACGAATGGCTTGGCGACAGCTGGGGTGTGTTGTTTTCCCACCCCAAGGATTTCACGCCGGTCTGCACCACCGAACTCGGCTACATGGCGCGCATCAAGCCAGAATTCGACAGACGCAATGTCAAGATCATCGGCCTTTCTGTCGATCCGGTGAACGACCATTCGCGCTGGGCCGAAGACATCCGCGAAACACAGGGCACGGCGCCGAATTATCCGCTGATCGGCGATGCCGATTTCCATGTGTCGAAGCTCTACGGCATGCTGCCGGCCTCGACGAGCGGCGATCCCTCCCAGCGCACCGCCGCCGACAATCTGACGGTGCGCAATGTGTTCGTCGTCGGTCCCGACAAGAAGATCAAGCTGATCCTCGTCTATCCGATGACGACGGGACGGAATTTCGACGAGGTGCTGCGCGTGATCGATTCGCTGCAGCTGACCACGAAGCACAAGGTGGCGACACCGGCCAACTGGAAGCCCGGCGAGGACGTGATCATCTCGGGCTCGGTCTCCGACGAGGAAGCGAAGAAAATCTATCCCGACGGCTGGAAAGCGCCGCGGCCTTATCTGCGCATCGTTCGCCAGCCGCGCAACTGAATTTTTTGCCACGAAAAGCACAAAGAGCACGAAGGAGAAGACCGCGCGCCTCGCGCAATCATTCTTCGTGTTCCTTTATGTACTTTGTGCTCGTTGTGGTTAGAAAAAGGCCTGCATCTCCGGATGCAAACCTCATCAGGACTTCCGAATTATGGGCGCATTGCTATTCGAAAAATCCGGCATGGTCGTCACTTTGACGATCAACCGTCCCGACTCGCGCAATCCTCTGGGCGAAGACGGCGACGGCGAGTTGTTCGCGGAGGCGGCGGCACGCATCAATGCGGACCGTGAGATTCGCTGCGCAATCCTGACGGGCGCGGGCAAGGCGTTCTCGGCGGGTGGCAATCTCAAGGCGATGCGCGAACAGACGGGACCGTTCGCCGGTCCCGGCGTTCTCATCCGCGAGGGCTATCGCGACGGCATTCATCGCATGGTGCGCGCCCTGTGGAACATCGAAGTGCCACTGATCGCCGCCGTGAACGGTCCGGCCATCGGGCTCGGGAACGACGTGGCGTGCCTCGCCGATCTGCGGCTTGCGGCGGACAATGCCGTTTTCGGCGCGAGCTTCCTAAGGATGGGCCTCGTTCCGGGCGATGGCGGCGCCTGGATTCTTCCGCGCCTGATCGGGCAGGCGCGGGCGGCGGAATTGTTCTTCACCGGGGAGACAATCGATGCTGCCACGGCGCGCGAATGGGGCCTGGTCTCCAAAGTCGTTCCGGCGCCGGAGCTCATGAAAGAAGCAGCGGCGCTCGCTGCGCGCATCTGCCGTCAGCCGCCCGATGTCCTGCGCATGACCAAGCGGCTGATGCGCGAGGCCGAACGCGTCGGCTTCGAAACGCTGATGGAAATGTCGGCTGCGTTCCAGTCGCTCGCACACCTGACCGCCGACCATAGGGAAGCCGTTGCCGCCTTCTTCGATAAACGGACGCCGGAGTTCAAAGGCGAATAATTTGTTCAGCCCGAGCCGACCACGGGTTCCTGCGCGCGTTCGAAGATCTTGGCGACCTGCTCGCCGCCATTGACGTAATGTTTGGCACCGCTGAAATCGGAGATGCGCGGCCAGTTCGCTGCAACGGTATCTCCCGTTGCCTCATGGCCGAGATTGATGCCGCTCGTCTCGACCATCTGGGCGGCGGAGAATACGCCCGCGCCTGCGGTGAGGATCACGCCGGTCGGCGCATCTTCGCTCGCAAGAAAGATCACGCCCGGCGTTACGTATTCGGGCTTCAGCATCTCCAGCATCTGCGGCGGCATGATATTGGCCGTCATGCGCGTGCCCGCCACGGGGCAAATCGCGTTGACGCGAATATTGTCCTTCGCGCCTTCGAGCTTCAGCGTGTGCATCAATCCGACAAGTGCCGACTTCGCCGCGCCGTAATTCGCCTGGCCGAAATTTCCGTAGAGCCCGGTGGACGACGTGGTTACAACGATGCGGCCATATTGGCGGTCGCGCATGTGCTGCCACACCGCTCTTGCGGGCTTGACCGTACCCATCACATGCACGTCCATCACCGCCGCAAAATCCCTGATTTCCATCTTGCCGAAACTCTTGTCGCGCAAAATGCCGGCATTGGCGATCAAAACGTCGATCCGCCCGAAAGCGTCGAGCGTCTGCCCGACGAGATGTTCCACGCCGGCATCGTCGGACACGGACGCACCGTTTGAAATCGCGGCTCCGCCCGCGGCCTTGATCTCGGCAACGACCTTTTCCGCCGCCTCGGTCGAGCCGCCTGTTCCGTCCATCGCGCCGCCCAGATCATTGACGACGACTTTGGCACCGCGACGCGCGAATTCGAGCGCATGAGCGCGGCCCAACCCGCCACCCGCGCCTGTGACAATCACAACCTTGTCATCAAAACGAATGGTCATGTCAGTCTCCTTCAAGCGGAATGGCGTTTGGCGGAGTGATGGCGGAGCGACCCGAATCGGTCAAGCTCACATCATGAACCGCGCCGGGATGCTCGCGGCCGAGACGGCGAAGCAGCGTATTCGCCGGACGTTCGATCAGCATGAAAAGGAGTGCGCCCCAGGCGATGGCGGCAGCGACAAGAAGAGCCGGTTCAAGCCAGTGCCAGACCGGCGCCCACGCCGCCCAGGTCCGGCCGAACACAATATCGTCTGGCGCCGGATAGAGATGCAGCTGCGCGTGGCGCAGAAGCTGCAAGAGCGGCGTCTGTCCGATATAGATCGCATAGGACCATTCGCCAAGGATGAGCGGAACGGTCGTGGCGAAAGCCTTTGCGAGCAATCCGCGATCGAAAGACAAGACGAACACGAGCGCGATCACCGCAAGCGCCGTGTAGATATCGGCGCGGGTGTGCGACCAGCCAGTGTTGTAGATCGCGTAGAAGAATCCTGAAAGCACGACAAGCTGGGCAAGCGTGAATGCGAATTCGGGCAATTGCTCTGCACCATGTGCGAGCGCGGCACGATGTAACATCGCGAAACCGACGCCGATGGCGAACGCGGCCATGCCGCGCCAGATGCCGTTGTGAAAAGTGAGATCGAGCCCGTAGCGCGGCTGCGCGAGCAGCGCAAGGCCCAGCGCGCCGCCGCTAATGAGGAGCAGCGCGATCTTCCAGCCTCCACGCGACAGCGCGAGGTAAAGCGGAAACAGCAGGCAGAGCAGAAACTCCACGCTGACGAACCACGATGCGCCATTCCAGGAGAGGTAGGGAAAGAGATTCCAGGCCTGCACCAGGAAGAGATTGGCGATGAAGGTCGGCAGATTTACGATCGGATGCCATGGCTCGTCATAGATGGAAACATAGCCATCTCGCGCGGCGAGCCAGCGCAACGTAATGACCATGCCGAGGATCAGCAGCAGCATCGCGAGATGAAGCGGATAGAGTCGCGCGAGCCGCGATTGCAGAAATCGCCCATAGCCGCGAAAACCAAATATTTCGAGAAACCGCGCCGCGTAGACATAGGTGAGCACGAAGCCGGACAGTGCGAAGAAGAATTCGACCCACAGATATCCGCGCGCCACCAGCAGATCGAACCACCACACGCCGCGATAGCCGTGCCCTTCGCAATAATGAAACAGCACCAGGATCAGCGGCGGCAGCGCCCTGGCACCCTGCAGGGCGCGTATTTCCGACGGTCGAGAGGACTCGGTCATGCGCGAATCATAGTACGACTGGCAGGCCTCCCGGCAGCAAGGGCGAGTCTGATTGCTCTACCACCTTCAGTCCCTGCTCGGAATTGTTGCGATTCTCGGGTTTGCCTGGGCTCTGTCCGAGGACCGGCGCGCCTTTCCGCTGCGGACCGTATCGGTCGGCCTCGCCCTGCAGATTGCGCTCGCGCTTCTGCTGTTGAAAATTCCCGCGGCACGTGCGGCTCTGCTCTCGCTCAATGCGATCGTGTACGCGCTGTCCACGGCCACACGGACTGGCACCGGCTTCGTGTTCGGTTATGTCGGCGGTGCCACGCCACCCTTCGCCGTCACCAAATCCGGCGCATTCACGAACTTCGCCTTCCAGATCCTGCCGCTGGTGGTCGTGATTTCGGCGCTCGCCGCCCTGCTGTGGCACTGGCGCATCCTCCCGATCCTCGTGAACGGCTTCGCCTGGATCCTGCGGCAGACCATGGGCGTGGGCGGCGCCATCGGCCTCGGCGCAGCCGCCACGGTCTTTCTCGGCATGATCGAAGCGCCGCTGCTCATCCGGCCCTATCTCTCACGCCTCACGCGCTCGGAACTGTTCATGCTGTTTTCGGTGGGGCTTGCGACCGTGGCCGGCACGGTGTTCGTGCTCTACGCGACCGTCCTCGCCCACGCCCTGCCCGGTGCGCTCGGGCATATTCTCATCGCTTCTGTTCTGTCGGTAATCGGCGCACTGATGATCGGACGCATCATGATTCCGGGCGCGAGCGTTACACGCGCGGAATCCCCGCCGGGCTTCTTCTACCGCTCCAGCATGGACGCCATCGCCCGCGGCACTGAAGATGGGCTCAAGCTCTGGCTGGGGATCGTGGCGATGCTGCTCGTCATCGTGGCGCTTGTGGCACTGGTCGATATTCTCTTGGCGTCGCTGCCGCATATTGTCGGCGCACCGATCAGTCTCGAACGCATCTTTGGCTGGATTTTCGCGCCCATCGTCTGGCTCTATGGAATTCCGTGGGCGGAGACGGCAACCGCTGGCTCGCTGATGGGACAAAAAACGGTCGTCAACGAGTTCGTCGCCTATTTGAAGCTCGCATCGCTTCCCGCGGGCACGCTTGATCCGCGGGCACGTCTTATCATGGTGTATGCCATGTGTGGCTTTGCCAATTTCGGCTCGGTCGGCATCATGATCGCCGGCGTGTCGGGTCTCGTACCGGAGCGCCGCGACGAGATCGCTCCGCTCGCCATGCGGGCGCTCCTCTCCGGTACCATGGCCAGCAGCCTCACCGGTTGCATTATCGGGTTTTTGCCAGTGAGCTGAATGTCCAGACGTCATAATGATTGGCCTGAAAATGCGGGAGAGCCGTAACGCCGTGAATGATCACCTTGCGGCATTGCTGGAGGAAATCCGCGCCTGTCGAATTTGCGAAGCGCATCTGCCGCATGGAGTCCGGCCGGTGCTGCATGCGAGTGCCACGGCGCGGCTTTTCATCGTTGGCCAGGCGCCAGGCCTGCGCGTGCATGAGACAGGGCTGTCGTTCAACGACCGCTCGGGGGATCTCCTGCGCGAATGGATGGGGATCGGTCGCGCGGCATTCTACGATGAATCCCGCATCGCGATTGCGGCGATGTCATTCTGTTTCCCCGGCTATGACGCAAAAGGCCACGACCTTCCGCCGAGGTCTGAATGCGCCAAAGCTTGGCGACCGCGGCTCTTCGCCGCCCTTCCCGATATGCCGCTCATTCTGCTGGTTGGACGGCACGCGCAACTCTGGCATCTTGGTTCCCGCGCCAAGGCGAATCTGACGGACACTGTCCAGGCGTGGCGGGAATATGCGCCGCGCTATGTTCCCCTGCCGCACCCGTCTTGGCGCAATACCGGCTGGTTGAAGAAACATCCATGGTTCGAACGGGAATTGCTGCCCTGCTTGCGCGCGCGCATCGCCCAGGCGCTCTCATCTTGATCTTGTTCGCGTTCGCGTCCTGTGCGCCGGTATTGGCGCCGAGGGGAATCTCCTATGGTGTCCCTACGGTCGCGGGCGACGCCTTCGTCACACGGGACGGGATACGTTTGCCGCTACGCCATTGGGATGCGCAGAAACCGCAGGCGATCATCGTCGCGCTGCATGGCATGAGCGATTATTCTCAGGCTTTCGACCTGCCGGCACCCTGGTGGGCCGCCCATGGCGTCTCCGTTTACGCATATGACCAGCGTGGATTCGGCGCCGCGCCAAATGCCGGTCTGTGGGCGGGCGCTCGCGCAATGCGCGACGACCTTGACGATTTCGTCGAAGCGATGCGGGCGAAATTTCCTGGCGTTCCGGTTTATGCGTTGGGCGAGAGCATGGGCGGTTCCGTCGTGCTAACGGCGCTTGCGAGCGCGCATCCTCCACGTGTGGATGGAGTCATTCTCGTCGCGCCAGCTGTCTGGTCGCGAGAGGACATGCCTTTCATCTACAGCGTCGTGCTGTGGACCACGGCGCATATAGTCCCCAGCATGCATGTCTCCGGCGAGGGCCTGCACATTCTGGCAACGAACAATTTTCCCGTACTGCGCAAGCTCGCGCATGATCCGCTTTATCAGCACTCCGCGCGTGTCGATCAGGTTTACGGACTGGTCAATCTGATGAGCGAAGCGCGGGACGCACCGCAACACCTCACGGCGGCGCCGCCCATTCTTTTCCTTTATGGCGGAAACGATCAGGTCATTCCTGCTGCCCCCACCCAGGCCGTGGCGTCGGAACTTGGATCGAAAGCCACCGTCATCCGCTACCCGAACGGCTATCATATGTTGTTGCGCGACCTTGAGGGCCCCGCGCGCTGGGCGGATATACTGGCGTGGATTGGGAAGACGAATTCCGCGCGCGACCGTCAAGCCTCGCAAACGGAATTCAGCTCTGGCAAACCGTGGCAACAACGCGGCGCTTCGGCCGTTATCCCCTTGGGTAGGATGACGGAGTGAGAGCGATGCGCACCGAAAAGCGGAACGAAACCGAGAAGCACAAGAAGAAGACGCTTTTGGACCCGAACCAACCGCGGGAGGACGTCACCGAAACCGGGGGTGAGTATGCGGGTCGGCGCCCGGTAGAAAGCGGCCCCGGTATCGTAAGTCCCGGCACGCATGTGCAGGCAGACGGGCAGACGACGCACGAATAGCGACGCGTTCTGCCCAATCACCAGACAAGGTCGCAATGGCCCGCTCGCGTTGGCCATGGCGTCTATCGGCTTGTCTGTAGCGAAGAAATGATCTCGGCGCAGTTAACTACTTTCGCTTGGCGGGGAAAGACCTTCTCGAGAAGGACGCGATGGACTTCGGCGTCGCGGTCTGAGCAACAATCGGCCGCAACGACGATCTGATAATCCGCGTCGGCCGCGTGGCGCAGGGTAGACAGCACCACGCCGCTTGTAGCAATTCCGGCCAGCACCAGCGTGTCGATGCCATTTGCGCGCAACACCATATCGAGGTCCGTGCCCGTGAAGGCGCCGACCCTGTGCTTGGTCACGACGACTTCGCCCTGCTGCGGCGCAACGGCTGGATGAATACCCGTGCCCGGCGCGCCGGGAGCGAACATCCCGCTGCTTCGGATGGGGCCGAATGACGGGTTGCGCAGGCTTATCTCCGGATGGCCTTCCCGGAAGCCGACCACCACATAGACGACCCTCACATCGGCATTCCGCGCGGCGCCGATCAGGCGCGCAGTCCGGTCGAGCAAACCCTCATTTCCCTCGGCGAATCCCTCGACGATCAGCGTCTGGAAATCCATGACAAGAAGTGCCGTCGTTTTCGGATCTAGCTTGTCCGGCATCCGGTTTTTCCTCCTGTTGCTGCGCACAGTTGCGGCAGGCAAATCACACGGGGGGCGGGAAAACGCAATCCCGCGCATCAACGGATCAATTGTCCGCCTCTTGCGTTTGCGCGACAATGCATTCCCCA
>Ga0335074_10009746_pt1 | contig 13420 bp, 10 predicted proteins | sample Lox_Sample_23_FD_206715 | JGI IMG/M metagenome (GOLD analysis project Ga0335074, IMG submission 206715) | Soil microbial communities from Loxahatchee National Wildlife Refuge, Florida, United States - Lox_Sample_2.3 | ecosystem: Environmental > Terrestrial > Soil > Wetlands | place: USA...
GGGTCCGAATCTCGTTCGCAACTTCATGTCACTTCCATCGGATGCGGCGCGAGTAAAGACCATTTGCGACAAGCGTGAGGATCGGCTCGCCGGCGCTACTCGCATCTACCCGTCGATTGCAACCACGACCGACTACGATGGGATCCTGAAAGATCCCGAGATCGATCTGATCGCGATTGCCACGCCAGTCGCTTCGCACTTTCCTCTGACGGAGAAAGCATTGCATGCCGGCAAGCACGTCTTGGTCGAGAAACCGCTGGCCGGGAGCGTCCTGGAGGCAGAGAGTCTCGTCGCACTCGCCCACTCTAGCGGGCGAAAGCTATTCGTCGATCACACCTTTGTGTTCACGCCGGCAGTTCGCAGGATGCGCGAGCTTGTTCAGACCGGAAGCATGGGTGAGCTGCTCTATTATGACTCGACCCGGATCAACCTCGGAATCTTCCAACACGATGTCGACGTAGTGTGGGATCTCGTGCCGCACGATCTTTCGATTCTCGATTTTCTCCTCAGTGGCCTGAGCCCGTCACGCGTCTCGTGCACCGGTGTCGCTCACTACGGTGACCTGGCCGACCTCGCCTACGTGACCTTATATTATCCCAACGGTTTCATCGCGCACATCAACGTGAACTGGCTCGCACCGGTGAAAATTCGCCAGATTCTGTTGTGCGGAGACAAACAGATGATGGTCTATGACGAACATACGGTACAGGAAAAGGTGCGGATTTACGATCGCGGCGTACGGGTAACGAACAGCGAAGATCTGTACCAAAAGCTCGTCGAGTATCGCGATGGCGATATGTTTGCGCCTAAGCTACCGAATACCGAGGCCCTTCGAAACGAAATCGAAAACGTCATCGCTTCGATTCGCGGGAAGCGTGCGGAGGTTGTTGACGGTGAAGCCGGGCTTCGGGTCGTGCGCACACTCGAGGCTGCGACGAGATCGATGAACCTGCAGGGGCGCCCGGTTGAGATCGAGCTGGTCGCTGCCGCGCGGTGAACAATTTGGAGTTGATTAAAGACCACTACCGCCGGCAGATAGCCGAGCACGGCGATCCGGCGCGCGCATGCTCTTGGCCGAACGAGGAGACGGCTCGGCGCAATTTTGCGTCGGTTGCGCAGGTCTTTGCGCACGAGGCGCAACCTTTCTCCGTTTATGAGATCGGTTGCGGCTTCGCGACCCTGCGCGATTTTCTTGCCGAGCATTTCCCCTTGGCTGCTTATAGCGGTAGCGATATCCTGGCAGAGATGATCGAGCGTGCGAAAGCACGCGACCCTAGCCTGGACGTGGAACAGCGGGACATTTTCGTCGATCCACCATCGAGACGGTTCGACTATGTCGTGATCTCAGGGTTGTTCAATCTTCGGATGAGCAACCCAGAAGAGACGTGGTTTGCGTTCGTCAAAGCGATGCTCAAGAGCGCGTACGCGATTGCAGGCAGGGGTCTGGCAAGCAACTTTCTGACAAGTTATGTCGACTTCAAGCGCGAACTCGGATACTATCAGGATCCTTGCAGCGTCTTCGATTTCGCTCAACGGGAACTCTCACGCTTTAGCGAGATTCGGCACTCCTACTATCCGTGGGAGTTCACACTGTTCGTGTACGACAAACCGAAGGCGTTACCGTTTGCGCCACCGGTTGCCTGGCCCGCACCGCCGCAACATCCCGGAGACCGTACGTTTTAGTGCTACGAATGTGCCGCTCGCATTATGCCTCTCGGACTAGTGTCGTCGGGCCCGTAGGGGCCGGTCTGGTTTCCCACAATCGTAGCACCTGGCGCTGACGGTCTCGCTCCTAACGCCCACCGAGCTAGGTGAAGAAGCGATAAAGTATCTCGCCGCCGCGCTTCGCATATGCCAGAGGCACGTCGTCAGCGGTCAATACCTTCGTAATCTCACCGAAGGCGCGTTCGACCTGGGTGACCCCCACAGTTTTCTCACGTGGGTTATACGTGGCGGCGTAGACATCTGAGGCGCGCCCCCCGATGCGCTCCTTAAAGCCGATGAGCCCCTCGGTATCCGAGATGCCCAGATCGAGCTTCTCATAGCCGCGATCGACCGCGATTTCGATTGCCTTGGAGATTAGCAGGTTGTTGGGGCGAAGCGAGAGCGACGATAGCGAAGAGGCGCTAAACTTATAATAGAGGGTCGGCCCGTATGAAAGAAAGAACATCGCGGCAACGGGTCGGCCCTCGTGCTCTGCGATCAGAAGGAATCCATTGTCGGGGAAGAAGCGGCGATAAATCGACTCGAAGAAGGCCAGGGGCTGGGGCACTAGCCCATGTTTGAACTTTCGCGTCTCGGCGTGTAATTCGTAAAAGACCTGAAGTCCGTTGAGCGAGGTGTCAATGCGATGCGCAACACCGGCACGCACCGATTGGCGCCACTTCTGCTTGTGTTTGATGTTGAATGAGGCTTCGGCCTCCGCGAATGTTCCCGGCAAGTAAACTGCGTGATGCCGAGCGACGACTTTGCTCGAATGCGCAGCGGCGAGCGGCTTGCAGCGCGTGCGGATCGTCCAGGGCGGACCGTCGGAGGCGAGATGCCGTTCGAATTCCGGCCACATGCTCATCGGCAGCGGCTCGAGGTTGTCCGCGAATGCTAGCGCGATGCGTCGAGGACCGCGGAAATCCTCGATGTGCGCAAACGGTAGGCCGCCAACGACGGCTCCGTCATCGGTTGCCAGCAACACCCTGAGAGAAAAGTCGTACGTCTCGCGAACTATCTCCGACCATTCGGGCGACTGGAACAATGTAGTGTCGGGCATTTGCGCGCAAAACCGAACCCAGCGGTGGTCTGTGGCCGAAGTCTCCTCGATAGTTATCATATCGGCGGGTTGATTAGCTCCTTTCTCGCGCCAGCCCTCGAAGCGCGCAGAAGGCGAAACGAACGGGCTAAGTCGAAGACGCCTCGCGGTTAAGGAGTACCTTCGACTGTGGATCCCCGCTTACTCGTCATCGGTCTCGACTGCGCGGCAGGCGAGCTGATCTTTGAGCGAAACGACTGGCACCTGCCGACGTTGCGCAGCCTTATGGCGCGCGGTTCATACGGGGGCCTGCAAACGGTCATGCCGGCAATTACAATTCCCGCGTGGGCTTGCATGGTCACGGGAAAAGACCCCGGTGAACTCGGCATCTACGGGTTCCGAAATCGCACAGACCACACGTACTCGGGCCTCGCGCTTACGACGTCTTTGTCGGTGAGTGCCCCCGCGGTTTGGGACCATCTGAGCAACGCGGGCAAGAAGGTCGTTACGGTTGGTGTACCGCCGTCGTTTCCGCCGAAGACGGTTAATGGAATTCAGGTCGGTTGTTTCCTAACGCCAAGCGCGAAGAGCGAATATACGTATCCCGCTAACGCGCGCGAAGAGATCGCACATCTATTGCATGGCAGTGAGTATCTAACAGACTGCACAAATTTTCGAACCGAGGACAAGGACGACCTTATCCGCCAGATTTATGACATGACTGAGCGCCGATTTACCGTGCTGGAGGATTGGATTGAAAAGAAGTCATGGGATTTTTTCATGTTCGTCGAGATCGGCACTGACAGACTGCATCACGGGTTTTGGAAGTTCTTCGACCCGAAGCATCGTGCTTACGAGGCCGGCAACAAATATGAATACGTGATCCAAAAATACTACGAAGATCTCGATGCGATGCTTGCTCGTCTGCTCGATAAGATCGATCAAGAACGGACGAATATCTACGTCGTTTCCGATCATGGAGCAAAGCGCATGGACGGAGGCGTCGCTATAGCGCAATGGTTGATAGACGAAGGCTACCTGGCGGTGAAGAATTATCCCGACAAAGTGACGCAGCTCGCTAAGTTGGAGATCGATTGGACGAAGACCGCGGTCTGGGCCGAAGGTGGCTACTATTCGCGTGTTTTTCTGAATGTTGCCGGCCGCGAGCCGCTGGGGACAGTGGCGCCGTCCGAAGTCGAGTCACTCATGGAAGAGTTGTCGCGAAAGATTCGTGCAATCCCGCGACCCGACGGGTCGCCGATGTCAACGCAAGTGTACCGGCCCGAAGAGATCTATCGCGAAGTTCGCGGTGTCGCGCCGGACATGATGGTGTACTTCGACGATCTACTTTGGCGTGCGGTTGGTACCGTCGGCTACGACGGGATCTATACGTATGAGAACGATACGGGACCGGACGACGCCAACCACGCGCAAAAGGGCATTTTCATTGAAGCGCTGGCCGGAATCCCGGGGCGCGGCCACATCGAAGACTGGGACATTCTGGATATGGCTTCGCGTTTCATGGGCGCTGCGGGAGTTGCGGTTCCTCAACATGCTGGTTGATCTGCACCTGCATACCTCGTGCTCGGACGGAGTATGGGCTCCGGAACGTCTCTACCGGGAGATCCGCGCGCGCAGGCTCGAGTGGTTTTGTGTCAGCGATCATGATAACCTGAACGCCTATCCCGTTCCACGCGATCTGGTTCCGCGTGTCATCCCTGGCGTGGAGGTTGACTCGCATCACGCAGGGCATACGGCGCATCTGCTCGCTTATGGCGTCTCGGATACGGCTTCGCCGCTTCTGCGTGCGCTGGCTGAGCAGTTGCGGGCGCGCGCAGAGCGGATGAACGCGATGATCGCTCGGTGCAACGAACTCGGGCTCAACGTGTGCTTGGCCGACGTCCATGCACAGTCCGTCGGCTCTTCCAGCTTGGGACGTCCCCATCTGGCCCGAGCGCTGTTCGCCAAGGGGCTGGTAAACTCGGTGCAGGACGCGTTCGATCGCTTTCTCGCAGACGAAGGCAGCGGCTACGTCGCGCTCGACCGGCTCCCGTCCGAGAAGGCGGTCGAGTTGATCCATGCATCCGGCGGAGTTGCGATTGTGGCGCATCCGAAGCGCTTGCGAAACCCCGAAGACCTCGAGGAACTCGTCGCTCTCGGGGCCGACGGAATCGAGGTGTTTCACCCTACGGCCGATGCGGACGACCAGGCATCTTTCATGCGGTTTGCCGCCGAACGCGATCTCCTCATAACGGGTGGCACGGATTTTCATGCCCCGGTTACGGGACGTGAACTCGGAATTACACTCGATCCCGTTGCCATCGAGCGACTGCTCGAGAAGATTCGTTCGGCCGATCGGATCTCAGAGATAGCCTAAATCCTCAAGGCGCTTCCGCACGATCTCTTCTTCCTCGGCGGAATATACGGATTTGCCGCGATCGTTCGCGGTTGCCAACGCAGCGCCGGCTGCCAGCGATTGCCTTGGCGATCGATTGACACCGTCGCAATCGTTCGGAATCGACTCTCCGAGCAGTGCGTACACAGTCGGAGCGAGATCCTCGATCCCGAGATTCGCGTCGTCAACGTGAAAAGACGATCCCCAAATCCCGTCGTCGTGGTGCGAGTTGAACGACCCGGAATGAACGATCCCCGGCTCGAGGTCGAAGCCGCCGTCGACCCGCGTGCGTTTGCCGACGAAGGCTGTAACGCCATCGGCCGTTTCCAGAAAAACCTCGGGAAATTCACCGACGTGCGGTCCCCAGAACAACTCCTCGCGGCGGTTGGCGGCTACGACGAGGCGTTCGCCCGTCTCGGGGTCAGTCGTCGAATGCAAGTTTTGAATGATCTCGCCCGCGAGCGCGAACGCCTCGCGCGGAGTCACGATACCGCCCGGATATTCGCCCTTGATGTTTAGCGAAATCGCCGCATGGCGCCCGACCGCTTCCCAGCAAAACGCGCGTGTCTTCGTCCAATCGATCACGCCGGTCTCTAGATCCATGACGTCAACCCCGGGAATCGATGCAGCATTGCGGAACGACCGAGAGCGCAAGGAGAGATAGCCCTGCGCTTCCAGCCACTGCATCACCGAGAAGCTCCGCGTGAACCGGCCGAAACCGTGATCCGAGCAGACAATGAACGAAACATTCTCTGGAAACGACCGCACTGCCGTCGCCAACTCTTGATCCACTTTGGCGAGCAGCTGATCCGTCGCTGCGTTACCAGCCCCAAGCCGGTGTCCAAGACTGTCGATGAACCCGAGATAGAGCATCGCGCAATCCCAGTCGTTCGAGGCGAGGAGCTCTCGCATCACGGCAAACCGTGCTTCAATGCCCTTGCTCAACACTGAGACGCTCGTTTCGAATTCGTCATCTATTCTCAATCCGAAGCGTGCGAGCGTAGGCAAGAGCTCGGGTCGATTAACTACGGGCGCTTCGGGGGCCGAGTCCCAACCGGAAACGATTAGCGCCGAAGATTTTGGTGGCGGCGACATCATCGGGAAGCCGATGCCGATCACGCACTTGCCGGCGCTCGCCAGGCGCGTATGGAAGCCGTTCTCGCCTACGTCGAGAGAATTGACGATTCTTCCGCCGTACGAGTTCGGCCGCCGTCGTTGAAATGTAAGGACGCCGGTCTTCCCGGGGTTGTAGCCGGTGTAGGCGGCCGTCCATGCGGCTGGTGTGATTGGAAGCGGCGTGGATCTCAGGGGCAGGAGTCGATTCTCGACCACGCCGGCAAGCGTCGGCATGAGACCGCGGCGCGTGGCAGCGCCCAAGCTAAAGTCGTCGGCCCCGTCGAGACCGAGAATGAAGACGCGAGGTTTCATTAGGATCTGCTGGTTTCGCTTAGTTGAGCAGAAGGCTTGGATCCGACGTGGACCTGAAGACCCTCGTAATCGCGAAGCACCGAGTCCATGCGGTCGTAGTACTTCGTGATTCGTGACCGATAGAAAATCGCGAGTGTGTCAAGAAAGACCGCCCAGACGTCGCCAAGATGCACGCGCCCGGAGTCACGTGCGAATTGGAGCGTGACGGGCGCATCGATGATATTGAAGCCGAGCGCATGGGCGTTCACGAGAACCTCGACGTCGAAGGCGTAGCGCTTTGCTAAAATCCGCGGGAAAACTCGGCCCAGGACCTCGGCACGAAAGAGCTTCAGCCCCGTCTGTGTGTCGCGTAGCGGGAGCCCGAAAAGAAGCCGAACGAAGAGGTAGTATCCGATGCTCCAGAGGCGCCGCACGAAGGGATAATTGATCTTCGAATTCCGGTGCCACTTGCTGCCGATCACGACGTCGGCGTTGCGGCGTTCCATTGTCTCGAGCATACCGCGGATCTGCCCCGGGTGCAGATCCATATCGGCATCGAGAAACGCGACCAACTCGCCGCGCGTGTGTTCGAAACCGCAGATCAGAGCATTGCCCTTACCTGCATTTCGCGCGTAACGGACGACGCGGATGTTATCTCCCATTTCTGCCAACGCCTCGACCGCCGGGAGATACGTTCCGTCGGGACTTCCGTCGTCGACGACCACGATCTCGAAATGCGGGCAAATCCCCGCGAGCGTATCGATCGTCTCGAGCATGTTCTTGACGATGTGCCGAGCTTCATTGTAGGCCGGCATTACCACGGAAAGGCGCGGTCGTTGGGGAGCCGTGCAAGTGTCGAACGCCATATAACTAGGGGTTATTCAGCATGGATGCCGAGTTTTCGGTGAAGAAATTCGGGTTGTTCAGGACCTGGAGGAGCGCCGAGGCACCGGCCTGGGCAGCGCGATTGCGCGCCTCGCGCAAGGCCGCACGCGCGTCGGCGTCCCGGTGCAGTTGCGAGTAAGCGTACGCTTCGCGGCTCTCGTAGAATGCTGCCTTGTAAGCGTCTCCCGCGGTCCATGCTTCTTTTTGGGCTTCGTGACAATGCACCACGGTACGATGCCAATTCTGATGTGCCCAGCCGTTGTCGCAGGCCTGCGGGTCGTCCGAGCGGTCTGCCGCTAACGCTATGCCCACTGTGGCCGCGAAAATCAACGGGATCAAGGCGAGTTTCGTCACGATCGTCCATTCCTTTCAGTATGCGTGCCGGAGTGTTCCTGCGCCGCCAATGCGAGCTGCAGAAAGCGCTCGACATAGGTCGTTGTGGCATCCCACGTCAGCGTCTTCGCGTCTGCCTGTGCTGCGTGCGCGAGGCGAGAATAGCGGCCGGAGTCGCTAAGGAGCTCCCGTAAGCCTTGCGCGAGCGCATGCGGCGATTCCTCGGTGGTCAAACCCGTCACTCCATTTTTAATGGAATCTCTAAGGCCCAGGATCCCATACCCAACGGCGGGCGTCCCTGCGAGATTTGCCTCGGTCACCGCCAGACCCCATCCTTCCCGAACCGAGCTCATCACCAAGGCTTTCGCGCGCGAGAGGATGCGGCGCTTTTCGACCTCGTCTACGAACCCCGGCCAGTCGACACGGTGGAGAACGCAGAGTTCCTCGGCGAGCCTTTTGAGCGATGTGATTCGCTTGTGTGTCCCAGTACCGACGACAGCGAGGCGCAGACGGTCGAATGGTGGTTCAACCAACAGGGAGAGGGCCCGCAGTTGCTGATCGATCCGCTTTGACGGCGTGATACGCCCAAAAGCAACGATTGTGTTATCCCGTTCTTCCAGTGGAAGCGGAGGTGACGTTTCGTACTGGTCGATAGCCATTGGCATGACGGCGATCTCGCCATGAAGGCGCATCTCCACGCGAAGGGAGCGCGCCGTCGAATCTGAGATGGTGAGAGCGCGGACCGTACGGTAGGGGCGCAGATACAATGGTTCCGTGGCGTAACCGATTTGCGCGATTCCGGCGGGGGCCTCGTAGAACCAAACGTCGCGAGCGAGCTGGCAAATGAGTGCGACGACGGGCACGCGCGCATAGAGAGGCGCGAAGAAGGGCAGGGTGTTGATTTCATCGACCACCAAGTCGACGTCGTCGAGTTGCGCGTAGTGGCGGTATGCGTGCGCGCGCACCGTCACCGCGTTCCCTCCGCGGATGATCTCGATGCCATCGATCCGTTCGGTTCTAGCCGCACCGGGAAAGCGGCTCGAGAACCACGTGACGCGATGTCCACGCGCGACCAAGCGCGTGAAGATTCCATGCGTGAGAACCTCGGCGCCACCCATACGAGGATGCCGGATATCACGCCAGTTCAGGAGGAAGACGTGCATACTACTCTTTGGAAACCCGACCGGGTTCGATCGGCGCGTTGCGGTGCAAGAGCAGGTCGAGCGCGTCCGGGATATTGCGGAGGGCCTCCGTAAGCGCTATCCACATAAATGCATACGTCATCACCGGATGATAGAGCCAGAGCGGCTCGCGGTCACGCAGTGCACGGTAGACGCCGACGGCGAGTGGCGAGAGAATGCTGATCGCATAGAACGGCCAGATGCACCGCCGTACGATGCGCCCTTGCGAAAGATACTGATCGCGCCAGCGCAGAGAGGAAGCCGGTTTGAAATTTTTCGCGATGATCCGTCGAAACTTACGCAAGACATCCCACAGCCCCGTCGCGGTATAGTGATCGACGAGCGCGGCCTCGACGCAGGCGATCAATTTTCCGGATCTCAGAAGATCGAAGACGACCGCGACGTCGTCGGCATAGCCCTCCGGCATACGGAATGGAGCGCGAAGTACGGCTGCCTGCGCGATTGCGAGAAGCGGCGGAAATTCCGCCGGAAACCGATAAATGGAGTAGCCTCTTCCGCGCAAGACTGGAGTGTAGACGCGCCCAAGATCTCGCGGATTCGATGCGTCTCCATAAACGAAATGATTGAATGGGTCAGTAAAGCGGTTGATGTAGCGAACCGCCGTTGCGTAGTCGGGGCGGTCGGTCGTCACAAACGGAAGAGCCATGGCAACGTCGGGGTTTTGAAACACTTCCGTCATGCGCTTGCAAAATTGCGGATGCACGCGATTATCGGCCGCCATCGTCACGATAAGATCGCCCTGCACCTGTTCGAACGCCCGGGGCATGCTGAAGATCGCACGCTGCGCCGGGTTTTTCGTAACGCGCGCGCCGTACGAGCGAGCGCGTTCGCGCGTGTCGTCCTCGGATGCCTGGTCGGGGACGAGGATCTCGACGAGCTCGGCGGGATAGTCTTGGCTACGAATCGAGCGCAGACACGCATCGATGCGGGCGCTTTCGTTCCGAACCGGAATGATGAAGGAAAACTTGGGGGTGAATGTTTTCATGAGGCCCGTCTCGAGAACAGTGCGTTCGCTACGAGCGAAAAACCTTTGCCGATGGGAGCGAGAGCGAAGACCGCCCAGGCAGCTATGCTGAGCTGATCGATGAGGGTCGTATCTTGCGACGGACCGAATAGCGTGCGAGCGGCGGCCCCCGCCGCGTAGAGGGCGGCGGCATAGAATGCGGGCCGAGGGAACCGTCGCGAAAGCACTAGCGCGGTCGCCGGCGGTAGCAACAGGTTAACGAGGAACGGCACGAGGTTTGGCGGCGACGGCGTGATAACTGCGCTTACAAGAAACGTGGCACCCAGGGTAACCGCTAGCCCAATGCGCGGCGCGACTGCGGAAATTTTCATGTGCGTGCGTCGAACCTGCGGGCGAAAGGAATCACGAAGGCAAACCACAGGGCGCTTGCAACGATCCAAGTGCATCCCGCCAAATCTGAATACGCCTGCAGCCGCATGAGCATGAAGACGCGGAGGTTGCCGCGCGGAATCCACCATCCATTCAAGATGTCGTTTACGCGATAGTGATCCTTGGGAGGCAGGGCGTATTGCCGGCTCCTCAGTAGATCGAGCAGTGCGAAGCCGGTCGGCTGAAAGCCCTTTGGGACGATCGCGAGCACCCAATCGGGATCCCATGACTCATCGAACACCAGCAGGCCCTGCGGTGAATTGATATCGCCGATATATTCCTCGGGAGTCACGCGCTTGCCGTTGCGGATGGTTGCAGATCGGAAGGTGCGCAAACGTCCTTGCATGAGCGCCATAGATACGGGTCGTAATGGATAGATCGGTATCGAGTTCATCCGGTGGGCCGGCGCGCGGCTCAGTGTTGTTTTGCCCCTGAGTACTTGGTAGCCGAGCGCCGGAATCGTGTGCTTTTGGCTATACCGCAGGGCCTCGTCATCGAGTAGCACTGCGGGCACATTCCCAGCCGCGAGCGCTTTTTCCCCATCGCGAGTGCTAATTGCAAATTGCGATCCCGTCGGGTTCTGACCCGGAATTTGATCTAGCTTGAAGGTTATCTCAAGCGGCTTACTCCGCAGACCGAGCATGCCGAGGTTGAGCTGCACGTGTTTCCACAGTCCGCGGCCAGGCGGCGGTGTGGCCCCCGCGCCGCACGGCTGGGGCACACAATGTGGGGTTCCGATCGGCCAGGCGACGGTAGCTCCGTCGACAACCGTCGTCGACCCGGCCGCATAGCTGTTCCCGTCGGGTGGCGTCAATGTGTCAGAGAAGACTTGTCCCGACGGCCCGCTGATCCTGAGCGAGAGAGAGTATCCACCGGGTTGGTACATCATGAAGTCGAGGAAGCGCTGCGAGTCAACTGGCACCGTCGCCTCGAAGGTGCTGGATCGTCGCGCCGCACGGCGATTTTCGAACGAATAGGCAAAATATCCGGGCAGCTGCGTCACCTTGCGAACGACTCGCATGCCGCTCGAAGATGAGACTCGCAATGACGAGGGGGCGCGCACGTCGGTGGGTTGGCGGTCGTCCCCAGCCGCGAGCTGCGGCCACGACGGCGTTGCGAGAAACGTTATCTGCTTGGGGACGATCCGTGGGCTGGCACTCACCATCACCGCGGTGATGTCGTACAAACCGGCGCCGTCCGGTTCGTCGGCGAGCCGGTTCTTTGCAAGCCAAGCGTAGTCGAATCGATGACGATCGAGCAGCCGCTCGAACTGCACATGAAGCGCGTCGTTGATGGCATACTGCAACTGCTGCGCGTAAATACCCGTCTGGGGCAACTCGTCTGCATACCAAACTATCCTCCCATCTTCCGTGGAGCGAAGACGCAGGTAGATCATGGCTGCCGCGTTCGAGGCAAGCGGCCCGTAGCGAAAATCGACGTACGGTCGCAAGCGCAGTGGTATCGACACGCCGGAGAGCAATGTAACGGTCTTCGTCACCGGCAAGCTCATCGGCCGCTGAGAAGCGAGCATTGCCTCGAAAGTGGTTCCTCTCAAGATGGCTGCCTGCGCTTTGGAGAGAGCGAAGTGCAGAACGATGCGATTCACGCCAGGTCTCCACAGAACGGCGCGAAGCGTGCAGTCACTTGGGCAGGTCGCCACCTTGCCCTCGAAAGTCGCAGTAAACGGAATGGGGATCTTGAGTTGGCTCAAGTTGACATCGGCGATTAGCGCGACTCCGATGCCATTCTGTACTTCTACGATACCGTCCCGGCGGTTTCGCCCGACATATGTAACGGTTGCCTGCTCGCGGGTCGCGGGTTCGTACAGAATGTCGGCGCCGGCGTAGGAGAGCTCCGAAACCGAGCGCTCAAACGATCGCGTTTCGAACATCGTCTGGTTCAATGTCGATATGTCGCTGAGATTTATGCTAAATGTCGCCGATCCGCTTCCCGGCGTTGCGGAATGCGTGTCGAAGAGAGTTGGCCCATCCCCGGAGTAGAGATTCGGAATACCCGATGCGGTACTCACACCCGCCGCGGTAAACACGAAGCGCCCCGATTTTGCGGCTCGCGCAAGTCTCTCGCCCGCATATACATCGAGCCGTGCCTTGCCGATTTTCGCCAGGTTCGTGTCGATCGGCCATGCTCCACCGACATAGTTTGGTATGCGCCGCCAGATGTTGGGGAGCGGCTGATCCGGAAGCAGGAACGCCATTCGGTCGTTGACGAGCGGGGTTCCAACAAGTGCCGCAAGCGTCGCCCCGCCGCCGTTCATCACAAACGGATCTGGCGCGATGAAAGCCTTTGCGCGCATCGGGTCGCGCATCCGAAAGACGTATTGCCTACCGATTCGACGATCGAATTCGAGCCATGGGCGCGATTGCATGAATTGAAGCGCATCGTAGAAAGTCCAGTTCGAAATGGCGCCCTGGTAGATCACTTTATCGTAGTCATACGGCACTACTACATAGTCGACGTTCATCTCGCGCAACATATCCGGGGCGAACGGAGATGAAAAGAAACCGTAGAGGCTGTCCCACTCTAGATTGAGATGACGTAAGCCGTCCGGGCTCGCGCTATTTTCGATTTGCAGCCCTTCGACGTACGGGTGCGAAGAGATGGCTCGCATGGGTTCGATGTCGCGCGGAAAGATGAGGCTCCGGGGATGCCCGGGGCGGCTTTGCAGATAGCGCTCGAGTGCCACTACGTCGCTATGCATGTTATACGTGTAGAAGACGCGATACCGAATCGGGCTGTAAGCGTCATTCATCATCAAGGCATAGCAGACGGCGAGTGCACCAGTTAGCAATGGCGCTGTCATCATCACGCGCCCGGCTCCCAGCTTCAGCCGAGTATAGGCAATGAACCGCGCGATGCCCATTGAAATGACCGTGGAGTACGATATGATCAGTAGCGACATCCATTTGGTAACGTCGCGAAAGAGCATCATTCCAGGCACGTGAGCGAAGATCCAGATGTTTATCTTGTCGACGGGCCAGCTCGGACCGCACAGGAGCAGCATCGATACCGCGTAACCAATGCTTAGCGACCATACCCAGCGC
>Ga0335074_10009748_pt1 | contig 13419 bp, 11 predicted proteins | sample Lox_Sample_23_FD_206715 | JGI IMG/M metagenome (GOLD analysis project Ga0335074, IMG submission 206715) | Soil microbial communities from Loxahatchee National Wildlife Refuge, Florida, United States - Lox_Sample_2.3 | ecosystem: Environmental > Terrestrial > Soil > Wetlands | place: USA...
AGCGCCGCTGCAAAAATCTCCGCTGTCTGCATGGCGCGCACGTAGGGGCTGGAAAGGAGCAAGTCTGGCGCCGCGCTGAGCGCCGCAACCCCCGCGGCGACCCGCTTTGTTTTCTCGATGCCTTCCTCAGTCAGGTATCTTTCCGGATCGGGCGGGCACTTGGGATCTTCCCTATCGATGGCGATGCCGTGACGCACGACGTATATTTCCATCAGCGGTTTCCCCTCTCAAGAATCTAAATGAAATGGCAGTCGCGCCGCAGCAAAACTCAGCGCTGCGTTTCCTACGAAGCAGCCTGCCGAAAATAGAGCCGCACGTGAAATTCCTTTTCGAAAAGCTCGGCGCTGCGGTTCGCGTCAAGCAAATCCTCCGCAGCGTCGCCGCGAGCGGTGACCTGAAGGCCAACGCCGCCGCCCTGAAACGCAGCGTGGACCTGCACGACTCGTTGGCGATGCGAATGGTCCAGCGCCTCGGCAATTCTCAGAATTGCCGCCAGACGCCGTACAATGCGCTTGTCGTTGTTGTTCAGCGAGGAATAGGCCGCATGATGCCCCGCCGGTTCGGATTTGCGATTGTGATAGCGCGCCAGGGCCGCGACGATGGCGCGGTCGCGGCCTTCGAGGCCAGGAATATCGCCATTCAACACGAGATATTCGCCATGCTTGTGATGCCCGTGATGGCTGATCATGTGCCCCGTGTCGTGCAGGAGGGCGCCGGACTCGAGCAGCACGCGCGACTGGGCGGGAAGATGGTGCAACGGCTGAAGCTGGTCGAACAGGAGAATGCTCAGTTCGCGGACGTGCTCGGCGTGGGTCTGGTCTTTCTGCAAGCGGCGAGCGTAGGTTCGAGTTCCCACGAGCAATTGCCGGGCAGCTTCATCGTAGCGATGCGGCTCGGTTCTAGAAAACGCCTCGCGAGCAATTTCCTGAATGAGCCCTTCGCGAAGGCCAACGCCGGGAATGGAGAAATTCCGGATATTCAGATAACGGCCGAGCGTGACGAACGTGATCGCAGCAATACCAATCACGTCCGCGCGGTCTCGCCGGATGGCGTAGCTCTTCATGCGCTCGCGTATATCGCGATCGAGAAGATCGGGCAGCCGCTCTCGCAACAAGGAAAGCTCGAGCGTGGGAAGTCCATGAAGGCGAGGGCCAGGAGCGATGTTCGCCAAAGTTTCCGCATTGCCTCCCAATGCCACGGCGATTTGCTCGCCGAGATTCGGCCGCGCGGGCAGCCGCGACTCCAAAAGTGCGCGGACGTAGCGGCGCACCTGTTCCGCTTGCGCCGGGCGGATTACACCGGGAATATTCAGGGTGGTCATCAGCCGAACCGTGCCCACGGGCAACTGCGCGCTTTGCTCGACGCTGTGGTCGCGAATGATGCTGATTTCCAGGCTTCCGCCGCCCAAATCCGCGATGCACCGCGGGGGCGATTCCGGCCCGAGCGCCGCAAGCACCGCAACGCGGCCCAGGCGGGATTCTTCCGCCGAACTAATCACTTGCAGGGCGATTCCCGTTTTTTGTTTGATAAGGCGGACAAAGGCGTCGCGGTTGCGGGCTTCACGCGAAGCGCTGGTCGCGACGGCTCGGTAACGTGTAACTCCAAACTCTTCCATGATTTCGTGGAAATGGCGAAACGCTTTGACGCCCTTTTTGAAGAGGTCCTCGCTGAAGCGGTGCCGCAGAAAGACGCCTTCGCCGAGGCGGAGCGAGTATCGCTCATTCACCAGCGGTTCGATATCCAGCGCGGAGTAAGCGCGCGCGACGGCGAGGCGCAACGCATTGGAGCCCGCGTCGATGGCGGCAATGTGAACCGGGTCAGACATTTCGGAATTTACCGCCAGAGGTGCGCAAGCGCGGCAGAGGGCGTGTACTTCGTCGCGCGAATTCCCAATTGCTCGCCGATTCGCTGGCGGAGCTGCTTGTTGACGGCGGAAACGCTGGCTTCGCCATCCAGCTCGATGAAGGAGTGGCGTTTGGCCATCACTTCGAACTCGCGCTTGATCATCGTTTGGTAGCGGATGAACGACCAGTACAGATCGTGCGAAAGGGACATGTCGCGGCCGGCTTCCCAGTAGCTGATAGCTTGGGCTTTTTTAAATTCGCGCGCAAAGGCGGTTTCAGGACGCACGTTCAGCCAGAAGGTTAAATGCGGGCGGAGCGCCATGGCGTAAAGGCCGTTCAGATAATCGCGGTTGATTCCGCGCACGACGCCGCGGGCGACGAGGGTGAAGATAAAGCGGTCGGCGAGCACGACCGTTCCGGAGCGCAATGCCGGCAAAATCCTGTGCTCAACCTGATCGAAGAAATCTGTTGCATACATGAGCGCCAGCGTCAGGCGCGTCACGGCGTTCTTCGCGAGCAACTCATCAATGTCGCGGCCCACGAGGTTCGATCGGCGCAGGCCGCTGGTCTGAACGGCGAAGCCCTCCGATTCGAGCCATTCCTGCAGCAAGGCAATCTGTGTTGAGCGGCCGGAACCATCCATCCCTTCGATGACAATCAGATTTCCCGTGATTTCGCTCGGATCAAATCCAACGAGCGCTTCGCCATAAAAAAACTGCGCCGCGCCATCCTCGCCTGGCGCAGGGGCCTTTGCCGACGGAAGAGCGGGCTGCGCCACCGAAGCGGGTGCGACCGGTGTTTGCGGCGGTTCCGCGGAAGGAACCAGCGCGCTGGGTTTCTCCTTCTCTTTTTCTTTTTCTTTTTCTTTTTCTTTTTCTTGATCGGGCATGGTTACTCCGGAGCCGGGATCCGCGGCGCGAAGCGCTTCAAATCGATTTTGGAAGCCACAATGTCTCTCATTTGCTTTTGCAGTTTGTTGACGGGCAGCGTGCCGTCGAGGACGACAAAATTATCCGAGTCGACCATTTTGTCGTACTCCTCGAGGATGCGCGCCTGGAAAAGCCGGAAACTTTCGGCGCGATCGTAAGAGAGCGCCAGATCCATTCCAGCTTCGTAGTATTTCAGTTTGGGGCGGCCGCTAAGAATGCGATGCACGGCTACGTCCAGCGGCGCGCGAAAGTAGAAGGTGATGTCGGGCACGGGAGCGAAGCGGTATAAATTTCTAAGCCAACGGCCGGGGCATCCGCGAGCGGAATCGCGCGCAAAGGCCGTGTAGATGTATCTGTCGGCCAGGACCAAGTAATCGCCTTGAAGCAGCGGCATGATTTGGCGTTCGCAACGATCCGCAAAATCCGCCGCGTGCAAGAGCGAAAAAGTCGTCGGCGTAAGAAGCCGACGTTGTTTTCCGCGGCGTGTCGCGGACTTCACCAGGGGCGACGAATTCCACTCCGTAAAATGCAGCCGGTACCCTCCAATCTCGAGCCAGCGCTTCAACAAATAGAGCTGCGTGCTTTTGCCTGAGCCGTCGGTTCCTTCGACGACGATGAGCGCGCCGGGATAGGCGCGGCTGGGCACCGGCTTCCCAGGTTGCGGAAGGGTAGATTTGGCCGGTTCCGTCCGCGGCAGCTTCTGAGCGATGTCCTGATTTTCCATGAAGTTCTTTGCGAGAAGCGAACTGGCGACTCAGGGTAAACCCGCATTGTTACAAGCCCATTACAACACACCCCGCCGCGGCTGGCAAAGCGCGCTGAAAGCCAAATCAAAATATGGACAGCTTGATACGCAGGAATTTCTTAGGATTCTGCCGGAAGTCACCAATCAGCAGCCGCAAATCTCCCGTCAGGCCGGTAACGCTGTCATAGAGTTTGGGATCGGAGAAGAGTTTGCCGACGGTGGTGGTGTTGTCGTTCAGTTTGGCGGTCGCATTCGCAACATTTTCGCTGGTTTCGCGCAATTTTGTGTAGAGAGTATCGTCGGTCGCCAGCTTGCCCAGCGTTCCTTTACCAGCGCGGATATCGCCAATCATGGCGTTGCTGTTGGTTATCGCTTGTTTTGCTTCGTCATACAACGAGGGATCATAGAGCAGCTTTCCGATGGTTCCCTTTTGTGAGCGGACATCAGTCAAGATCACGTTTACATTATCCAAGCCCTGGTCTACTTTGTTGTACATCTCATCCGAAGTCATCAGCTTTCCAACGGTGCCCTGGCCCGCTTGAACATTTGCAAGCATGGTGTCGCCTTTTGCGAGAATTCCATTTAAATGATTGTAGGCTTGGTCGTCCGTCAGCAATTTCCCAAGCGAACCTTTTCCTTGTTTCACTCCGTTGATCAGCTCCTGCACCTCTTCGGAAAGCGCTTGAAGATTTCCCAGCAAGTCCGCGCTTCGTTCGACCACTTCGGTCATGGCCTTCTCTTCCACTCCGGGGACTTCTTGCCCGTCCTTCAACGGCACACCGGTGATCCCACGGGTAATCTCGACGTAGCGGTTCCCAAGCAAGCCTTCCGTCACGAGACTGGCGGCCGAATCGGTCAAGATATCATCCTGATAGCGGCGTCCAACGCGCATCACCACCTCAACGTTCCGGTCCTTTTCGCTGATTTTCCCGGGGACTCGCGGGGCCAGCCGTATGGTTTCGACGTTGCCAACTTCCACGCCATCCAGCCTCACAGGAGCGCCGTTGGCGAGGCCGGACACCTCCGGAAGATAAGTAACGAGGCGATATTTCGGCCCAAGCGTTCCCGCCCCCGTGACGTAGAAAATGCCGGAAGCAAGGACGGACAGGCCCACAAGCACGAAAAGCCCCACGCGCAGTTCCGTCCACGTCAATTGTTTGCGCTGCGCCATATTTTCTTCCCTCCCTTTTGTTCTACCAGAGAACCGCCGCCGTTCACACCAAAAATCGCTTCAGATAATCGTCCTTCGTATCTTGAAGCTCTTCCTGCCCCCCTTCAAAATAAACGCCACCTTCGCGAAGAACGAGAAAACGCGTGGCGGCTATCTTCGCGCCAGCGGCCGCATTTCCGTTCGGTACACTATGCACCACCCGCTTTGTGGCCGGATCGAATCGAAAGTTCGCGAGCGCAAAACCGTCCTGCAGGCGCTGCGTGGCGAGCAGCGCCGTCACGCCGTACACGTCGCGCAAGCGCAAAATCAGCGTGATGATCGTTTGCGAGGTTACCGGGTCAAGCCCCGCCGTCGGCGAATCGTAAAGCACAATGGGCGGCCGATTGATTAGCGCGCGGGCGATCGAGACTCGGCGCCGCATCCCTCCGGAAAGCTCGGAGGGAAACTGATCCATGGTGTGTTCCAGCTCGACGAATCGCAGCACCTCGAGGACCCGTGGCTCGATGTCCTCGTCCTTTACTCCATCCTCCAGCAGCCTATAGGCCACGTTGTCTCCGACGGTCATTGAATCGAACAGGGCTCCCTCTTGAAAAACAAATCCGATGTGCCGACGAAACTCGAGCAGGTCCCGCTCCTTCATGTTAGAAAGTTCCCTGCCCAGGACACGAATGACGCCCTCGGAAGGCCGGAGCAGGCCTGCGGCCAGCTTGAGGGAAAGCGTTTTGCCCATGCCCGTTTCTCCCAAGAGTACCAGCGTCTCGCGCTCCTGAACCTGAAACGAGACACCGCGCAGGATGTCGCCTTCAGTGAAGCCAATGCGCACCTTTTCAAATGTGATGGCGGGACTGGAGTTCGGACTCGATGTGATGAGGCTAGGCATCGGGTGTGCCCGCCATTATAATGGCAATCTCGCCGCCACGCCGCACTCGTAATACGGCCTGCGTCCACGCGCGACAACGCGCGAGCGCAAGCCACTAGAAAAGTTTGTCCGCGAGGTATAACGCCACTTTGGTGAGAAAAGCGTCGGCCACAATGATCATCACGGAAGAGAGGACCGCCGCTTGCGTCGTTGCACGGCCGACGCCTTGCGTGCCTCCGCGTACCGTGAGCCCTTTATAACAGCCAATGGTGGCAAGAATAAACGCGAAGAAGAACGGCTTGGTAAAGCCCTGCATCAGGTCCGCGAAATCCAGGGCGTCGATCGCGCGGCGCCAGAACTCGATGGCGCTGAGGCGGAGCGAAAAAACGGAAGCCACGCAGCCGCCGATTAAGCCGGTGAAATCCGTCATGGCCGTCAGGAGAGGAAGCATCAGCAGGGTGGCGATGGTTCGCGGGGCTACTAGTTTGCGGATGGGATCCGTGCCCATGGCGCGCATCGCGTCCACTTGTTCGGTCACCAACATGGAGCCAAGCTCGGATGCGATTCCCGTGGCGCAGCGGCCGGTCACGAGCAAGCCTGTAAGGGACGGCCCCAATTCCCGCACGAGCGCGATGGCTACCACGTCGCCGGTGAGGGAACTTTGCCCGAAGCGGGTGAATTGCGAGCCCGTCTGCAGCACCATCACCGCGCCGATGAAAAAACCTGAAAGCAAAATGATTGGAAGCGAGCCGGCCCCGATGTTGTCCATCTGCTGCAAAATGTCTTGAAGGTAGAATGGCGGCGTGAAGATAGCGTAGAGTGTGCGGCCGCAGAGTATGGCATAGTCCTGCACGTCGGCGACCGCGCCTTTGATCGCATTCACCAACACACTCGTGACAGTGAACGGCTCTTCCCGCTTATCTTCGCGACCTGCGACCTGGAGAGGAGTGTCTGCCACGAGTCCCTGTTTCGTCAGCCGCTTCGCTGAACTCCTGGGGCACAAAATCCTGAATCGAGAGCGTAACCGCGCGCCGGAGACACGTCAAGCAAACAGTCTGCAAAAATCTCAGGCGTGGAAATCTCACTTGCGGAGACTTAGGTCTTGTGAGCCGAAGTTATCGTAAACCTGAGGTATCTTAACTAGGGCAGTTTCGAATAGCAGATGAACGACCTGATATCTCATCTCGATCACATCCAAATCGCCGCACCCAGAAACTGCGAGGCTGCCGCCCGCGAATTCTATGGTTCGCTTCTAGGCTTCGCAGAAATTGAAAAGCCAGTTTCCTTGCGCGCCCGCGGCGGATGCTGGTTCCAGTGCGGCGATCAACAAGTGCACATCGGGGTCGAAGCCAGCTTCCGACCCGCCAAGAAAGCTCACCCCGCTTTTGCCGTCGCCAATCTAGCAAAGCTCCGTGAAGTTCTGCTCGCTCATGGCATAAAAATCACTGACGACGACTCTCTCCCTGGCGCCCGCCGGTTCTATGCCGAAGATCCGTGGGGCAACCGTCTCGAATTCCTCGAGACAGGCTCGTGACTTGCTGGACGGCTGACTCGGGCGCGGCTACACTGCTTATTTCCACTGCTCCAAGTTTCCGAATAAGCGAGGGCGTTCGCGCAGATGCTGAAGTTCTACACCGCGGGTGAATCGCACGGTCAGGCGCTGCTGGCGTTTATTTCCGGGCTGCCCGCGTCGCTGCCCATTGATCTGAGCTTCATCAATCACGAACTACATCGACGGCAGCTTGGCTATGGCCGGGGCGGGCGGCAGAAAATTGAAAAAGATCGCGCTGAGATATTCGCGGGAGTCCGGCACGGAAAGACCATCGGCGCGCCCATAGCGCTGCGCATTGAAAATCGGGATTGGGCCAACTGGGAAAAGATTCTGCCCGTGGAAGCTACCGCAGATTCCGCGTCCAACGAGCGGAAACTTCTCGCTCCTCGCCCTGGCCACGCCGACCTCGCCGGCTCGCAAAAATTCAATTTTCACGATGCGCGCTATGTTCTCGAACGCGCCTCCGCTCGCGAGACTGCGGCTCGCGTAGCTGCCGGAGCCTTTGCCAAGCTTCTCCTACGGGAATTCGGCGCGGAAATTGCCAGCCACACCATTCAAGTCGGCCATGTCCGCCTCGAACGGGCCACGAAATGGAAAGAAATTCAGGCCGTCAGCGCCGATCTGGATTCGCCTCTGCGGTGCGTCGATGCCGCCACACAAGAGAAAATGAAGGCCGAAGTTGACGCAGCTCTGAAGTCTGGAAATACCGTCGGCGGCATCTTCGAAATCGTCGCTCACAATGTTCCTGTTGGCCTCGGCAGCCACGCGCAGTGGGATGAAAAACTCGACGGACGCCTTGCCCAAGCGCTGATGAGCGTGCAAGCCGTGAAAGCGGTCGAAATCGGCGCGGGCGTTGCCGCCGCCGGCTCGTACGGCAGCGAAGTCCAGGACGAAATCTTCTACGAAAAAGGAGCTCACCGTTTTCGCAGATCCTCCAACCGCGCGGGCGGCCTCGAAGGCGGCATCACGAACGGCGAAGACGTCGTCATTCGTGGGTATCTGAAGCCGATCTCGACCCTGCGCCAGGCGCTGCGCACGGCGGACATGGTCACCAAGGAGCCCGTTTCGGCGGCTTACGAGCGCTCGGACTGGTGCGTCGTGCCTGCAGGGGCCGTCGCCGGCGAAGCCATGGTGGCACTTGTGTTAGCGGATGCTTTTCTGCAAAAATTTGGAGGGGATTCCCTTTCCGAGATGCGGCGGAATTTCGAGAACTATGCCAGACAAATCGAAGAATTCTGAAACGGCCGCCACTCCGGCGCCGGTGCCCCCAGAGGCTGCGACTGCCGCGCGCAAGATTTATCCCATCGTCAAGTACGGCGATCCGATTCTCGAAAAGCCGACTGCAACGGTTACAAAATTCGACTCCGAGCTCGAGCAGCTCGCGGAGGACATGTTTGCCTCGATGTACGCCGCGCAAGGCGTGGGCTTGGCCGCGCCGCAAATCGGCTTGGGCCTGCGACTTACGGTAGTCGATGTCACAACGGGGAAAAATCCGGAAGCTAAAATTGTGCTGGCCAATCCCGAAATCGTTCACGCCGAGGGCGAAGTCCGCGAGGAAGAAGGCTGCCTGTCTGTTCCCGGCTTTCGCGGCTACGTGATGCGGCCACAGTTCGTCACCGTGCGCGCGCAAAATGCCAAAGGCGAGTCGTTTGAGATTCGAGGAGAAAATCTGCTGGCTCGCGCTTTCTGCCATGAAATCGATCACTTGAACGGCATCCTGTTCCTGCAACACCTCAGCATGCTCAAGCGCGACCTCATCCGCCGCAAAATCAAGAAACTCAAGAAGCAAGGCGAGTGGTAATGTGGAGTGCGGCAGCCCTGCTGCCGCTTTACAGTGCTATGTGCCACCAACCGTTCACCGATTCCCGTCCAACCCCAAACCCAGCTGATTTTTCTGCATTCTTTTCCTTTACTTCTTGTACCGCCTTGCCCATTTCCTGTGCTATTACGTCATGCGCCTAGTTTTCTGCGGCACTCCCGAATTCGCGGTCCCAACGCTGAAACATCTACTCGCTCAGCCGGATTTCGATATCGCCGCGGTAATTACGCAACCCGACCGCCCCCGTGGCCGCGGGCAGGAAATTACGTTTTCGCCAGTGAAAGAAACCGCCCTCGCCGCAGGCATCGCGGTACATCAACCTGAAAAAATCCGCGCCCCTGAAGCGCAAGAGTTGTTGCAGAGACTCGACCCCGATGTCATCGTGATCATCGCCTACGGCCAAATCATCCCCGCGCGCCTGCTCCCGATTCCCAACCTCGGCTGGATTAATCTTCACGCTTCCCTGCTCCCCAAATATCGCGGCGCTGCTCCCATCAATTGGGCCATCGTCCACGGAGAAACAAAGACTGGCGCTACCACGATGCGCATCGATGCAGGCATGGACACTGGCGAAATCCTGTTGCAAAGAGAAATGAACATCGGCCCGTCGGAGACGGCTTTAGAGCTTGCCGCGCGCATGTCCGAAGTGGGGGCACCGCTCATGGCTGAAACGCTACGCGGCCTGGCCGCCGGCTCGATTGTTCCGCGCCCGCAACATCATGAACAAGCGTCACTCGCGCCCCTGCTCAAAAAAGAAGATGGACTCATCGATTGGTCTCGCACTTCACAGGAAATCTTCAATCGCATCCGTGGCTTCGCGCCTTGGCCCGGCGCCTACACGTCTTTCCGTGGCCAGACTTGCCACATCTGGGGTGAAACCGCTTTTAATGGTTTGGACGAGCAGATCGTGCATTCGCTTGCAAACGGCGTTCCCGGCTCATTGCTGGTTCTGAGGGATGAAGTGATGGTCCTCTGCGGCGGCGCAACCTATTTGCGCCTGGTGGCCGTCAAACTCGAAGGCCGCAAGCGAGTAGCCGCCTCGGAGTTTGTGAATGGCGCGCGATTGCTTCCGGGTGAACGTTTCGGACAACCTTAGTTTGCGCGCGCTCCTGCGCTCAGGCATACTCAAAAACTGACCCACGCATGAAAGCGAAATTCGCCCCAGGAGTTCAAATCACATGACCCGTCCGGAATCCTTCCGTAGGCGCGGAAGCTGGCACGCCCGCGCCAAACAATTTTCCCGCATTGCTGCCTGTTGGGCCCTCGCTGCGCAGCTCGCCTCGTTGCCCCTCGCCTCCTCCGCCGGCAACACTTCCTCGCCTGCACACGCCGCAAAGCCTGCACCGGAGGTTGTGAATGATCCGGTGATGAAGGTTATGCAGGCCGAACTTGCTCGCGCCTCGACCGACCTGGGGAAAACGGACTCGCCTCCTTATTTCATGAGCTACACCGTCTACGACCAGAATCTCGTCGTTCTCGTCGGCGCTTATGGCAGCCTGCTCACCGATGCTTCTCTTGACCGCCGTCAAGCAGACGTGACGATGCGCGTCGGCAGCCCCGCGCTTGACAACACGCACGATCAGAGCCGCTACTCCGGAATGACTTCGGGCACTTTGCCTCTCGGCAACAATCAAGACGCGATTGCCCGCGTCCTGTGGGAATTGACCGACCGCGAATACAAGCGCGCCGCCCCCGCATACCTGAATGTGAAGACCAATACCGCCGTCCGCGCCGAGGAGGAAGACAAGTCTCCCGACTTCTCGAAAGAAAAACCGGAAATTCACTTGGACAACCCGGGTCCGCCTCCCCCGTTAGATCACTCCGCGTGGAGCGCCGAAATCCGGCATCTGTCCGCCAATTTCAGAAAATATCCCGATGTTTATTTTGCGACCGTGGTGTTGCAGGCGACGGAGTCCAACTCCCGCATGGTTTCCACCGAAGGAAGCGCCATTGAAACTCCAAGCTCCAGCACGCGCCTCATCATGGAAGCGCAAACCCGTGCCGATGACGGCATGGAACTGCTGCGCGTCGAAACTTTCCAGGCTCCCTCGGCGAGCGGCCTACCCAGCGAAGCCGAGCTCGACGCCAAGATTTCCAAAATGGCCGAAGACCTGAAGGCTCTCAAGGCCGCCCCGGTCGCCGAGCCCTATGATGGCCCGGCTCTCTTGAGCGGTCGCGCGGCCGCCGTATTCTTCCATGAAGTACTCGGCCACCGTCTGGAAGGCCACCGCCAACGCGATGAAGAGGAAGGGCAAACCTTTACGAAGAAAATCGGCCAGGAAGTTCTGCCCAAGTTTCTAAGCGTTGCCGACGATCCTACGATGCAAGAGCTGGACGGCGTGAGACTCGCGGGTTCCTATGATTTTGACAACGAAGGCGTTCCTGCTCAGCGCGTGGAACTTATCCAAAACGGTATTTTGAAAAATTTCCTCATGTCCCGCATGCCCATCAAGGATTTTAGCCAGTCCAACGGCCACGGCCGCGACCAGCCCGGACTCATGCCCACGGGACGCCAGGGCAATCTAATTGTCACGTCTTCCCAAACAGTTCCGGAATCCGAACTCCGCCAAAAGCTGATCGACGAAATCAAGAAGCAGAACAAGCCCTACGGTCTCTACTTCGATGACATCCAGGGCGGTTTCACTCTCACCACCCGCTCACTCCCTCAAGCATTTCAGGTTCTTCCGGTGATCGTTTATAAAGTCTATCCCGATGGCCGCCCGGATGAACTGGTTCGGGGTGTCGACATCGTTGGCACACCACTCGCGGCTCTCACTCGCATCCTGCTGACCGGCGACAAGGAGCACGTTTTTAACGGCGTTTGCGGCGCGGAAAGCGGCCAAGTGCCTGTCTCAGCCGTTGCGCCCGCCATGCTCTTTTCGGAAATGGAAGTCCAGAAACGTCAGCACTCTCACGACCGGCCACCCATATTGCCTCCTCCTGGTTTTGAAAACCTCGCTTCGGCCAAAGAGGCGCAGGCCGTGCCGGCGGTGAAGCCATGAAAATTCACATCACCTGCACGTTCTCTCTTCTAGCCGCAGCGCTCCTCTGCGGCGCCGCACAGCTCCATGCCGCCACCCACGCAACGACTGTAAACCATTCTTCCGAAAAGTCCGGACCATCGGCCGCCGCTTCTGTGCCGCATCCTGCCGCCGGGGGCGATGCCTTGCTCGACGCGCTTCTCACCGAACTGGACCGCTCGAAAGCCCATCTCAAAATCGACCAAGTTCCGGCGCCTTACTACATCGAATACCGCGTGAATGACGTGGACGATTACGACGCCGAGGCCGCCTTTGGCGCGCTCCGCGAAAGCCAGCGCGTTCGGCTGCGTATCCTCCGCGTCGTCGTCCGCGTCGGCGATTACAAGCAGGACAGTTACTACGGCCAGGGCATGGGCGAAACCAATATTCTCCCACTGGACAATGACCCCATTGCTCTTCGCCACCAGATCTGGCTGACCACCGACGAAGCCTACAAAGCCGCCGGCGAAGCCCTCGCGGAAAAACAAGCCGATCTCAAACGCTTCAGCGCGGACCCGAACCCTGTCCCCGATTTTTCCAAGGAGCCCGTTGTCAACGACCTTGAGCCGGTTGTTTCTCTCAAAGTCGATGAGATGGCGTGGGGCAAGACTCTCGAGGACATCACCAATCTCTATCGCCAATATCCCGACATTCAGTCCGTCAGCGCGTCAGCCCGGTTCACTGCCGTCAATGAATATTTTGTCGATTCCGAAGGCACAATCACGCGCAGTGGCAAAACCACTTACGACATCGAGCTGAACGGCTCCACGCAAGCGCCGGATGGCATGCGCCTCAGCCGCAATCCCTATTGGATGGTTGGCCGCGAGGAGGAACTTCCTTCTCGTGAAAAGCTTCTTAGCGAAGCGAAGCAAACCCTGGAAACAGTCGTCGCTCTGCGCAAAGCGCCTATTGTCGAGGAAGAATATCGCGGCCCGGTGCTCTTCGCTCCGGATGCGGCCACGGACGTGATCGCCTCGCTTGTCGGTTCGAACGTCGTGGGCCGCAAGCCACAGCTGGGCAGACCGAACCGCACCACTGGCGCGTTCGCGACTAGCTATAAAATGCGCGTCCTGCCCACATTTCTCTCGATCATTGATGATCCCACCCTGAAAGACTTTGAAGGCCACAGTCTCGTGGGCAGCTACGACGTTGATAACGAAGGTGTGAAAGCCCAAAGCGTGAACGTCATCGAGAATGGCATGCTCGATAACTACCTGCTTGGCCGCGAACCGGTCCGCGATTTCCCTTTTTCGAATGGCCACGGCCGCGCCGCGCCAGGCTCCTTCCCTTCGCCCAGCCTCGGCGTGCTGCTCCTAAAGAGCGCCGAAGCGGAATCTCCCGATGCGCTCCGAAAAAAGCTAATTGAAATGGTCACGGCTCAGGGCATGCCCTATGCTTACCGCGTAGAGACGCTCGGCCCGGGCAATTCTCCGCGCCTTCTCTATCGCGTTTATGCCGATGGCCACGAGCAGCTCGTCCG
>Ga0335074_10009749_pt1 | contig 13418 bp, 11 predicted proteins | sample Lox_Sample_23_FD_206715 | JGI IMG/M metagenome (GOLD analysis project Ga0335074, IMG submission 206715) | Soil microbial communities from Loxahatchee National Wildlife Refuge, Florida, United States - Lox_Sample_2.3 | ecosystem: Environmental > Terrestrial > Soil > Wetlands | place: USA...
AGCTCGGGATGTTCGAACAGGTGCCCTGACGCGACCGCGACGACCACCGCGTTTAGCGCCAGATATGCCCCGACCAGCACCACCGAAATGCCTATCGCCTCGCGGAAGCCCGCCAGGAACACCGCACCCAGCAGCCCGAGAATGACCAGCGTCACCCCCATCTGGCTGTGCATCGCCGGCGGCGTAATCGGATTATGCACGAAGTGCGTAGCCGCATCGGCCGCCGAAAGCGTCATGGTGATGATGAAGTCGGTCGCCGCAAATCCCAGCAGGATGAGAACCACGCTCTTGCCCTTCCAGTGCGAAAAAAGGCTTTCGAGCATGTGGATGCTGCCCTGCCCATTGGGACTGGCCTCCGCCACCCGTCGATATACCGGGAGCGCGCCAAGCAGCGTCGCCAGAACCAGCACGAAGGTTGCCACAGGCGACAGCACGCCGGCCGCCAGAAACGCGATACCGGGCTGATAGCCGAGCGTCGAAAAATAATCCACGCCGGTCAGACACATCACCCGCCACCACTCGTGCTCCGGTTCCCCCCTGCCGTGCGCCCCGTGTGGGCGAACATCCGCCAGCAGCCAGTCCTTCACGCTCATCCAGGACCCTCATCGCTTTACAACAATTTCAGCGCCATTGTCTCAGATGTAAGTTTCGCGACTTGCGCCGCGCCGGTCCGACGAAACATCCCCAGGACACAACTCCACTATGCAGCCGACTGCCCGAATCGCCCTCGGAGACGTGAAGACATGAACGACCCCAGACGTGGAGAAGGCATACCACGCGCCGACTACTTTCGCTGCGATTACAGTTGCGTAATGCGGAAGAGAGGCGGAAGCTCGGAAAATCGGTATTGCGATTCCGACCCGAATCAGAAATGCGAGCCCAACAATCCCCAGGGACTGGTACCGCCGCCATTGCACGCCCAGGTCATCACCGCACAAGCCGCCGAATTCGCCATGAAGCCCCGTCCTTCAGGACCCAACGGCGATTTTGACCTGCCCGACCCGGACGAGTTCAAGCCGAAAACTGCTATGTCCGGCTAAAACGGCCATCGAGTGCCGATAGCCGCAGCCTTGCTGACAAAAGAAGACTCTGCGAGAGCACAGGTCCTGAGGAAGGAACTCGCCGCGCCCGACTATACGCGCAACCGCGGAGCGTCCCCATCCCTGAGGACACTCCGTTGCGCGGAACTTACTTCGCGCTGCTTACATGGTGTGGTGTGGCACCTTGCTGTTGAGCAGAGAAGCAAAGGACTCGCCCGCAGGGGTAGCCGTCACGTCGCCATGACGTACGATGTCGTCCGCGCTGACCGATTTATCGTAAAGGCGTTTGTTGGCATCACCGTCCGGTGACAGACTGGCGCCGTTCAGGGACACGCCGGCGAAGAGACCCGAGGTCCTGGAGTAGGTCAACATGTCGGCCCCGCCTATGGCACCACCACCAGCAGACGCACCAGGTCCAGCCGCTGCGCTTACGTCGCTGCCGACCTTGACCTTACCATTCAGCACTTTGGACACAGCACCCTGAGTTAGAACGACGAGCACAAAATCGGTGGCCGTTCCGCCGATCTGGAAACCGGCGCTGGCGCCCCCGATGCTCATCATCGCAGGCGCGGACCATTTGCCCTTGAAGTCGCTGCCTGTGCGGCAACTCATCGGCCCGCGGCCTCCGGTTCCTCCAATACCAACGGCGAACTTCTTCACGCTCGGTAGAACGATGATGCAATCGGCCTTCTCCAACACGCTGTGTGGAACGTTTTTGCTGCCGACCATTGCTTGTAGCACGGTGGCGGCATTCCTGATGGTCTCTTCGTCCTTGGTTTTATCCGCGCCCCACATGGGCAGGTTAACGGAGATCGCGAGCGAAGATACGAGCAATAAACGCACAACTGTCTTTCCATGTGACATGGGCATTCTGCCCTCCGTTCTGAGGTAAAACGTGAGAAGCTACCGCGTAGCCGTAACTCCGCGGCGCATGCACGCAACGATAGAAGGCTTTTGGGTGAGCGTCAAACTGGCAGAAGTGACAGGCCAGCCGCGAAGGACACTATCGACCTGACTTCACTCGTATCGCAGCGCTTCGATTGGATTCAGGTTGGCCGCCTTGATCGCCGGAATCATCCCGCTCACCAGCCCTACCACCACCAGAATCCCGGTAGCGATCAGCACGATGAGGGGAGAAATCAGCAGCTGGATATCCGCAGCCTGCGCGTTCGAAGCCATTGCGCTGTAAAACGTGATCCGCCCTACACCGATCGAAACCGCGTAGGCCAGTGCAATCCCCGCCAGGCCGCCGATCCCGGTAATCACCAGCGACTCGGCCATGAACTGGATCAGGATATGCCGCTTGCGCGCACCCAGGGCCTTCTCGATGCCAATCTCCTTCGTCCGCTGCTGCACCGCTACCAGCATGATGTTCATCAGTCCGATCCCGGCAATGCCCAGCGTCAGCGCGCCTATAAACAACAGCAGCACTTCGAGCGCAATGGTCACAATCTTGAACTGCGTAAGCTGCTGCTCGAGATCGGCAACAAAAATCGCCTGGTGGTCCGATGGACGAAAGTTGTGCATCGCGGCCAGTGTGTTGCGCACCGCCTGCTGCACCGCCACGTGATCTCCGTTGTAGTAGAGCCAGATGCCGTCCAGGTATTTCGGGTCCTTGATATCGGCCATCGAGCTGAACGGAATGTAGACCTGGCGATTGACGTTATCGCCCTCTTCCTGCATCTTCGGCTGCAGCACTCCGATAACCTCGAAGCTGATGCCGTTCAACCGGATGCGCTGCCCGATCGGATAAAGGCCGCCAAACAGCTTTGTCTTGGCCTCCGACCCGATCACCGCCACATGTGCGCGGTTCGAGTCGTCTTCCTCTGAGAAGAATCGCCCGTAATCGATATCCAGCACCAGGATGTTCTGCACCACCGGCCGGTAGCCGTTCACCGTCCATGTGTATGTATGCAGTTCGTTGGCCACCGGTACGTCCTTTGAAAGCATCGGCGTAATGTCCTTGAGCCCGGGAACCGTCTGCTGCAGCCGATCCACATCGTCCTGCGTGAAGCGCACCTGCACGCCCGCCTTCGACCCGCCCACCTGTTCTGAGGTGCGGCCCGGAAAGACGCCGATCAACTGGGTGCCCCACTGCGCGAAGATCGCCTCAATCGCCCGCCCGAAACCCGATCCGTAGGCCAGCAGCAGCACCACGGTGGCAATCCCCCACGCCATCCCCACCATGGTGATCGAGGTGCGCCGGCGGTTGTACACCATCGCTTCGAAGGCCTGCCTCCACAAATCGCGCAGCATATCTTTCTCCTTATTCGCGCCGCAATGCTTCTACGGGTTCAAGCGCCGCCGCCTTGCCCGCCGGATACAGACCGGCGACAATGCCGCTCACGCTAAGCGCCACAATCGCCAGCGCCGCCGACCACGGAACCAGCCGCGGAGGATCAAAGCCCTGAATTCCCTGCCCTACTGCCTGGCGCAGCAGGTACATGAACAGCGCCGACCCGCCAATCCCGAACAGCCCGCTCACACCCGTCAATATCAGGCCCTCGAGAAAGAACTGGAAGAGAATGCTGCGGCTGGTCGCGCCGATCGCCTTGCGCAATCCGATCTCCCGCGTCCGCTCACTCACCGAAACCAGCATGATGTTGATGATTCCCACTGCACCCAGCGCCAGCGTCACAACACCCACGCCGCCCAGAAACACATCCATCGCCGTGAAGATCTTGCCCACCATCTGCTCGGTCCGGATCGTGTCCCACTCGTTGAACGCCTCCGGGGCCTCGGGATCGAAGCCGTGCCGCCGCGCAACGATCTGGTGCACCTGCTCCTTCGCAATCAGATTGTCGCCGTGAATCCGCGGCTGATACTGGATCGACGTCACTGAATCGGCGGGGATGTTCTCGCCCTTGATGGGGAACATCTCCAGCATCACCGACAGCGGGATATAGACTTTCTGGTTCTCGCTGTCGTTGTTCCCGTGTCCGAACTTGGCCGCTACGCCCACTACTGTGAAGCGGGTGCCGTTCAGCGTCACAATCTCGCCCATCGCCGGACGCCCCGGAAACAGGAGTTGCGCGCTCTTCTGTCCCAGCACCACGACGTGATTCCGGTTCGTCATATCGTCTTCGTTCAGAAACCGCCCCTCGGCAATAGGCAGGAAGCGAATCGTGTCATAGTTCGGCTCAGTACCGATGACATCGCCGCCGGCAGTCTGGTACTGGCTCTGCTGCTTGATGTCATCGCGGCTGATCAGCGCGACCGCTGCCCTCACATCGGGCGCCTGTGTGCGAATCGCCTCCGCATCGCTCAGCGTCAGGTTATAGGGCCGCATGCCCGTATGCTGATTCGGCACGGCCGGAATCGTCCCGCTCCACATCATGATGATGTCGTTGCCGAAGCTCGCCAACTGGCGGTGATTCCCCGACCGGAATCCCTCCCCCACCGAGATCAGCAGCAGCATCGACCCCACGCCCCAGGCGATGCCGAACATGGTCAGGAACGAACGCAGCTTGTTCGCCCAGATGGCGCGGAAGACCTGCCCGAAGGTGTCGCCCAGACTCTGCATGTACTACCTGCTTCTACGGATTGGAAGCGCCCGGAGTTCCCGCCCGCGCCCACGAGATCGCAGCCCCAAGATCACATCACGAGACCAGCGGTGTGACGGGCCAGCCCGGTACAGGTGAGCAGAACCCGGGAAAGATGTGACCAACCGCCGTAAACCGTTCACGATTAAGCGTTCGCGATTAAGATGGAAGCGTCCGGAGGCGCTCACTCCATGAAGGCAAGATTCGCTCTGACACTCGTCCTCGCAGCCCTGTTTATCCCGGCCGCACTTTCCGCTCAGGACACGCCGCCTAACGCGCTCCTCGCCCTCTCGAAGAAGGGCCACACCCTGGCCATCGTCGACCCGGCCACCTTGAAGGTCCTCGCTAAAGTGCCAATAGGCAACGACCCCCACGAGGTCATCGCCTCCACCGATGGCAAGACCGCCTATGTCTCCAACTACGGATTCGGCGCCTACCACACCCTTGCCGTCGTCGACCTGATCGCCCAGAAGCCTCTGCCCTCTATCGACCTCGGAGCCCTGCGCGGCCCCCATGGTCTGAACTTCGTCGGCGGCAAAGTCTGGTTCACCGCAGAAGCCGCCAAGGCCATCGGCAGCTACGATCCCGCCACGCAGAAAATCGACTGGATCCTGGGCACCGGCCAGAACCGCACCCACATGATCTACGTCGCCCCGGACATGAAATGGATCGCCACCACCAACGTCAATTCCGGAACAGTCAGCCTCATCGACAAGATCGAAGGACCATCCGGGCCACCGCCAGGCCCGCCACCCGCCGGAGCACCGCATGGACCGCCTCCGCTCATCCTGCCTCCGGGGGGAGACTGGAATGAAACCGTCATCCCCGTCGGTGTCGGCTCAGAAGGCTTCGACGTGTCGCCCGACCACAAAGAGCTCTGGGCCGCCGACGCCCGCAACGGCAATGTCACCATCATCGATATTGCGAAGAAACAGGTCATCGACACTCTACCCATCAACGCAGTGGGTGCGAACCGACTCAAATTCACGCCAGACGGCAAACTGGTCTTCGTCTCGACACTTCGCGGAGGCGACGTTCTCGTACTCGATTCAGCCACCCGCAAGGTCATCAAGCACATACCCGTCGGCCACGGAGCAGCGGGAATCCTGATGCAGCCCGACGGCACACGCGCCTTTGTAGCCTGCTCGCCCGACAACTACATCGTCGCCATCGACCTCAAGTCGCTCGAAGTCACCGCCCACATCGACGTCGGAGGCGAACCGGACGGCCTGGCCTGGGCGACTCGACAGTAATCACAACAAGCCGCGCGCCTTCACTTCGAGATACTCGTTGATCGCATCCGCCTTCACCGTCCCCGGCGTCGTCTCCACTACCAGCACGCCCTGCGCGCGCAGCCGCGCCAGTATCTCCCGCCGCCGCTCCAGAATCTCCGTCGCCGCGGTTGACACAAACATCTGCTCCACGTTGTCTGGCTTGCGCTCGGCCAGTTCCTTGAGCTCCGGATGCCCCAGCACCACCAGCAGGACCAAATGCCGCCGCGCAAGATCCGCAGCCGCATCCACCACCTCGGGACGACGCGCGCTATCCGCCACCTCCGTAATCCACAAGATCAACCCGCGCCGACGCTGCAGATGCTTCAGCCGCGCCGCCGCCGACAGATGATTCGCCTCCGCACCCTCTGCCCGCACCTGCGAGAGTGAATCCACAAACTGCCGCAGGTGCCCCGCGCCAGACGCCGGCAACAACTGCTGCTGAATCCCCCGCCCGTACACCAGCAGCGCCGCTTTGTCCCCCGCCTGCATCACCGCCTGCGCCAGCGCCACCGCCGCTCCCGACGCCTGATCGAGTTGCGTCAGCATGAGACTAAAATTCTCGTCTGCAATTGCGCCCGTCTTCTCCGCCGGCACTTTTCTCCGCACTTCAAACGCCGTCCTCGACAACCTTCCCGCATCCAGCACAATCCACACCTGCTGGCTGCGCTCCGTCGTGAACTCCCTTGTGATTAGCTTCCCGCGCCGCGCCGTCGCCGGCCACGCAATGTTGCGCAACTCGTCGCCGCTCTGGTATTCCCGCAGGCTTTCAAACTCCCGCCCCAGCCCCCGCAGCCGCAACCGCCGCTTCTGCAAAGCAATCTGCCGGATTCGTAACAGATAAAGTTGCGTATCCTCCGGCGATCGTTCCATAGGCGGATACACCCGGATCTTCTGCCCCAGATCCGCCGACGCCCACCGCTCTGCCAGCTTCAACGCTCCGCGATAGCGCAGGTAGACCTCGCCCAGCGCTACGTATCCTCGCATGTTCGGCGTGCACTCGATCGTGACCCGCGCCGCATCGCGCGGATACGCCAGCACCCGCTTCGCCAGAGGCATCGCATCGAGCGCCGGATGAAGCGCATCCGTCACCCGCATCTCGAGAATCTGATTCGACTCCTGCGTCACCTCAATCGTGATCTCGGTCCGTTCTCCCAGCACCGGCGAGTTCCCGAACCGCCGCTCCACCGTGATCTTCGCCGGGACCGGCAGCATTGCTGCATCGAGAATCGCGAGCAGCAGAACCAGCGCGTCCCACGCCACCATCGCCCAGATCCATTGCGAATGAAAGAATCCCGGAATCGCCAGCAGGCATCCCGCCACCATCAGGAGCAGCGCACGCGGCGTAAGCGCGTAGCCCAATCTCCGGCCTCGCGCAGGAGCCCGGATCGGCGCAGGAACCAGAGTTTGGATCATCGTCTACTTCGGCAACGGCACAGCCGCCAGTATGTCCTTCAGCACGCGGTCTGGATCGAATCCCTCCAACTCCACCTCCGGCTTCAGGATCAGCCGATGCCGCAGGCACGGCAGCGCCGCGTCTTTCACGTCGTCGGGAATCAGGTAATCGCGCCCATCCCTCGCCGCATATCCCTTCGCGACGATGAGCAGTCCCGCCGCTGCACGCGGGCTTGCGCCCAGCGATACCGCCGGCCACTCTCGCGTCCGACGCACCACCGCCAACAGATAGTCAAACATCGCCGGCTCTACCCGCACGCCTCGCACTTCCCGCCTCGCTGCAGCAAGCTCCTCAAACCTCACGTTTTGAATCGGCGAATGCTCAAGCTGCGCCGCTTCACCCTGCGCATGATGCCGCTCCAGCACCGTCCTCTCCTCCGCCGCCGACGGATACCCAACCTGAATCTTCAGCAGAAAGCGATCCAGCTGCGCCTCAGGCAGCGGATACGTCCCCTCAAACTCCAGCGGATTCTGCGTCGCAAACACGGTGAAGTATTCGTCGAGAACGTGGCACTCGCCGTCCATCGTCACCTGACGCTCTTCCATGCTTTCGAGCAGCGCCGCCTGCGTCCTCGGAGGCATGCGGTTGATCTCATCCGCCAGCAGGAACTGCGTGAACACCGGTCCTCTGTGAAAGCTGAAGTCATTCGTCTTCAGCGAAAACACGCTCGTTCCCAGAATGTCCGCCGGCATCATGTCCGGCGTTCCCTGCACGCGCCGGAAATCGAGCGACAGGAATCGCGCCAGTGTCTTCACCGTCAGCGTCTTCGCCACGCCCGGCACGCCTTCCACCAGTGCATGCCCACCGCATAGCAGCGTGAGCAGCGCCTGGTCGATCATCTCCACCTGCCCGGAGATCACTTTACCCAGCTCGGTCCGTCCCTTTTCAAATAGAGCAACGGCAGCGCCGCTTCCCGGCGATGCTTGCTGCTGCTCCTGCTCTGTAGCCCCTTCACTCACACAGTCTCTCCGTCCTTCGCACCTGCTGCTTGAGAATGTCTCACAAGATCGGTCAGCTTTGCAGAGCTCTCAGCCGCGAAATGTGCTCATCGATACGTTTCACCACCCGCAGCCCGCTGCGCGCGGTGTACTTCGTGAACTCCGCTTGTTGCGCCGCCTTCAGATCCTCGACAAAATCGGCAGAAGAATAGCGAAATCGGTCCGCTACCACCTGCGCAATCGTCTCCGGCGAAGACCGCAGCGTCTCCCGCGGAATCCCGCCTTCATGCTCCAGAAACTGCATCAGCCGGCGCTCGGCACAGCCCGTAGCTACATTCACCGCTCCAGCCTTTCGATACAAATCGCCCATCGATTCGGCAAACTCCAGCGGCGATGTCCGCGGAGCCCGCACCATTGCGCGCAGAGGCCCGCTGCGCCGCCCGAAGCTGAAGATCAGCAGCACCGCGACCGCACCCAGTTGCCACTCGAGAGCCCGCACCGGCGTTCCCGTCACAGTCGACCACAGATCCGGACGAGCGCCGTGAATGTACTCGTCGAATAAGACCGTCCGGCCGCGTCCGCCCACGCTGGCCAGAAAAAGCTTGAGGCTCGGGTCTTCCTTCAGCCCGGCGTTGCTCAACGGAGCCGACGAGCTCCACCACACCACCTCGCCCTTGCCCGACGCATAGTGGACAACCACCGCGTCGTCCCCGCAATTCTGGTCAACGTGCAGGCTCACGCCGTCCGGCTTCCACCGGATCGGCACCGGCATCCCCACACGGCCAGCGCGCGCCATCGGACTGAGTCCTTGCGGAGTCGTATAGCAAAGCTCGCTGTAGATATGATTCGGCGCTGTAATATTCGCCTCTGGCAGCATCGCCGTGCTCACCGCGCCAGTCGCGAGAACGCGCCCGCCCCGATCCAGAAAATCTCCGATCCCGGCCTTCTCCTTCAGAAGATCCAACGGATAAGCATCGGCCAGAATAAGAGTGGTATGCGGCGCGTCCATCTCGCTCAGTTCCTTAGCCGGCCGCTCCCATCGATCGGTCCGATACCCGAGATCGCTCAGCAAAAGAAATGCCGCCTTCGCTCCATGCGTCCCGCTGTTGTAGGTGCTCGGCGTAAAGTCCGAGTCCTCGCGCGCCGGTGCGAGAAGAGCTCCAGCGACGATGATGACCATCACCGCCGCAGCAACCCAGATCAGTATCCGGGTATCGCCTGAAAGCTTCCTCACGCTGCCCTCAGACCTTCGTGCAGATCCAGAGCCTGCCGGTAATCGGCCTCCGCCGCAGGATTCAGCCCGTACCAGATGCGCTCAAATCCGCGCGTCTGCTGCCGCAGGAGATCCCATCGCGGCGAGCCCGCTTCGAGCAACGCCACATACTCACGTGGAGTGCGCGAGCGGTTGGGGCTCCAGAAGCGCCGACCCTCAAGCATCACAATGCTCGCCCAGTAGATGCAGTGCACCGCCTCGCGCCAATCGTGGCGTGCCGCCTGTTCCTCAGCCAGGCTGCGCCAGTTGCGCGAGGCTTCTTCCCACGTCTCGATCTGCCGTGTTGCTTCCACGCGCATCGCCAGCCGTTGCCGCTGCAAAGCCCGCATCGCCCACAGCGCCAGCCCAATGAGCGCCAGCGCAATCAATCCCCATTCAAAGAGCGGGCCGATCCACGGCGAACGCTTGCCGAACCTCGCCACATCCGTGAACAGGCTGTCGAGCCACAGAAAGAACCGCGCAATCAGCTTGTCCCAGATACTCTGTTCCTTGACTGTTACAAATTCCTGATGGCTCAGGATGGCGTCGGCTTGATGCCGCGCTTGGGCAAGTCCTTTATCTCCCGGCCGGGCTCCGGCTTGACGCAGCGCATCGTCAATCCGGCTCAAAGATCGGTTCAGATCGCGCTCGCGACCATTTGACTTGGCATCGCTCGCGTTTTTGAGCGTCTCCCGCAGCCAGTCATAATGCGCCTCAAACTGGTTCACGTTGGCGCCCGATCCCAGCGACTGCAGGGTCACCTGATCGTCGTCACCCACCTGCGCTGGATCGCACGCCGCTGCGTTCGCCTGGCATCGCTCAACCAGCGCTCGCAGGTTCTCAAGATGCGCGGTGTATTCCGCCATATTCTCTTGTTTGAGCGCAAGCGCTGAGACCGCCGGCAGCACGACCATCAGCAGCGCGACGAGTGGGATACTTCGCTTCACAGGTGCCCCCGGACGTGCCATAGACCTCGCCGTTGGAGGCCCTTCAGTTTCCGGCCGGCCCGCTCTCCGGAGGGGGCAGCACATCCGCCGCTGTCTGCGGCACCGGCGCAATCTTCGTCATCATCCATTCGATGTCGAAGCCCTCTCGCCGCACCCGCTCATCGATGTAGAAGAGGCACACCGCGATCGCGCCGATTGGTCCAACCAGCGTCCCGGTCACAAATCCGATCGCCAGGCTGATTGCGTGCGTCAGAAACGCCTGCGCGCCGCGCGTGCGCACCGCCATGATCGCCAGCGGCGTCTGGATCGCGCCAATCACCAGGTAGAGAGCAAACAAAAACACCAGCAGCAGGAACACCCGCACCTTGCGGTCCGCAAGAAGCTTCTTGCTCCGCTTGATGGAAGCCCGCACGCCAAGCGATTCCATCACCGCCGCCGGAACCGCCAGCGACACGCGAATGTATGCCCAGACGGCATAGGCCAGGCTGAAAAGCGCAACGATATACAACAGTCCCGCCGTGATGTTGGCGCTCGGCGATCCACGCCGAGCAAACTGCACTCCCAGCCCGAACGAGACAAGCACGACCGGTAGCCAGAACCCCGCCCAGATCTGCCGCAGCACGATCAGCGTATAGCGGAACCAGTGCTTCATGGCGGCCTGATACGCCGTCCTGATTGTTGCCGGCTCCCCCAGGTACACCGCCGAAACACTCCACGTCGTCGCCGCCTGCGTGATCCCGTACAGCACCAGCGAGATCACCATCGAACCTAACGTCAGTGCCGCTGTAATGATCTGCACCTTGTAGAGATTCGCGCCGGTGTGAACGTGCACGCTCTGGTGCGCCGAGTACCACAGCCGCAGCGACTGGGTCACCACGCTGACCGCGGCCGGCAGTATCGCCAGCCCGGCAAACAGCGTGAAACGCAGCCGGTAGAGCTGGAAAGTCCGGTCCAGCACTTCTCCGGTTGAAAGCGGCCGCAGATCAAACTGGGGACGGCTGGCGGGGACGTGTGCGCTGCTGTCGATCCAACTGTTGCTCGCCATAAACGTGTCGCTTCAGGGTGGAATGTTCGACGATGTTAGCACATTGCCTACCGCGGAGACCTGCCCCGGCTGCCCCGCCGCGGCCACCACCGGAGCCGCAATTCAACCCAAAAACGGCCCAGAATCGCGTAGGATCATAAGAGCACCCTCTGGCATCAGGGCAGCCGCCTTCTGGATTCCCACCCCCGAATGCATCTGATTTCATGCGGACTTGATCGCCGCTTGGCCCAGCTGTGAATTTTGGCGTCTATATATGAGAGACGTCGCCGGAGTGGGCATCTATTCACAGGATTGAGGTATTGGTATTGTTGCAGAACCGTTGTCTGGCGCTCACATCGCTCATGTTGGTTTCACTGGTTGCGGCGCACACGGCGCCCGCTCAGGCAACTGAGGCCCGACTGGATCCACGGGCCGCTGTTCACGCCGCAGATTACCCCGCCCTCCCTGTAACTGACCTCCCCCCCGATCTTCCTGATGACCCATCCGCATCCTTGCAGCAGAGCCAGCCAACCCAGGCCGACCCCGCAGCCGGCTCTCCCGCTCCGGCTTCCGCCAATCCCGGCCAGATATCTTCCGACGATCAGCTCAAGCAAGAGGAACACCATCGGGTGCTGGGCGTGATGGCGGCCTTCAATACGACCAGCAATCGCGAGGCCCTGCCGCTCACTCCCCGCCAGAAATTTCAACTCTTCTTCAAAAGCCAGACCGATCCTTGGCCCTTCGGGTTGGCGGCTGTCATCGCAGGCTTCAACCAGGCGGAGAATACCCCTAAAGAATACGGACAGGGCATGCAGGGCTACGGCAAGCGACTTGGCGCCTCTTACACCGACTCCTTTATCGGCAACTTCTGGGGCAATGCTGTGCTGACCAGTTGGTGGCACGAAGATCCCCGTTATTTTCAGAAAGGCACCGGGTCTTACACCCATCGCTTTCTCTGGGCTGCAACCGGCACCGTGTGGTGCAGGAGAGATAACGGAACCTGGGGACCGAACTACGCCAACGTTGCCGGCAATCTGATTGGCGCCGCCATTGCCAACGTCTATTACCCGGCCTCGTATCGCACTGTCGGCGATACCCTTACCCGCGGTCTTAGCGTCACCGCTCAGGGCATCATAGGATCAGAAGTCATCGAGTTCTGGCCCGACATCGTGCGCCACTACGAGAAGAACCGCGCCGCCAAGCTCGACCGCCAGGCAGCCCAGCAGGACGCACAGGCGGCTCAAAAGGCCGGACAGCAGAATACCTCCACCCCGCCTCCCGCAGCCGCCCCCCCGAAGCAGCCATAACGGCCGCACCACGACCCATCGCCACAATCATGCGTTAATCTTCAGTCTGGTATCGTTCTCACCCGATCGCCATTTCTGACGCGTATGAAAATCCTCTTCCGCTCCCTGCTCCTGCTTTTTGCGTTCCTTCCGACTCTCGCAGCTGCTCACGCCGCCAAAGTCGTCGTCTTTTTCGAGCCGGGATTTCCCGCCGCCGACTCCGCTGCCCCCACTGAAGCCGCGCTTCATGCCGGATTCCCCGGAGCCACCTTCGCATCAGCCTCCCAACTGGCCGCCGCACTCGCCGACGCCGACCTGCTCGTCATGCCTTACGGCTCCGCCTGGCCCGAAGCCCAGTGGCTGCCCATCCTCGAATACCTCGACCGCGGCCGCAACCTCCTCGTTCTCGGCGGCAAGCCCTTCACCCGCGCCGCCTTCCATGACGCCTCCGGCTGGCATCTCCGCGCCCCCGGTGTCGCCCAGTCCCTCGAGCTCTTCATCCACGACTACCAGCCCACGCCCGGCTCCGATCAGCTCAAGTTCGAGCCCAACCCCGACGTCTTTCCCGCGCTGCCCGCCTTCTCCTGGAAGCAGGCCTTCAGCCCTGTCCTTCGCCTCTCCGTCACCCCGAAATACAACCGCGACGGCTCAACCGGAGACGA
>Ga0335074_10009750_pt1 | contig 13417 bp, 11 predicted proteins | sample Lox_Sample_23_FD_206715 | JGI IMG/M metagenome (GOLD analysis project Ga0335074, IMG submission 206715) | Soil microbial communities from Loxahatchee National Wildlife Refuge, Florida, United States - Lox_Sample_2.3 | ecosystem: Environmental > Terrestrial > Soil > Wetlands | place: USA...
GTCTCCTCGCCATCTTTGATTACAATACCTTGATTGGGCTGTACCGTTTCCAGATGGTTCTGGTTGTTGACTGGGATTGTTTCCTTTAAGGTGTTATGGATGGCAGTCTTTCTTTCACTCATTTCTCCCCTATTGCTCTTCGAAGCAGCAGCAGCCGCAGCCTTGTCTCGTCAAGCTCATTAAAGGTTTCTAGCCTTGAGTATTCGTACCGCTTTTCAGCCGCCATTTCTCCATCCACAGAGTAAACATGAGGGAACTCGACCCACTGATTTTTGAATATGCTCACGAGAAGCAGCTTCCTCGGGAGGCAGAAGCTCTTCGCACCATTCAAAAGATAGCTTCCTTAGTTAAGCCGATTATGAGAGCGAGAAACTGGCGTGTAGGCACCTTGGCTGAGTTCTATCCTGCACAGCCAAATCTACTAGGTATTTTATTTTACTTTCAAATTATCGAAATTGGCTCTGTTTACCTAACAACTCATAGGCCTTAACATTGACAGAGGTGCAAAAATCCTCATCCGCCTTCGCTACCCTGGAGATGTGAAGCAATTCATGCCACTTGAGCAGGTAGTTGATACTATGCTACACGAGCTGAGTCATATTGTGTTCGGTCCACATGACGACAAGTTTCATGCCTTATGGAATCAACTCCGAGAAGAGTACGAAGGTCTTGTTCGGAAAGGTTATACTGGCGAAGGATTCTTGTCGGAGGGCAGGAAGCTTGGCGGCCAGCGGATCCCAAGACATGAAGCACAACGAATTGCGCGTAATGCTGCTGAGAAGCGACGAAAACTCTCAGCCGGTTCTGGTCAAAAGCTTGGCGGAGCTCCAGTCCAGGCGGGGACTGACATTCGGGAGGTAATTGTCAACGCCATCGAGCGCAGGGCCACTATTACCAAAGGCTGTGCTTCGGACGCAAAGGATGATGAAAAGAAGGCCATAGCTGACCAAGCTATGAGGAACGGGTTCAGAACAAAGGCCGAGGAGGACGAAGCAAATGACCTAGCTATTGCTCAAGCCCTCTGGGAACTGGTCCAAGAAGATGAAAAGGAAAAGTACGGAGGTGCATACATACCGCCTTCAGCAGCGAATCCAACAGGAAATGGCGGTGGTGGCATGATGCCTTCTGCCAAGCCTTCTCCACGCGGTCCACTTCCCACCAAAACCGCTCCTCCAGCTCCAGGTCCTGCCCCCGCAACTCTGAAGAGGCCCACTGCAACTAGACCTGATCCTACTCGCCCCATAAGCCGCTTAATTTACGGGCAATCAGGTAGCGAGCGATCGTCTTCGTCAAACCTCAACAACAGCTCGCCACCTTCTGCCAAATCCTCTCAAACAATGTGGGAATGCCCAATGTGCACATGCCATAACCCTCTTAGCTACCTCTCCTGCGATGCCTGTACAACCGAAAGACCAGCTGAAGACTTCCTCGTTTTCGTGGAAGGTTTCCCACCTCGGTCAGTCAGCATACGAAGTGTCAAACCTACAACCCCGGCTGCAGCCGCGAAACTGAAAACTTGGACTTGCCATATGTGCTCAACTGTGATGGAAGATAAGTGGTGGACTTGTTCGAGCTGTGCAACGATGAAACTATCTTCTTGAATCTGGATTTGTGTTATAACAGTTCTATACTTTATGGTGTTGACTTTACGATAAGATGATTTGGGAAGGACGTGCATTCATAGCGGGCTGGTGCTAGGCGCAGCGTAGTGGCATGGCATAGAGTAAGGGACTAGAACTAGGACTTGCAGGCGTCCAGGATACAGAATGGAACGGCTATGCCTGAAAACCTAACCTCAACCATGGTGTTCCTAACGGATATATGATGTGTTTAGGGAGATGAACTTCGTGTTGCATATCACAGTTCATACTATTTAATAAATCCATTTATATATGTATCTTTGCCGACCGTCTATATGATTTTGGTATCACCGTGAAACGGCGCCACTATTCTTGTTTGGCACTCGAAAGTTGAGATCCCAATTCTATTCAGGCGTTTTCGGCTGCATCTCGCCCGTTTCCGTAGAGGGGATAGGTTGGACAAGTCCAGTGGATTCTAACGTACAATCCTTTCCCTTTAGCCACTTTTAGAGATCGTTGCTAGCTTGTACGAGGACTTGAGGTGGTGGATACTACAACGGTCCAAAATCAACGTCGTATTCGTCATTAGGAATTCAGGCCCGCCGGGCCGGCTCGGCAGTTTTGCGAAGGCATCGGCGATGTATGAGTTGCGCTAGTGAAATACTCTCAAGCCTCAGCAATATTAGAAGACAGCCGATGTCCGTTGATGGAGTCTCAGCCCTGAGAGCCACTATAGTTCAGTTGAGGCTTTTCGGGATTGTGGTATCGCGCTCTCGCAGAGTCTCGTGTATGTAACTTAATATTGATGTTGCAGCATCTAATGCCCGTAACCTCGACCTCGACCTCTTCTGTCACCCTGCCCACCTGGCCGACCTCTTCCACCGCCCCATCGACCTCCCCTGCTACCGCCAAATCTCTCCCTCTCCTTTTCTTCTTCCCTTTCTCCCGCCTCTCGTAACCTCGCCTGTTCCTCCGCCATCTCCTCAGGATCACGGTCAACCTTCACAGTGGGTGGGTCAAGATCAGTTGGCCATCTAGGATGTGCCCCTTCCTTACACCCCTTCCCGTTTGGACAAAACCCAGCCAAGTAGAATCTGCACAACTGCTTCCTGACGTGCTTCTTTGAGCAGCGTGGTCCAAGGGGGCAGAATCCCTTATCGTAGTGTGGGCAAGGTGGCAACTTTGACGCCGGATCAATATGTAGATATAAGCACTCGTCTCCATTCGAGCAGTATCCGTTTCGAAGGAAGAAGTTGCATTCGGGCATCTTACGCAGGTTGTACTCGTGCAGGAACTCGCAGTGCTCGCCTTTCTTGCAGAGGCCTCTTAGCCAATGCTTGCACACCAAGTTGTTGAAGTTGGATGACGACGTGTGCTTGTCTGGGCAGTCATTGCCCAGGGGGCAGTGACCTTGCAGGAAGGCTTTGCATACGGGGCGATTAGGGTCGAGTCCAAAACGGTACGTCTTCAGCAGGAAGGGAGAGAACGAGAATTCGTATTTCGGGTGTTGATGTTCCAGGATCTGTCGTGCAAGATCTTTGGGCCCTAGGCCATGTGCCATGGCGATGGACATGGTGACAAGGATCGAGGATGACTGAGTGTGAGACAGCAGCAGCGAGTGGCATCGAATATTGGAGGCGTTTTATAGTGGAATATACGAGAGGGTGTGAAGGCTGCACAGCTCTCTGCCAATGCTGACTCGCATGAACGATTTGGTAATAATGGATGCGAGGCAGGGTCTGATGGCTGGACGTTGGAACAGAGTGTGAAAGCGGCTGCAGGTGGAAGGGTTGGTTGGGATGGTGTCACAAAGCAAGAAAAAAGATGGTACGGATGGGTGATGATCTGGAGAAAGCTCTGGCGTCAGCCACACCTGCTGGGATTGCTTAGCCCTAATTAGAGCTAGTGCGGCAGATCGCCGATCGAAATAACTTAATGGCCCCCTGCCCGTCATGGATCAAGGGTACCTTTGTACATCCCTGACATGCGATGGCATGACATGGCATGACCTACTGAATCCTCTACGCTCACACGTCCACTTGCCTATATCGCTCACCGATCTACGCGTCATCGATAATCCTCTTGATCACCAACTGAAACCAATATTCAGAATTGCTGCAGTGGTATGTAGCCGAGCTGAGCTGGGCTGCGCATCGTCTCCGCGCCCTGATGTACGAGTTCAGCTGTCATGATGGATTTCGACATCCCATGCAGCTCTAGTGGCAACCAAAAAGGCTTTGACTTCCTGGTACTACTCTGCACGATGCACCACATAGCTGGACTTTCCACTCCTTGAGCTGTTCCTGATCCAAGATGACAGAATCTTGGTCCGTCACTAACATCATATAGGTCCTTGTTGGATTGGATTCTTCTGGAATCTAGATCATTCTCCTCGAAACGCCACTGTTGATCTAACTTGATATGAACGAGCTTTTTCTAGTACAACTTGCGAGACACTTTCCTATCAAGAAGATGATCACACTCATGCAGGCGACGAACAATCTCATGATCGGATTGCCGTAAGACAGCTTTAAGCAGTATAGGAAGCTGATACCGTCTAGATCTTGTCAACGCGACTAAGATTGAAAATCGACGATACAAAGCACCAAGTTTCATATTGTTTGGAATGCCATTGGATGAACATCGAAGCTAGGGAATCAATCCGGCGCTGCAGCAACAGTTTTCTGATAAGCCAACTGGGACATTCCCCAGTCTCTACGAGTCCAATGACCGAAAAGACATCGAAGATTTATCCTACGTTTACAATTTCCTTACAAATGATATCGCCGACAAAGCTGTTTTCCTTGTTAGCAGCTACGCATTAAATTGAGTCCTGTCTGCGATGGCGTGGTCTAAGACTTCACTGCATCTTGCAAGATCTGCCACCAGCTTTGAGAAAGAGGCTAAAGTTTTGGTGTTTACCAAATTGCCAGAAGAGCACAGCGCCTGCTGCCACTCAATAGAATCGGTCAATGACGTATCGGAGTGGTCGTCGAGGATCTCTGTCTACTACCATACATCCTCAAGGACTGATTACTGATGGCTTGGGTCCTTAGTCTGAAACGGTCCATCTCCTCCCAACAGGTTTTTATTTTCTTGTTAGATTCGTTGCAGATTGCCGACCTAATTGACGAAAACCATCTAAGGGTTTGCAACGCGAAGTGTGGGGTTTGGTGGAGACTTCCCAGCTGCAGATCCCACCATGTTCGAGGTCGGTAGGAACGGTATACAGGCGTCCAGATGCCTCGCAAGCCAAACTAGTGCCGTAGCAAGGTGATTTGGAAGGAAGAAGCTCCAATTAACAGCCTTGATCTACTGTATGCATTAGCGTCGTTGGTTACAGTGAATACTTTCTCTGATGGTTAGCGGCATCGGCCTCTTTGTCTGGTAAACGCAAGTGAAGCTCTAGCATTTTAAATAGCATAACCACCGAACAAAATCAACGCCGTTAAATGAGGTACAAGTAATGTAAAGGTACCGAATGGCACTGATAAAACTACTTCCATCCTTATAACCGTTCTTTATATATCAGGCTATTTCATGTGCAGGCGTATACATAATATAAGTCAGGCACAAGAAATCGCTCACCGAGCTGGCGCAGAGCGTTATTGATGAGCTGGCTTTCTACCACATGCAGCAGGTGTCGTTGGGAGGACGAAAGGGCCTTTTCGGACCTGCGCTTCTGCTCCACAGTAGTAAATTAGCCCCGCATACAGCCTACCCGCGGTGTTCAGGCTGTTTTGGGGGAAGCGTCAAGCACGATGATGGCATCCTCCGGGCCTCGGCCGACAATTACCATAAGGTAGCAGACACATTATGCTGATGTAAAAGCACCGTTGATGATGAGAGACAGGTACAGGAACCAGGGCACACAGGATTGCAGGAATGAATATACAAGCATAGGAAAAGATCCGGAGGAGCCTCCGCATCATTGTTAATCAAGTCTATATGCAATAATTTTGTGTGACGAATAAGCACTAAGCTCTCAAAGAGCTAGTTCCCTGTTCTCGAGCCATTCGTCGCGTGCCCCTCGATGTGGCCTGTATACTCAACCTTAAGTACCTATCTGCCTACTTTTCCATAGGGTGCTTGACGCTATTTCGTTATGCAAGTCATCATTGCTCCAGTTCAGCCTGCAATAGTGAAGCTCGGTCCGTCTCGGCCACAGCGTGGCGTTATGGAATTGCGAATGTTGGTTGTAGTTCATTCTATTATTGACAGGCATGTGGCAGGTGGCCCATAATGCATACCGATCCCAGAGATACCCTTGTTCCCCTACTGTACCCCACTATGTAATTATTTTTACACCAACGTCTGCTCTGCAGCCACCGCTGTATCCTAGGTTTGCCGGCAACAAAAACACGCCAATGCTATGCACTCATACGTGCTTCCCCCTGACCAATAACGCCTACCTAGATGTGATGCATCATTTTATTATATCATGCAACAGCCAGAGGAGTAGGAGGATGATCTGGGTGCAAAGTGCTCCTGGTGACGCACCCTTCCAGTACATGTGGCTCGTACCCATTGTCAATCTATCACACCACGGTTCGTGGTGTTGGTTGGCCGATTCTCCACTCATACAAGGCAGAAAGTGATGCGGTTCATTAGCCGTACCATTCTGCTCTCAACAAACTCTTGGTCCACAGGGCGCGGCTTACCTGCTCTTCCGCTTTAAAGAAACTTTACGAATAACCAGGTGGAGCCCGGCAGCCATAATGGTATGTGGCAGAGTCTCTTTGTGTCAGCCCACATCGGTAGCAGTCACTCCTGCAAAAGGCCGAAGTGCGTCTGTACTTTCCTCCTGTATGGTCCACTCATCAACCACTATTTCACTGCAGACCGTTGCGGTTTCTTGCCCCCTCAGCAGCCACCACCCGGCACTTACAGCTTACATGGGCCAGCAGAAGCCCTGGGATGATCGACAATCTCGTCTTTCCGCCTTTCGATTCGATCTCTTCTACACAGTCCACATTTAACACAGCCTAATCTTGCGCCTGGTAAAGCCTCCAACTTTCACAATTTCGCGAATTATATCTATGTACTTCTTTGTCCTTACCAGCACTCGAAGTTATATGTGGTCAAAACTTTTGATCTGAGCTTCATCCCTGTCTTGTGGTGCAGCAATGACCGACTGGAGGCATTGTCCAAAAGTTCATCTGATACCAAGTAGCCGAAGCTAGCAAGTAACTTCCGCATTTTCTTCAGTCATCCTGTGCTAGTCAAACAGCGTCCCTAAAATTCTCTGCGGGCATGGCTTAAACCAGGCTTGAAATTTGTGGAATCTTTTTTTCAACACCGTTCCTCAGAACTTCCGCCGGCATGGCTTGACTGAGATTTAATGCTTCCAGAAGACCAAGTCCTGACTGCGAATTCGCCTTCCTGATATCACCATGGCTAACTGTATTACTACTTTCTTTGGGCCTCGAAGACCACCGCAGGCGAGCCAGGCTCGGAGACCCTCATTAGCGTTACCGGAAGGTATAATGTGGGCGAACGCGGTGTACTACCCAAGCTACCGAGTCTATCGAGGAGACACTCCGAAGCGCCTCAACTATAGCTGTATCAGCCACGTGTTCTATGCCTTTGCGGGTGTCGGACCGGATGGAGGGGTTTTCGTAAGTGATTTATATCTAAGCCTTCTGTGACCTACCTGATTCGTAACACAGCTTAATGACGAATATGCCGACGCTCAATTGGATGTCGACGGCTCAAGAGGCTGTCTAGGATCTCTTGCAGAAATTAAGCAGCGGACACCTCACCTGCAGGTGATCTTATCGATCGGAGGTGGTGCATCGAGTCAGAATTTCGCAGCAGTAGCTGCGAGTGCTGCACTGAGGGACAACTTCGGAAGATCTGCCCGAGGTCTAGTAGTTGCCTCGGGATTGGACGGCATAGACAGTAAGTTATTCGATAAGTATCTGCATATGAAGTTTATTTTCTTTCTGCACACCTTGAAATAAAGAACTGACGAGCTCGTGATAGTCGATTGGGAACACCCTTGTGGTCCTCAACAAGGCCGAGACTTTCTTTCTCTGCTAGCCACCGTTCGACTGCATCTGCCTAACGATGAATATCTTTTAACAGCCGCGTTGCCTGCCGGGCAATGGGTGTTGCAGCATATTGATCTGAACAGAGCACAGGAGTATCTCGACTTCATAAACTTAATGGCATATGACTTTGCCGGGCCGTGGACATCAACTGCCGGTCATCATGCTCAATTGTACTCTGGTAATCCAGACGAACCATCAGGGTCATCTGCTGTCGACTATATTAAATCTACTGGTTTCCCGGCTAAGAAAATACTTCTGGGCATTCCTGTATACGGCAGGTCTTTTCTCGGAGCCAACCGCCCGGGTGAGACCTGCAGAGGTCATGGCGGCGAAGAAGGAAGCTTCGAATACAAAGACTTGCCCAGGCCCGGCACAGAAGAAAGGGTTGACACCGCAAGAGTGGCCGCGTCATGTGTTGGGGGTGATGGCGGGTTTGTGAGTTATGACAATCCAGAAACAGTGACAATTAAGGGCAAATATTGCAAAGCCGAGCAGCTGGGGGTTAGCAAATACCTCTACAGTTTTCGAGATGTGAATCTGACCGTCATTAGGGTCTATTCTACTGGACAGGCACAGCTGATGCACCGGCTGATGTGCCACAAGGATCGGAGCGCAGAAGCTTAGTCGAGGCCGGATTCAAAGCTTTACATTACGCATGAGGTTTAATCTTCGGGTAGCATTGAACAGTTTATTTTATTGACGAGGCGTATCCAAAATAAAAGTCGTAAAAGGGTGATTGATCTTCGTCCAGGGGCAAAATGGGAAAAGCATGGCATAGCATATTACAGCGGGCATTGCTGGCCTAGTATGGGAGTTTATAAAAGCTGGCGTGTTAACATGGCCTGAGAAGTGTCTGCAATGTATAACAGTCTCTAGCTAATGCGCTCAAAGTGTTACACTGGTTTGAAGATTACCTTATGCAAAGACTTGCTTTTTCTTCTTTGCCTGTGCCTGACGATTTTTAATTGACCTTTTGTGCTTTATGCGAGCGTAGTTAGCTTTGTGCACAACGACACCCCAATTTCACTCTTGAACGACCGAACTCAGATGCCTGGGTTCTTTGTAGTTACTATCAGTGAGCGCATTCGAACACAGTAGCTGTATTTTGCCCCAAGTACAGAAGAGATTCCGGAATGAATGGCACAGCTACGACCACATCCTTGGATGCTGGTACAATACCCCAAAGCCCTCGATTTCTCAAATTGAAAGCGAAGACAAAGCTGACCATGTTTCTTCTGCAGCCGAATATGATCCTCTTAATCACCTTAATGTCATCTTCTCCCATCCTTCCACTCTAACCTCTATATCCGAGACCGCGTCTGCCTTACAAGCCTATCAAAATGACCTCTCCTCAGCGATAACCTCTCACACGCACACCCTCACCTCATCCCCCGATGACAGTATACAGCGTATGGCCAGCGCCAAAGCTGAGCTTGCTATTCTTTTTCGCAAAATTGAGTCCGTACGGACACGCGCCATTGAAACTGAGCAAACGATTACCTCGATGACAGCTGACATCAAGCGCCTTGACAACACAAAGCGAAACCTCACACTGTCAATGACAGCGCTCAAGCGCCTACAGATGCTAACCACAGCATACGAGCAGCTGCGTGGCCTGGCGAAGAGCAGGCAATACAGAGAATGTGCGAGCCTGCTGCAAGCCGTGATCCAGCTCATGGCACATTTCAAGAGCTACAGATCGATAGACCAGATTGCTACACTGTCACGGAATGTTGCAGATCTGCAGCGAGAGCTGGGCGAGCAGGTCTGTGAGGATTTCGAGATGGCATTTGCAAAGGGGGAAGTCGGTACGCGTAAAGGAGTGTTAGCGGAGGGCTGTTTAGTCATGGATGCCCTAGGGGACAATGCCAGGGCCAGATTGGTGACGTGGTATTGTAATACACAGCTGAGGGAGTATAGGCAGGTTTTTAAAGGAAATGACGAGGCGGGAAGTTTGGATAATATTGGGCGGAGATACAGCTGGTTTAAGAGGATGCTCAAAACGTACGATGACGAACATGCAGGGATTTTCCCCCGTGAGTGGCGGGTCAATGAGATGCTGGCGAACGCGTTTTGTGAAGGGACAAGAGACGATTATAAGGGCATTTTGGAGCGAAGTATGAGGAGGGCTGATGGACAAACTCTGAATGTCGCCTTGCTGCTGAGTTGTCTGCAGGAGACGATGGACTTCGAGCAAAGTCTTGAGAAACGCTTTGCGAATGATCCAAGGGCGTCAATCGATACATTGAGTTCCTCGGAAGAGAAGCCTCATACTTTCGACCGCTCTATTTCGGAAGCATTCGAACCATATCTCAGTCTCTGGGTTGATTCCCAGGACAAGCAACTTGCTGCAATGATCCCTAAATATAGGCATCAGTCCTTGATACCAGATGACGAGGAGTTCTCTCCTCAAGCTGTCATTCAATCTTCTATCGAACTTTTCCATTTCTACAAGGTCACCTTGGCTCAATGCGCCAAATTATCGACCGGCGAGCGGCTCCTGGACCTTGCGAAGACGCTTGCTAAGTACCTGGACGAGTACGCTCAACAAGTTCTGCTCTACTTTTTGCAAAGGATGAGTACACCACAGGGCGCTTCTCTACATGATGTTATCCTGGTCCTCAATACCGCCGACTACTGGCACACCAACAGTCAGCAATTAGAGGAAAACATCAAACGGCGAATCGACTCTGAACTGGCATCAAAAGTAGATCTCTCTAGCCAATCCGACACGTTTATGGGCGTTGCGAGCGCAGCTGTTCTATCTCTAGTTCACAAAGTCGAGCTTGACTGTGATTCGAGCTGGAGAGAGATGCGGAATACCAATTGGAGTAAAATGGAAAGTGTGGGCGATCAGAGTTCTTATGTGGCCGAGCTGCTAAGCCATGTCAATACAAAGGCAACGGAGATACTAGCTCTGGTACAGAAGCAACAATACGCAAGGGCATTCTGCGACAACCTCGTGGAACATCTTGCTAACACCTATATTTCCAACATCGTCCAATGCAGGCCTGTTTCGGAGGTTGGAGCTGAGCAGGTAAGCTGTTCAACTCCATGATTGATAACACTCGATGCTAACAACCATTAGATGCTCCTAGACAAATATGTCCTAACCCAAGGCTTCTCAAACCTCCTCTCGCTCTCCCCGGCTGCCAGCTCGCACGGGCCATCCACATCCTTCATCAAACGTGTAAATCAAAGCATGACTAGACTCGATCCTCTGCTTAAAACGCTACAAGTCGGGCCTGCCCCTGCGGAAGGACTTGTCCAAGCTTACCTTATTCATATCGGCGACAAGTCTGAGACCAACTTTAAAAAGGTTCTCGAGCTCAAAGGCGTCCGAAAGCAAGACCAGGCGCATCTCGTTGAGCTATTTCAAGTTCATAGGGACAGTCCACGCGCTAGCAGTGGAGAATTAGTGCAAAGCTCGCCGTTGCTAACGCCCTTAGTGATTGGATCAGGCGAGTCGAAAGGTATTGCGGCGTTGGGACCGGCGATAGCAAGCGGTGTATATCCGCCAGGCCTCAGTGCTCGAAATGCCAGCGCATTTGGCGAGAAGTTATTCAGTGCTGCGAGAGATGGCGTAGAAAGAATTGGATCTGGGACCGGGACTCCTACCGGAGGTGCGAGCTCGGCGCCTGCAAGAGAAGGGAGTACGGAGAGGGCGCCGGATGGTGAGACGAAGACAAGCATGAATGAGAATCTGAAGAATATTGGAAAGTTCTTTAGAAGAGATATCAGTGGATTTGGCGGTAGATTCGGTGCAAAAAGAGAAGGGAGTGTTGATGATACTGTTAGGTAGTGAGGATGGACTGCCAAACTAGAGACATCACATGCCATGATATCTATATCATGAGAGTCGTATACTTATACTCGATATTTGATACCTGCGATTAGTATTTTGTGGCTGAGATTAGTAAGATCGTTATTTAAAATGTTCACGGAAGCCAATCACGTGATTATGGTCTAGACGCGAGCCGAACGCGGTAGATTTGGAAGCAAATGGAGACGTAAGGTACACAGTGCCTCGGTCTGCCACTTAGAAATCATACAATTCCAGATTTCCCTTGCAACATACCTCAATCATCCACCATCTTCCGGCAGCTTCCCTTGCCCAAAACAAACATAAGATTATGAAATCGTGCAATCCAGTGTGCATATAAGCAATTGACTCTCCCCCATCACCGCACGAAAGGAATCAACAAGCGCCTGCAGATAAATATTCACAAACGCGGTCAAGCTGTTTTCTTCAGCCTTTCGTCGCAGTTTCTTCTCATTGCGATCTTCAACAGCTGGGATTTCTATTGCCGCAGGAGCAGGCTTACAGAAGCAGAGTAGGAGCCCAGTGACAGGGAACGGAAGTCTCCTGGCTAGGAGCACTGCCAGAGGGATGCATAGCAAGGTGGTCATTATTGGGAGCGGTCCTGCAGCACATACGGCAGCAGTGTATCTGGCGAGAGCAGAACTAAAGCGTAAGTCACATTCAAATGGTGTTGTTGCCCTGAGAGGGAATCGTTCCTCGTGGTGGGGTTTTGGAGAGGCATGTTTTGGAATCATGCTGACAGTGTCACAGCGGTACTTTACGAAGGCTTTCTGGCAAATGGTATAGCTGCTGGTGGGCAGCTCACTACTACGACCGATGTGGAGAATTATCCTGGGTTTCCTAATGGCATTGGGGGCCCAGAACTTATGGTCAGTCAATTTTCAGCCTCGATAGGAATTTTGAATGCGACAGTCAATTGACATTTTGCACATTAGGAAGCCATGAGAGCACAATCAGTCCGCTTTGGCACCGAGATTATCACCGAAACAGTCGCCAAACTCGACCTCTCATCCCGACCCTTCAAATACTGGCGCGAATACTACGAAGACGCAGCCCCCGACACCGCCGACGCAATCATAATAGCCACTGGTGCGTCTGCGCGCCGTCTCAACCTACCAGGAGAAGAGAAGTATTGGCAGAACGGCATTTCCGCCTGCGCAGTATGCGATGGCGCAGTCCCAATATTCCGCAACAAGCCATTAGTAGTGATTGGAGGTGGCGACTCCGCCGCTGAAGAAGCCATGTTCCTGACGAAATACGGCAGCCACGTCACTGTGCTGGTGCGAAAAGACAAGCTGCGCGCCAGCAAAACGATGGCGAAGCGGCTATTGGCCAACAAGAAAGTCACAGTACGGTTCAACACCGTTGGGGCGGAAGTGAAAGGGGATGATCGGGGCCTCATGAGCCATATGGTGATCAAGAACGTTGTGACCGGAAAAGAGGAGACACTCGAGGCGAACGGACTGTTTTATGCCGTGGGACATGATCCTGCGACGGCATTGGTGAAGGGCCAGGTAGATACTGATGCTGACGGCTATATGATCACTAAGCCTGGGACGAGCTACACGAATATTGAGGGAGTTTTTGCGGCAGGCGACGTGCAAGATAAGCGGTATAGGCAAGCTATTACCAGTGCAGGTATGTGTTTCTAATATTCCCAATTAAAAAACGTCAATCGCAATGCTAACTTGGCGGCAGGATCTGGTTGTATAGCAGCGCTCGAAGCCGAGAAATACCTCGCTGAGCAAGAAGATGTCGAAAATGAGCTCAAGATAGAGAAGGAGGTTAAGAAGAGTAGCAATGTTACGGTGCCGGAGTATAATTCAAATCCCTTACTGTGAGTGAGCGTTTTGCCTAGAGTCTAGTTGATCGGTTGGGACAGGAACGGAACGGGATTAGAGGTCAGACAGAGTTAGACTACTTAGATATCTTGCGAGAAAACGAGAGTCCCTCATAGCTTC
>Ga0335074_10009751_pt1 | contig 13413 bp, 12 predicted proteins | sample Lox_Sample_23_FD_206715 | JGI IMG/M metagenome (GOLD analysis project Ga0335074, IMG submission 206715) | Soil microbial communities from Loxahatchee National Wildlife Refuge, Florida, United States - Lox_Sample_2.3 | ecosystem: Environmental > Terrestrial > Soil > Wetlands | place: USA...
GCCCGGCGAGATCGGGCGCGCTGCCATGCACGGCTTCGAAGACCGCGTGTGTCTCGCCCATATTCGCTCCCGGCACGATGCCCAAGCCGCCCACCAGCCCCGCCGCCAGATCCGAGACGATGTCTCCATACAGATTCGGCAGAAGCAGAATGTCGAACGTTTCCGGGCGCATGACTAGTTGCATGGCCGCGTTATCCACGATCAGTTCTTTGTACTGAATCTCGGGGTACTGCTTCGCCACCTCGCGGCAGCAGCGCAGGAACAACCCATCGGCCAGCTTCATGATGTTCGCCTTGTGAATCGCAATCACCTGCCGCCGGCCGTTTTTCCGCGCATAATCGAACGCGTAGCGTGCAATGCGCTCCGAAGCGGTTCGCGTAATCACCTTCAGGCTGGTCACTACATCGCGCACGATCTCATGCTCGAGACCCGAATACAGATCTTCCGTGTTCTCCCGGAAGATCACCATGTCGATCGTTACATCCTGAAAGCGCGTCTTAATCCCCGGCAGCGTCTTTACAGGCCGCACGTTCGCAAACAGATCCAGCGCTTTTCGAAGCGCCACGTTGACGCTCTGAAATCCTCCCGCCACCGGCGTGGTAACCGGCCCCTTGAGCCCAACCCGGGTCTCATTCAGCGAATCGAGCAGGTACTGCGGCAAAGTTTTCCCGGCTTCGAGGATGATCGCCTCGTTCAGCTCAGCTCGCCGCCAGCAGATATCGGCGCCGGTTGCTTCCACCGCCCGCACCGCAGCTTGTGCGACTTCGGGACCGATGCCATCTCCCGGAATCAAAGTACAAAAATGTGGCACAAGTTGATTCTGCCAGAATGTTCCTTTATGCCTCGTATTGAACGCGCACTCATTAGCGTCACAGACAAGACCGGCCTTGTTTCCTTTGCTCAGAAGCTGCACGAACTCGGGGTCGAAATTATCTCGACGGGCGGAACGGCGAAGCTGCTGCGCGAGCACTCGATTCCGGTGCGCGAGGTAGCTGAAATCACTGGTTTCCCCGAGATGCTCGACGGGCGCGTGAAAACCATTCACCCGCGCATCGCAGCCGGCATCCTGGCCATACGCGCAAAGCCCGACCACATGCTCGCACTGCATGAACACGACATCCCAGCGATTCAGATGGTCGTCGTGAACCTCTATCAGTTCGAGAAATTCGCAAGCAAGCCGGACGTCACGCGCGAAGAGTTGATCGAAAACGTCGACATCGGCGGGCCCACCATGATTCGGGCCGCGGCTAAGAATTTTCAGGATGTCGCCGTGGTCGTCTCACCCGATCAATATGACGCAATTCTCGGCGAAATGTCCGAACAGCGCGGTGCTCTGGCTCCGGCGACGCACTGGCATCTGGCGCAGCAGGCTTTTCTCCACACCGCGGCCTACGATGCATCTGTTTCGGGACGCCTGCTGCAGATCGACTCTGAAGGCGGAACTCGCAATGACCAACTGCCCGGCCGGCTGCAGATTTCCGCGAGCCGCACCGCCGCTCTCCGCTATGGCGAAAATCCGCATCAGCAGGCTGCGCTCTATAGTTTCAATCACGGCGGCGTAGCGGGCGCTGAACAGCTCCACGGCAAGGAACTGTCTTACAACAATCTCGTCGACCTGGACGCCGCCTGGCAGCTCATCCAGGAATTCGAAGGACCCGCCGCCGCCATCATCAAGCACACGAATCCGTGTGGCTGTGCCGAACAGGAGGCGCTTGCCGAGGCTTACCGAAAAGCTCTTGAAGCCGATCCGATTTCCGCATTCGGAGGCGTGCTCGCCTTCAATCGCGAGCTCGATGCTGCTACCGCCGCGGAAGTCGGCAAGCTGTTCGCGGAAGCTATCGCAGCCCCGGCTTTCTCCGCCAATGCGCTCCAGATTCTGACCGCGAAGAAGAATCTCCGCTTGATCCGCGTTAGCCCGTTATCTAAACCGGAGCTCGTCATCAAATCTATTTCTGGCGGCCTCTTGGCGCAAACCGCCGACGTCGCTTCGCTCGACAAAGCGGCGCTTCAAGTAAAGACCACCCGCCAGCCCTCGCCCGAAGAATGGGACGCGCTGCTATTCGGTTGGCGACTCTGCAAGCACGTAAAGTCAAATGCGATCGTCTACGCCCGCGCAGGGCAAATCGTAAGCGTCGGTGCGGGTCAGATGAGCCGCGTCGATAGCGTGAAGGTCGGCGCGATGAAGGCACTTCTCCCTCTCGCCGGCACCGTGGTCGCCTCCGACGCGTTCTTCCCGTTCCCCGACGGCATCGAAGAAGCCGCGAAGCACGGGGTCACGGCTGTAATCCAGCCGGGCGGCTCCGTGCGCGATCAGGAAGTCATCGCGGCGGCGAATCTGCTGAATCTAGCGATGGTTTTCACCGGCATCCGCCACTTTCGGCACTAAAGAGTCGGCACACAGAGCTCTTAATTCCTCACCGCCATCGCCGACGCCCAATCTGCCGGCAGCGTGCCTTGCGCGAGCAACTGGCCCTTCTCCAGATACCGAACAGTCTTCGCAAACTTCGCCGCATGCGGGTCATGCGTCACCATGATCACCGTCTTGCCGAATTCGCGATTCAACCGCGTCAGCATCGTCAACACATCTTCCGCCGATGCCGCATCCAGGTTTCCTGTGGGCTCGTCGGCAAGTATCAAGTCGGGATCCGTCACAATGGCGCGGGCAATCGCGACACGCTGCTCCTGGCCGCCGGAAAGCTGCTTCGGCAAATGCCGCATGCGGTCGCCCAGGCCCACCAGTTTGAGCGCGGTTTCAGCGTGTTCAATGCGCTCCTTCTTGCCCAGCCGCGTCAACTTCAACGGCAACTCCACATTCTCAAGCGCCGTCAGCACCGGCAGCAAATTGAACGACTGGAATATGAAGCCGATATGTTCGTTCCGCCAATGCGCGATCTGCTTATCGCTGAGCTGCCGCAGATTCGCGCCGAGCACTTGGATCTCTCCATCGGTCGGCTTGTCCATCGCCGCGATCAGGTGCAGCAGCGTCGATTTCCCAGACCCCGACGGCCCCATGAGCCCTATAAAATCGCCGCGGTGAACTTCGATGTCCACATTCTCAAGCGCCACAACGTGAAACTCGTCGCGCACAAACTCTTTGCTTAAACTTCGCGTCCTGACTATCGCATCAGTCATCATTTCCCCTCCGAGCATCATTTCGCGTCCACGCGCTGCCCATCCTTCAAGTTCGCAGGAGGACTCACGATCAAGTCTTCCCCGCCAATCAGCCCGCTTTCAATCAGCGTTCCTTTATCCGAAGTCCCACCCGCGGTCACCGGCCGTTTGCGCGCGTGCCCATTCACAACCACAAACACGCTGCCATTCTGCACCGCGCTTGCCGGAACCACTACCACGCGCTTCGATTCTTCCGTAGGCTGCGACTGAGCATCGTTATAGAAAGCAACCGTCGCATTCATATCCGGCCGCAGATAATCGTCCGGATGCTGAATCTGTACCTTCACCTGCACAGTCGCCTTTGCGCGGTCCGCTTCCGGCGAAACTTGCTCAATCACGCCTTGATATTTGCGATCGGGATAGGCATCTGTGGTCACAATACCCTTCTGCCGCGGCCCTAACTTCGGAAAATCGTTCTGGCTGATGTCTAACTCAACTTGTAAGTCGTTTAGATCCGCCATCGTGACAATATAGCCCTTCGCGCCCTTATCTCCAACAAACCCAGTCGTAATAAATTCGCCCTTTTCCACGTTGCGGTCGAGAATCGTTCCGGTCACGGGCGCCTTAATTACCGTGTTATCCAACTGGTCCTGCGCGTACGCGAGCGCTCCGCGCGCCTGCTCAATCTGCCCGCGCACCTGGTCCATCTCCTCTTTGCGCGGGCCCAGCACCGCCAGATCCAGCGTCCGCTGCAGGCTGGCTACTTTCGCCACATCGCCGTTGTACTTGGCTTGCGCGTCATCCAGTGATTGCTTCGAAAGCACGCCCTCCTCGACAAGCTGCCGCGTGCGATCAACCGTCGCCTTCGAATCGGCCAGGTCCGCCTTTGCCTCATCGACGTCCGCGCGCGCCTTTTGTATCTCTTCCGGGCGCGAGCCATGCTCGTCTTCCGCCAATTTCGCCTTTAAGTTCGCAAGCTGGCCCTGCTCCTGCTCTACCTGCGCGCGATATTCGTCGTCCTCCAGCCGCACCAATACCTGGCCGGCCTGCACCTTGTCGCCCTTATCGACGCCGATCCACGCCACTCTGCCGTTTACCTTCGAAGCCACCTCGATCTTGTGCGCCGCCACAATGTACCCGGTCGCAGTCAGCACCATCTGCTCGCCCGCCGCCGACGCGCTCATCGGCGATTGCACCTGCAGCACCCGCACACTCACGGGCGCGTTGATCTTCTGATAGGCAAACAGCGCGCCCACTGCAATCGCAACCAGAATGATCGCAATCGCCAGCAGTTGCACCACCGGTTTCGATTCCCGCGTGCGTCTCGCCGTGCGGTCTATGCGCAGATTCTTGAGCTCGGTTTCCATGACTTACTAACTTACTTTCCTAACTCCGCGCTTACACCTCGCGAAGCGCCGTCAAAATCTCCTTTTTCGCCGCTTGGCGGGCCGGCAGCAAACCGCCCAGCGCTCCCAGTATTAACGAAAAAATAATTCCGATCGCGATGATCTCAGGCCCGATATGGAACTTGAACGAGGTTTCGCTGAACGTCACGAAATTCCCCAGCGCCGCAGTGACGTTGTTCAGCGGCAGCGTCATCACAATGGCAATCACGCCGCCCACCAGCGATAACAGCAGCGATTCCAAAAAGAAGCTGAACAAAATGCTGCCTCGCGTGAAGCCGAGCACGCGCAACGTACCCACTTCCGTCGCGCGCCGCGCCACCGCGGCATACATCGTATTCATCGCCGCGAACGCGCTGCCGATCGCCATGATGATGCACACAAAAAACCCGAGAAATTGAATCGGCATCGCCGAAATCGTCTGCGCATTGTAGTAGGCCTTCTCGCTCATCACCGTTACGTTCAACCGCCGGTCCGCCTCAAGCGACTTCATCAAGGCCGCCGCGGTCACTTCATCGGTCGCCTCCAGCAACGCCGAGCTAAAGGTGTCGCTGCGATTGAAATCCGAAGCAACCTGGTTGGCGTCTCCGAATACTTCGCTGTTGACGGCGCTCTTGCCTCCATCCATTACGCCCACCACGGTCCACCAGCCCTTCCCGAACCTCAGCCGTTTTCCCAGCTCCGCCGACGGATACCGCTCCGCAACGTCTTTTCCCACCACCACCTCACGCTGCCCCGGCTGAAACCAGCGTCCTGCCGCAAGCTTCAGATGCCGCATCCCCACGCCTCGCAGCGACACCCCGCGTACCGTCACGTTGACGCCGTCCGGGTTTTCTGCCGTTGGCAAACTGATAACCGAGACCACTTCCAGAGACGCTTGCGGTTGCCCATCCGCGCCCATCGCAATCCCCGGAAATGTCTTCACAACTTGGAACTGCTCTTGGGTCAACAAACTCGTCAGCTCCGCGTTGCCGCCCTTCCGCAGCACCAACACGTGCAATGGATCGCCCGTCGCTCCGAACGCCGCGCGCAACCCCGCCACCAATCCCAAAACAGCAAGCAGAACCGCCACGGTCATTGCAATCCCGGCGGCCGTCATCAAGGTGGTCGTCTTGCGAACCACCAGATTGCGGATGTTGTAAGAAATCGGAATCGCCATCGAATCTCTCCTTGACCGCGCACAACGGACCCCGAGCGCCCTGTGCGCTCGCCCTATCCGCTGTACCGCAGCGAATCTAAAATGTTCGTTCGCGCCGCGTTCCACGCCGGTATCGAGGAGCTGATCAACCCGATCGCCACCGCCACCCCCAGCGAGATCACAATCGTTATCGCCGTCAGATGCATATTCTGTAGCCCGCCGATTCCATACCTCCCCGCGCTGTGCCCGACCCCCACAGTCAGCAAGCTCGCCAGCACCAGCCCGATCGCGCCTCCAATCAGCGCAATCACGATCGCTTCGCCGATAATCATGCCCAGAATGGCATCTCTCGTAAAGCCGAGCGTCTTCAAAATTCCCACTTCCCGAATGCGCTCGCGCACCGACATTGCCATGGTATTGCCCGAAACCAGGAGAATCGTGAACGTCACCGCCCCGCAGATGCTCATCAAAAATAGCTTGATATTGCCGAGAAAAGAAACAAAGCTCAACGCGAACTGCTGTTCCGATTCCGTCTTGGTCGGCCGCGGCGATTCCGCAAACATATCGTCGATGGTTTTCGCGATGCGCGGCACGTCTTCCGGGCTATCGGCCAATATCGCAATCGTGCTGTCGTAACTGCGCCTGGCGAGCGGTAGGCTTTCGCGCAAGTATTTGATATTGAAAAACAGCGTATCTTCCGCGTCCGGGTCCTTGAAAATTCCCACCACTTTCAACTCCAGGTTCCCGGGATAGATATCCCCAATTAAGGTAATCCTGTCACCGATCTTGAAATTCAGTTTCTTCGCCAGGTCATCGGAAACCACGCAGCCCGTCTGGTCCGTGATGAAGGCGCGCCGCTGGTCTTCCGGCATTTCCATCTGCGTGCGAATGGTCATGAACGCCTTCGGGTCTACGCCCATTCGTGCAAAGAAATTATTTGGGTCGCGATTGTCCTTGTACGTGCCGCCGTACCAATTCCACGGCGATACTTCTTTCACGCCGCGCACCGCGCGAATCTTGTCTTCGTAGGCCGCTGGAATCGCTTGCGCCAGCGACACTTTATGCCGTGTCACCAGCCGCAGCGCCTGCCCCGGCGTCTCCTGGCCGAAAAACAGCGCGTGATAAATCGCGATCAGAACGCCCAGCAGGCAGAGCGAAACCGCAATACTCGAAATGGTCAGTATGCTGCGCCGCCGGTTGCGCAAGCTGTTCTTGAATGCCAAAGAAAAGTATCGAAACATCTCTCAACCTTTTTGCCTAGGGTACCGTAGAAAGCAACGTGGGCGGACAGCAAATCGGTGAGGCCGCGGGATTCGCCGACGAATCGCGTCCCCGCACCGACGAAAGGGAATACGACGCTTTGGCCGATCAGGTTCAGCCCGCCGCGGCAGATGAGTGGAGCGGCACAGACCGCCGCTTCATGCAGATGGCGCTGGAACTCGCCCAAAGAGCCGCGGCTGAGGGGGAAGTGCCGGTCGGAGCTGTGGTTGCAACCGGGGAGACGCTCTTCGGCCAGGGTTGGAACCGGCCCATCTGTTCGGGCGATCCAACCTGGCACGCCGAGATTGCCGCCCTCCGCGAGGCCGCCCTCGCCGTGCGAAATTACCGCCTGCCCGGCACCACGCTCTATGTCACTTTGGAACCCTGCGTCATGTGTGCGGGCGCTATCGTGTTGGCGCGCATCGAGCGCCTCGTCTTCGCCGCCCGCGACCTCCGCTTCGGAGCCGTCCGCAGTAAATTCCGCTTGGCCGATTCCGACTTGCTGAATCACCAGGTCCATATACAAGAAGGATTATTTGCCGCCGAATCCGCCGAACTGCTCGCGAAGTTCTTCCGCAGCCGCAGGCCCTCCTAGACGCAAAAAAGGCCAGGCTCGAAAGCCTGGCCCCAGATTCGATCCAATTAGCTGATCAGGCCGCCCGCCTGATTGGAAACTTGATCACCGGCTTCGGCTTGGGCGGATCTTCTGTCTCCACCGGGAATGGCGAGGCCGGGTCCGCCAATATCTTCCCGGCGCCATTGAAATATTCATCCAGCGGAAATAACGCATGCGGCTCGAGTTCCCGGAATGTGCGCCCCAGCTTTTGCTGAATCCGGTAAACCTCATGAAAAAAGGTTCCACGGTCGATATTCAGCTTCCGGCAGCACAGCTTCCAGTCCGCGCCCAAAAGGAAATGGTACTTGAAAATCGTGTATTCATATTCGTCCAGCGTACGCCGGCTCACAAGACAGAAGTCGGCAATATATTCCTCGTTTTTGAGGCCCCAAACAGATTTGCGCTGTCTGCCGGGATTCGCTTCCAGCGAAACGCGGCTGATGTATTTTTCCTTCGAAGCACAGTGGCGAAACCGCGCGTAACAAGCGCGGAACACCGCCCTAAAAACGCAATTGCACGGGGTCGACGCGCCTGACCGCCCGGGTCGAAGGCCGAGACCGTAACAGAACGTGCATGACTGCTGAGCTAGGGCAAGAGTTTCGGATCGAGTCCATTGCATTTTTTTCTTTTCCCTCTAACACCCGGCCTCTTTGAGAGTGCCGTGTCCGTCGGTATGAGATTACGATAGTGCTTTTTCTGCTCTGCGCAAAAACTAATTTGAAAACTTTACCTGCGCATGGGTGAGATTATCCCCCGACATCTCCCACAACTCGCTAGAGGCAATCGATTTACCCTCCAGAAATTGCCTGGACTAAGGGAGTTGTAAAAACGGGTATTTTCCTGCAAACTTATGGAAGCCTATTTCACCATGGAATCGATTTCCCGTAAGTCGGACGTCACTTTTCACACCCTGCGGACACGTCTCGTCGCGGCTGTGAATGCGCGTTTGCAAAACGGCGAGTTTACTGAGCGTGGCCTAGCAAAAATACTGGGCGTTTCCCAGCCGCAGATACACAATGTTCTGAAGGGCGCGCGAAAGCTCCAGTGGGATTTGGCGGATCGCTTGATTGCGGATCTTGGTATTAAGCTCTTGGACCTGTGGAATGATGACGAATTGGTTATTCACGAACGCGCTCAGCGCCTGGCTCTGCAAGCTTCCAAGCCGTACATGCAGATTCCAAGAAAGCAGCCCGGCCACGAATTCAGGATTACGCGCGGAGAACAAACAGATGGTGTTGCCGCAGGATAGTTAAACGTTTTCGCGGCAACAACCTGGCTGCATTATCTGTTTACGTGATGATTAACTAGGGATTCGCTTAGTTTTTGATTTGACGGCGTCCGACCGTTACGTTAAGATCGTCTTATCCGCCTATATTCTCGGTGACCTACGAGAGTCCAATTAGCGCTGGTCCTGCGCAAAGCACTTACACCTTACCGAGGAACATCTCGGCTATTCAGGTTCTATCTGGGACCGAAGGCAGTACGCGAATGGGAACTATTTTACAGCTTCCGGCCGGAACTCAAGTGCGAGTCTGTGGTGACGGATTCAACGAACGTACGGTAAAGGTCAGTTGCGAGGGCGGTTATTATTTCCTTTTCTTCGAAGACCTCGAGCCTGAACGCGCATTTACCGCGAAAACCTACGCCGGCCGGTAACGCGTCTCTATTTCGGCGCCACTGAAAGCCCGTGTTCTCCCCAAAAACATCGGTCAGAAATGATCAACCCTCTAGTGCCGATTGCCGATAAGATTACGTATCGCGCATCATGCTCGCAGCGAAGCCGCTGCCGGACCGTAAGCAAGAGAGCGCACAGGGCGTTACGCTAAAGCGCCACTTCGGCTCTGGCCAAGAACACGCCAGATTTGCAAGTCCGACCTGTTTTTGGTCGGGGCTGAGGTGACGGCTTTGCCGCGGCCGTTGTGCGCGGTCAGGACAGGATGGCTAGTCAACTCATTGTCGTAATCACGGCAGTCACAGCCGTATCGGTGATTGTCGCCAGCTATCTGCGGAAACAGATAAAACTATTGCGCAATTTACAAGCGGAATACCGCCTACTAAAGGATCACAACCTCGCCGGTGTTTGCCGGACAAGCCTTGACGGCTTTGTACTCGACGCGAATTACGCATCCTACAGCGTTCTCGGCTACGACCGGCTGGAGGATATTGTTGGCGTCGACATTAAAACCCATTACCAGTCCCGCGAAGAACGTATCCGCATATTGGAACGGCTCAAAAAGACCGGACTCTTGACTGGTGTCGAGGTTCATATGAAGCGGGCGGATGGTCGGCCATTTTGGGCTCTCTATAACATCGCCCTGACTAAGAATCCCGCGACAGGCCGGTCGGAAGTGGTGGCGACCACGATGGACATCACGGCCATGAAAAAGACGCAAGAGGACCTGCAAGCCGCCAAAGAAGCGGCCGAAGCGGCGAGCCGGGCCAAAGACCAATTTCTCGCCAACATGAGTCACGAATTTCGAACGCCATTAAATGGCATTTTGGGGATGGCGGCCTTGGCCTTGGATTGCGAACTGCCGTCGGAGGTTCGAACGTACCTGGAAGAAGTAAGAGCATCCGGGGACGGCCTTCTGAGAATCATCGACGATGTCCTGGAATATTCGCGGCTGCAAGCCGATCGGTTGCCACTGGCCCCGGAAGAGTTTTCGTTGCGGCAGACCTTCGAAGACATCCTCAGCAAGCTGTCTGCGTCGGCTCGAGCGAAAAACCTCTCGCTCACCTGGAACTCAGAGGCGCCGCTTGCGGCTCGTGTATGGGGCGATCGGGGGCGTCTCAGCCAAGTGTTGTTCCACCTGTTGGGAAACGCGATCAAGTTCACCGATCACGGCGGCGTTGTCATGCACGTGCAGGCCGCGCCGCTCGATGAAGAAATGCTGGCGCTGCACATCGCTATTTCCGATTCTGGCGTGGGCATAGCGGCGGACAAGCTCGAAAGCATTTTCGAGGCCTTTGTACAGGCCGACGACTCGAACACCAGGCGTTTCGGCGGAGCCGGGCTTGGGCTGGCGATCTCCTCCAAAATTGCTGCTGCTATGGGAGGAAAGGTGTGGGCCGAGAGCACTCCGGGCTTCGGCAGCATCTTTCACCTGCGCGTAAATTTGCAATTGCCTCCCGTCTCAACAGCGGTGCACTCGGACTCAGTCGCTGACACGGTCAACGCTTAGCAGTTTTGAGGCGGCGTCAATCACGGACGCGTCAGGAATCGCAAGTAGAACGCGCCAAACACCAAGACGATTCCGACGTTCACCATCAGCCGCTGCCAGAATCGGTTCCTGAAAAACAGGACGTCAACGGCGACCACGACGGCTACCAGCGCGAGCACGTAAAGTACGATGCCTGCTTGTCTTCCCACACTCTTTTTCTACTACACGCCAGCCGCGCCGGTCATCCGTGAACTGCGAACCCACGCGAACACCCAGAAGACTATTAGATCACGACCACCGAGGACCCTATGCACGTCGATGAGCTCAGTCCATGCCGGAGTTAAGTCCGTTTTTGCGATCATGGCTTAAGAAGCGTGTGTTAATTTGTCAGCTGAAATGCAAACTATTCTCGTGCGGCTTGCTTTTTCCGTGGCCGCCCTCTGCTCCTTACATGCTCAAAACCCGCCACCGGAGAAGCCGCATCCCGTCGAAATAACCGGAATGCCGCCTAGGTCTGCTGCCACCGATTACGCGGCACATGTTCAAGTGGGTGGTCTCACTCTGGCGGCCGAATTTGCGGGTCATAACGTTCCGCGTCCCGAAGACTCATTGACGACGGACGATTACGTCGTGGTAGAGGCGGCGGTCTACGGACCGAATGGCACAAAGCTGAACTTAAACCCCGACCAGTTCTCGCTGCAAATCAATGATAGGAAGCCGTCTCCCGCCGTAACGTTTGTTGTGGTGGCGAGTTCGCTCAAAGATCCTGAGTGGGTCCCACCGGACCAGCCAAAACCTAAATCGAAAACGGGCTTCGGCGGGGGAGGCGAAGACACAGCAACGTTGCCTCCTAAGGTTCCCATTGAATTGCGGCGCAAGATGGCGCAATACATTGAGGTGAATTCGCTACCCGAAGGCGAACATGCCTTGCCGCAAGCCGGCCTGCTGTTCTTTCCTTATCGCAGTAAGACACAGAATATTCATTCCATGGAGCTGATCTACAACGGTCCGGCTGGCAAGGCCACGCTGGCGTTGCAACCGTAGCCACAATAGCTCGGGCTTCACGCATGGGCAAGATTTTAGCCCGGCAGGGTGGCTCGTCGGATGCCGTGGCCACAAGACGCATTGGTGGAGCAGTTCGGGGTCTAAAAACTCGGCTTGCGGGAGAACAGTTTCAAAGTGCTTTGAGCCGCTGAACCGCATGTCTTCGACCGCAGCAATTCTTGTGTTCGCAACATGTGAGGATACATCCCGGCAATGTTCCACAAGCCCGTTTTTGGGTTTGCGACCTGGTACCCTGCACTTAACTCGTACAGTTTGTCCATCGGAAAATAGAGTGTGCCTAATGGCGATTCCAAAATCAGGGCGTAAGCATGGCCACTAGTTTCCGCGAAGGGGAAATCAAGCTTGAGCGTCTCGTTCCTTATTTCAGCAACTTGACTTCAGCCGAAGCTAAAGCGCTGGCCGAGGCTTGTGTGGGAAACTCGCAGCTTTGGGACGCGAAGAGATGCAGGGACGACTACCTCCCGAAATTGCTTCGCATTCAGGGGGAGCATATGGGTCCGAAGAACCGCCGTGCATTGCAGTATCAGATCACGAATCGGGAGTGGTACCGGCCTGAGGAGAATGACGGGTAACTCGCCGTCCGTGCAGAATTCGTATAAGGGGGACAGCAGCGCGTCAACCCAAGGTAGTTGAGCTTTGTCCCCAATTTCGTCTTCAAGGAAGCTTCAACGCACCCCGCGTGCGCGTTGAAACCGCCGCGCTGCTATCTCGGCGGCGGCAGCGGTGGGGCCGTCATGCCGCCCACGTTGGCATACGATTCGCTGATCTTCACTACTTTGCCTTCATTAAAGGTGACGAAAGTCATCTTGCCTGGCGGCTCGCCATAAATCCAATCTTCGAGCTCGTCTCCGTCGCTATTGGTTTGGCGGCTCTTGCTGTGCGGCTTGCCGAGCGCGAGCAGGACCTGGTCACGGTCCATGCCCTCCACCGCGCGCTGCTCCTTGATAGCTTTCTTGATGGGTTCGGGCAGCCGGTCCATGTACTGTGCGGACGCCGAGTGCTTTTCGAAATCCATGATGGGCGCAAGCATCTGGCGGATATCGGCCGATTTCAACGAAGGCACGGGACCGGGAAACACCAGGGCAATGTGCGATCCGTTCGCGGTTTGCGCGTTCTGATTGGTGCGCACAGGCGACGTGTTCCCGCCCATGCCCACCTGAACGTGGTCATACCAGTGACCCGAGTGGGTGCCGCCGTTGATTTCGAACAAAATCTTATTCGATTCGATCTGAACCCGGGTGATCTGAATCTCATCGCCCAGCCGCGCCGCGGGGCCGTCGTCTTGCAACGCGCGTGCCCAGGCGCCCTTGTCGTAGCTGCCGTCGCTATGGATGACAAGCGATTTCTTGGAATGCGGCAGGGCAATTCTCACGGTGGCAAACTCCGCTGTGAGGCCGCGCTCGATTTCCATCTGCTCATCGAAGCTCAACTTGTCGGCGCGCGCCGGCGGGCAGACGGTCACGAGTCCCAAGGCGAGGGCGAGGCAAGTCGAGAACGCTAGGCCGGCTCGTTCAGCACGCGGGCGATGGCGGCCGGCTGCGGCACGATAGGAGCTCGTGCGAGCAGGAAGAACAGCGCGATCACAAAAATCGTTGTGAGCAGACCGCCTTCGGGTCCATAGGCTCCGCCGCTCCAGAGAGGCGTCAGGTCCCATCTGTA
>Ga0335074_10009753_pt1 | contig 13412 bp, 15 predicted proteins | sample Lox_Sample_23_FD_206715 | JGI IMG/M metagenome (GOLD analysis project Ga0335074, IMG submission 206715) | Soil microbial communities from Loxahatchee National Wildlife Refuge, Florida, United States - Lox_Sample_2.3 | ecosystem: Environmental > Terrestrial > Soil > Wetlands | place: USA...
GCTGCGGCGATCGTGGCGGTCTGCTGCCGCCTCCGCGAGCGGACCGGCCTGGAGGTCGTGGCGCTGTCCGGCGGTGTTTTTCAGAATGTGCTGCTGAGCGAGCGGACGGTGGCCGGTCTCGAAGTCGCCGGGTTCCGGGTGCTCGTTCACAGCCGGCTGCCCTGCAATGACGGCGGCATCAGCCTCGGCCAGGCGGCGATCGCCGGTGCACGCGACCGCCAGTCGCTGCCGTTGCCGGCCGCGGTCCGGTAGCGGCAGTCTGTCAGTCGCGCGGGGCGGGGACACGGCGGCGCAGCCAGTCGTACCACTCCTGCGTCCCGTCGCCGGTGGTCACGGACAGCTGCAGCAGCAGCGCGCGGGGAGCCGCCAGCCGCAGGTCGGACATGTACTGCCGGACGTCGAAGTTCACGTACGGCAGCAGGTCGGTCTTGTTCAGCAGCACCAGGTCGGCCTGCCGGAACATGTGCGGGTACTTCAGCGGCTTGTCGGCCCCCTCGGTCACGGCGGCCAGCACGACTCTGGCGGATTCGCCGAGATCAAAGAGCGCCGGGCAGACGAGGTTGCCGACGTTCTCGATGACGACGACGGAGCCGCTCGGCGGGTCGAGGCCGCGCAGGCCCTGACCGACCATCTCGGCGTCCAGATGGCAGCCGGCGCCAGTATTGATCTGCACGACCTTGCTCCCGGCCGCCTGGATACGCCGGGCGTCGAGTGCTGTCTCCTGGTCGCCTTCGATCACCGAGATCGACATCTTGCCCGCCAGCTCGCGCGTCGTGCGCTCGAGCAGCGTGGTCTTGCCGGAGCCGGGTGAGCTCATCAGGTTGATGGCCACAATGCCGCGGTCACGCAGCCAGCCGCGGTTAGCCTCGGCCAGCTCGTCGTTCTTGGCGAGCACCTTCTGCTGTAGCACGATGGTGCGGTCGCTGTCGGCCGGGCCGGCGAGGTGCACATGGCCGGCCTCGTGATCCGCGTGGTGATGGTCATGGCCGTGGTCGTGGTCATGGCCGTGGTCGTGGTCATGCGCATGCGGCAGGACTGTCACCACGGCACCGGAAGAGCAGCCACACGTTCCGCACATACCTAAGCCACCTGTACCGATAGGATCCTGAGATCTTGTCCGGCCAGCACGGTCACTTCAGCGCTTCCGCACGGGCAAATGACGATGGGGCTAGTCGGCCCGAAGTCGTCACCGCAGATGCGGCAATGGCACCGGGCAGGGGGCTGGGCGATCTCCAGCCGGGCTCCCTCAAGGCTTGTTCCTTCTGTCACCAGGTCGAAGCAGAACCTGACTGAATCGGCGACGATTCCGGACAGAGCGCCGATCTCGAGCCGGACACATGTGACGCGCTGGCCGGGCAGACGCTGGGTGACTGCGTCCACCAGGCCCTCGGTGACGGCCAGTTCGTGCACGGCGTGGTCTTTCCTCAACGGGTGGATTAACAGATTCGGGGCAGCGGGTCGCCGACCAGCAGGTCGACGATTCTGGTCCCGCCGAACGCGGTTTTGAGCTGGACAATTCCGGGGTTCTGCGCCGTGATCCTGCCGATCACTGCGGCCTGCTCACCTTGTGGATGCGCCCGCAGCGCAGCGAGTGCACGGTCACAAGTGTCCGGACTGACTACCGCCACGAGACGTCCCTCGCACGCGACGTACATCGGGTCGATACCGAGCAGCTCAGCGGCCCCGCGCACCTCGGGCCGGACGGGGATGTCGTCCTCGCTGACCAGAACGCCAACGCCGGCGGCCGCGGCGATCTCGTTCAGGATGGTGGCGACACCGCCCCGGGTGGCGTCGCGCAGCGCGCGGACGCCCGGGGCAGCCGCCAGCAGGTGCGCGACCAGGTCATTGAGCGGGGCGGTGTCCGAGACGACGTCCGCCTCGATCTCCAGTTCGCCGCGGGCCAGCATGATCGTCACGCCGTGATCGCCAATGGGGCCGGACACCAGGATCGCATCGCCGGGGCGCGCGTGCGCGACGCCGAGCGTGCCGTCGTGTTCGAGCACGCCGACGCCCGCGGTGTTGATGTAACAGCCGTCCGCCTTGCCCTTCTGTACCACCTTGGTGTCGCCGGTCACCACCTGGACTCCGGCGCGCTTGGCGGCGGCCTGCATGGAGGCGGCAATCCTCGTGAGGTCGGCGACTCCGAAGCCCTCTTCGAGGATGAATCCGGCTGACAGGTACAGCGGCGTCGCCCCGGCCATGGACAGATCGTTGACGGTGCCGTTGACCGCCAGGTCGCCGATATCGCCGCCGGGAAAGAAGAGCGGAGAGACGACGTAAGAATCGGTCGTCAGGGCAATCCGGGCGGCGCCGACATGCAGGTGTGCGGCGTCCTCCAGCGGCTCGAGGAGCGGATTGCGGAAGGTATCGAGGAAGATCGCCTCGATGAGCGTCTGGGTCGCCTTCCCGCCCGCGCCGTGCGACATGGTGATGCGATCTTCTTTCACCCGAGGGCGAGCCCGGCGGGCGCGGTCGATGCGCTCCAGCACCAGCTCCTCGCGTACTGTGCCGGCGAGCGGCTGCGGGGAGCCATGATGGGGGAACCTCGTCGCCTCGCTCTGAGCCTGCGCCTCGTGCTCGCGCAGTGCCTCCTCGACCCAGCCAGCGCTGGGCGGAGTCTGCCCGGCATCGTCGCCGGGCGCGCCAGGGCCGCGGCCGGCTTCGAGGTCAGCCTGACCACCACGCTGACCGGGCGTCATGACCGGCTCGCCTCGCTGACACGCTGGCGGGTCAGGCGGCCGTAGTTGTAGTAGGCGGCACAGGCGCCCTCCGGCGAGACCATGCAGGTCCCGATGGGGGTTTCGGGCGTGCAGGCGGTTCCGAACACCTTGCACTCCCACGGCTTCAGGACGCCCTTGAGTACCTCGCCGCACTGACAGGCCTTGGGATCCGCGACTCGGACGCCCGGCACCGAGAACAGCCGCTCGGCATCGAATTGCGCGTAGGCGTCGCGGATCTTCAGCGCTGAGTGCGAGATGAAGCCGAGGCCGCGCCACTCGAAGTACGGGCGGAGTTCCATCGTCTGGCCGATCGCCCGTAGAGCCACCAGGTTGCCGTCCCAGGGCACTACGCGCGCGTACTGGTTCTCGACAGCCGACTGACCGCGCGAGAGCTGGAGCATCAGCATGTAGATCGACTGGAGGATGTCGAGCGGCTCGAATCCTGCAACCACGACGGGCTTTCCGTAGTCGCGCGCGATGAACTCGTACGGCCGGCAGCCGATCACCGTGGACACGTGGCCAGGGCCGATGAAGCCGTCGAGCCGCAGGTCGGGCGAATCAAGAATCGCCTTAATCGCCGGAATGATCGTCACGTGGTTGGCGAAGACAGAGAAATTGCCCAGGCCCTCGGCCTCGGCCCGCAGCAGCGTCATGGCCGTGGACGGAGCGGTCGTCTCGAAGCCGATCGCCATGAAGACGACGCGCTTGTCGGGGTTCTGCCGGGCGAGCTTCAGTGAGTCAAGCGGAGAGTAGACCATCCGGATGTCGGTCCCGCGTGCCTTGGCGTCGAAGAACGAGCCGTTGCTGCCCGGCACGCGCATCATGTCGCCGAACGATGTCATGATCACGTCAGGCTCACTGGCGAGCGCCATCGCGTCGTCGACCCGGCCCATCGGGATCACGCAGACCGGGCAGCCGGGGCCATGCACAAGCGTGACCTGCTCGGGCAGGTAATCCTCGAGCCCGTGTTTGTAAATCGTGTGGGTGTGCCCGCCGCACACCTCCATCAGCTTGTACTGCCGGCCAGGCTCGCAGAGCGCGGCGATGCGGGCCGCGAGCGCGTGCGCTTTGTCCGCGTCGCGGAACTCGTCGACGAACTTCACTGCACTGCCCCCTACTCGATCCTGGATTCAGCCAGCGCGGCGAGCTCGTCCTCGTACGCCTTGCCGATGTCCTCGAGGAACGCCAGAGCCGCTGCGGCCTCGGCCTCATCGATCTTCGACAGCGCGAACCCGACGTGGATGAGGACCCAGTCACCGGGCTCGACCTTCTCGTCGGTCAGCAGGCCGACGTTGATGACGCGGCGGACGCCGCTCACGTTGACACGGGCCAGATCCGGCTGGTCTGGCAGGAACTCGATCACCTCACCGGGAATCCCGAGGCACATGCGCCCACTCCTTTGCGGGTAGCTGGTGATCATCAGATGCGGCCGCGCCCGCGACGAGATCGAGAACGACCCGGACCGCCTCGTCGACAGCGGCCGCGACGGACTCACTCAGGCCCATGCCGTAGTCGACGCTCGCGGGCTCGCAGCCGACTACAAGAACCTGCCGGACGCTGGCGCCGCCGAGCATCCCGAGCATGCTGAAGACGACGTCTGGCTGCATGCCGTGTGCGTTGAACATCGGGTTCTCGGCAAGCGCCATGTCGGTGGTGGCGGGCTCGGCCGTCAGGTCGGGCTCGATCACGTGGATCGTTCCCGGCGCGTCGCCGCGCGGCGCGGCATCGATGACGATCGCGGAGTCGTAGCCGCTCGCCAGGTCGTATGCCAGATGCATGCCCCGGATACCGTAGTCGACGACGTGAGCCCAGTCCGGCAGCTCGGCCGCGCTGAGCCGGTTCGCGACCTCGACGCCGAAGCCGTCGTCACCGAGAAAGATGTTGCCGACGCCAGCGATCAGAAGCTTGCCGGTCATGACGAGCCCGCCGGCTGGCCTGCGCCCGCGTGCTCTGCGCTCAGCGCGCCTTGGCAGAGCTCCCAGAGCACGTCGTACATCGTGGTCTGGGCCTCCTGAATGCGGTGCACCGACGTGGACGGGGCCACGAACAGATAGTCGATGCTGTCCAGCTCGGCCATCTTCCCGCCCGAGTACCCGGCCAGCCCGATGGTCAGCATCCCGCGTCTGCTGGCCTCGTCGAACGCCCGCAGCAGGTTGTCGGAGTTGCCGCTGGTGGACAGCCCCATGGCGATGTCGGTCTTGCTCCCGAACGCGGCGATCTGGCGGGCGAACACGACATCGACGCCGATGTCGTTGCTGAGCGCTGTCAGCACCGACGCGTCGCTGGCGAGGCTCAGGGCGGGCAACGGCCGGGCGCTTCCGCCGGGACTCAGGAAGAGCGTTGTCACCTGCTGTGCGTCGGTGGCGCTGCCGCCGTTGCCGAACGCGAGCAGGCGCGCCCCGGCGGCAAATCGAGCGGCCATCTCACGCGCACATGCCAGCAGGCGAGTGCCATCCGCGGCGAGCACCGCCCGGCGAAGCTGAAGGATCTCCGCTGCCTTGGCCGCCGTCGACTGACGCACCTGCTCCAGCACGGCGGACACATCTGCCGTGCCGGAGTACAGGAAGGGGTAGAGCGCCTCGATCGAAGCATCCGGCCGGCCGGAGCCGTTCCCCGCGGCCGGGGTCACGCCGCCTGCGCCGGTCATCGCGGCACCACCGCGATAGCTTCCTTGGCGTGCACCAGTATTGTGTCGCCGACGCCTGCCGCGACAAGCGCTACGCTTACTTCCTCGGTGCCCTGGCCGGTGTCGACTTCTGCCAGGCCGTCGCCCAGCAGGCGAACAACGGTGACCTGGACGGCCGTGTCCGAGCAGGTGATGCACACGTCGCCGCGGCAGTCCGGGACAGTCATGCCACCACCCCCGGACCGAGCACGCCGGGCTGCTCGAAGAAGACGTGCACGAGCTCCCATAGCACGTGGTACTCGGTCACCTGCAGTTCCTTGACGATTCGCGGATCCGCTGACCTCGTGACGAGCAGATGGTCGACAGCCGGGCAGGCAGCGATAGCTCCGCCGTCCCCGCCCGCCAGCGCGACCGTGAGCATCCCGCGCTCGCGTGCGGTCAGCAGGCCGGACAGCACACTGGCGCAGTTGCCGTCGGCGGAGATCCCCAGCGCGATGTCGGCGGAGGTGGCCAGGTAGCGCAGCTGATGGCTGAAAATCGCGGCCATCCCGCTCCGGGACGCGATCCCGGTCACGGTGGCGATATCGGAGGTCAGTGAGATCGCCGGAAGTGCTCGCTTGCCGACGATAACCGGATGGACGAACTCAACGGCCACGTGCTGAGCGTCTGTGCTCGCCCCGCCAGTGCCGAACACAACGAGCTTGCCGCCCTGGTGGAACCGCATGGCCATCTGATGACAGGCGGTCGCCACCGCGCCGGCCTGCCCGGCGAAATCACGGACAGGTTGCTCTCGGCGCTCGAACAGCGCACTGACCCGCAGCTCGTCAGCTGGGGACGGGCTGGCGACAGTTCCACGCTGCGGCGTCATGACCCGGTCTCGTGATCCGCGGAGCCGGACAGATCGATTTCGACCTCGACGTCAACGGCATCGGCGACTTTGAGCGAGCCGAGGAACGCTGAATACGGCTTGATGCCATAGTTCGTCTGCCGGATGGTGGTGGTGGCGCGGTATCGGCCGGGTGCGGTCTGGGTGACCGCAAGTTTCTGCGGCCTGGTCTGTCCTGCGAGCGTCAGCATGCCCGCGATGGTGCCGCCATCGGCGTCGGGTCCGGCGTCGAACCCAGTGGCGGTAAACCTGGCCTCGGGGAAGCGGTCAGCGGTGAGAACCTTACGAGCGTTGACAGCGATCTCGCGCTTGTCGCGGTCGGTCAGCGGCCTGACTCCGCCGGTGCCGTTACGCACCACGAGCGCGCCGAGATCCACGCTGACTTCCAGGCTTGCGGGCACATCATTCTCGGCAGTCACTAGCTCGCCCGTCCACCGGACGGCGTCGATCGTCAGGTCATGACCCGCTTGCGCGGCCAGCCCGTCGCGAAAGGTCAGTAATGTGATACGGCCCTGATCCGTGCCGAACTGCTGGCGTCTCTCATGAATCGCCATAGCAGAACGGTAGGACACAAGTGGGGGGCCGTCCAGTGATCCGGCAAGACAGTCCTGCTCATGCACGTGCCTGACGCAATTGCATCAGGGCAAGGGAACCTCACCGAAGACCTCTTGAATTCGGCGCAGGTCGCGCATTCGGGGTTCCGTTGCGCCGCCCACCCAGCGGCCGACCGTCTTGACCGAAACGCCGAGCTGCCGGGCGGCTGCTTCCTGCGTGAGGCCCTCGCGGCGCAGAGCGCTCGACATCCATTCGGCGAATGTCCGCGGCTGCGCATCCTGACGGTCCGCCCCGGCGCCATCCGCGGCTGCAGCATCCTGCGAGTCGCCCTGGCGTGCGGACGCGCTGTCCTGCGGCGGCACCGCGTAGAGCGCACCGCTGGCCTGGCCCGAGCCAGCAGGCGACGACGGCTCCGCTGGCCTGCCGGTCTCGGGCGGCATTCCAGGCCCGGAGGTCCGCGCTGGTACAGACGGCTGAACCTGCGGTGGCGGCTGGATCGAATAGGTCAGGGGCGGTCCCGGCATGACCGGCGACTGGATGGCCGTGTCGGAATGCAGCACGTCGACCTCGACATGCTCCGGGAAGATCCGGAAAGCAACCTGGATCGAGCCGGTGGGCCCGGCCGCGTCCAGAAGTGCCCGGAATACTGTGTCCCGGACCTCGCGGGTGCCCTCATCGGTGAGCGGCGACTCGGCCAGGCAGCGCCGCACAAAGTCCCTGATGTCCGGAATAGAGGACGGGCGCGCGGGAAACACCTGAGAGAGCACCACGACAGGAACGACCTCGATCGGCATCCCCGTGGGTCCGTAGATCGGCTCACCCACCGGTATGTCTCTCCCTCTGGCCGTCACCCCACGGTTACGGCACCTCGGGGCATGTAGCCAATGTACGGTGCCGGGACCGTTGCCGGGAACCCCTGGGAGCGCATCCGGGGTGCGCCGGACCGCTCATCGGCCCGCCGTTCTGGCCGGATCACGGAAGCGGTGATCCTCGGAGCACTGACAGATGTGACGGTAATTGGCCCAGTTTTGGACGGCAGCCTCGTCGCGGCGGACATTTATGTCCTGTGAACTGACTGTTCCGTCTTGTCGGCGGAAGGTCCCCGGTCTACCATTGCGACCGTCGCGCATCACCGAAGGCGAGGTGCGTTGTGGCCCGAGATTACGACTGTGTTTCGCTCGCCGGAGCGCCATTGGCAAGCGAGGGCTGCGGGAAGGCTTTATCTCTCGGCGCTGACCCGCCTGCTGCTTGCCACTGCACCGACCGGGCTGTGCCCGGTCAGCATTCAGCTGTCCCAGAAGCGAGGAGGTGGCCTCGCGATGGCCACGGACACACCCACTGACGCCGCCGGAACAACTGAGCCCGTCGTCCACATCTTGTGGATGAATGGCGGGCTGGGATGCGACGGAGACTCCGTTGCGCTGACCGCGGCGACCCAGCCGAGCATCGAGGAGATCGCGCTCGGCGCGCTGCCCGGCCTGCCCAAGGTGGCCGTCCACTGGCCGCTGATCGACTTTGAGTGCGGCCCGGAAACCGGGGCCGACAACTTCATCGAGTGGTGGCACAAGGCCGACCGCGGTGAGCTCGACCCGTTCGTGCTCGTGGTCGAGGGCTCCATCCCCAACGAGGCGATTAAGCCCGAGGGCTACTGGTGCGGCTTCGGGAACAACCCGGCTACCGGGCAGCCGATGACGACCAACGAGTGGCTCGACCGGCTAGCGCCCAAGGCAACCGGCATCCTCGCGGTCGGAACCTGCGCCACCTACGGCGGCATCCATGCGATGGCGGGCAACCCGACCGGCGCCATGGGCGTTCCCGACTACCTCGGCTGGGACTGGCGGTCCAAGGCCGGCCTGCCGATCGTGTGCGTGCCGGGCTGCCCCATCCACCCGGACAACCTGTCCGAGACCATCCTCTACCTGCTCTACCAGCTGGCCGGCTCGGCGCCGATGATCCCGCTGGACGAGGCGCTGCGGCCGACCTGGCTGTTCGGCGCGACCGTCCACGAGGGCTGCGACCGCGCGGGCTACTACGAGCAGGGCGATTTCGCCAGCGAGTACGGCTCGCCGAAGTGCCTGGTAAAGCTCGGCTGCTGGGGACCGGTCGTGAAATGCAACGTGCCGAAGCGGGGCTGGATCAACGGCGTGGGCGGCTGTCCCAACGTCGGTGGCATCTGCATCGCCTGCACGATGCCGGGGTTCCCGGACAAGTTCATGCCGTTCATGGACGAGCCGCCCGGCGCGAGGGTCTCGACCGCGGCCAGCAGCCTGTACGGCACGGTGATCCGCGCACTGCGCGGCTTCACGGCAAAGACGGCTGACGAAGAGCCCAAGTGGCGCAAGAAGGGCGACGAGCTGCTGACGGGCTACAAGCAGACCTGGTGACCGGTCGGCCGTGCGGCGCGGCGGGCGCGAGCCAGCTGCCGCTGCGGGCCGGACAAGGAAAGAGGAACGGGAAATGACTGCGGTTGAGGACAGCACCGGCCTCGTCGAGATGGCCTGGGACCCGATCACCAGGATCGTGGGAAGCCTCGGCATCTATACCAAGATCGACTTTAAGCAGAAGAAGGTCGTGGAGTGCCACAGCACTTCGTCCATCTTCCGCGGCTACAGCATCTTCATGAAGGGCAAGGACCCGCGGGACGCGCATTTCATCACCAGCCGCATCTGCGGCATCTGCGGCGACAACCACGCGACCTGCTCGGTCTACAACCAGAACATGGCCTACGGCGTCCGCCCGCCGCATCTGGGGGAGTGGATCATCAACCTGGGTGAGGCAGCCGAGTACATGTTCGACCACAACATCTTCCAGGAGAACCTGGTCGGCGTGGACTTCTGCGAGCGGATGGTGAGCGAGACCAACCCCGGAGTCATGGAGCTGGCCAACCGGACCGAGGCGCCGCACGCGGCCGATCACGGCTATAAGTACATCGGCGACATCATGCGCTCACTGAACCCGCTCGAGGGCGAGTTCTACCGCGAGGCCCTGCAGGTGTCCCGGTCCACCAGGGAGATGTTCTGCCTGATGGAGGGGCGCCACGTGCATCCCTCGACGCTGTATCCCGGCGGTGTCGGCACGACTCCGACCGTCCAGCTCTTCACCGACTACCTGACCCGGCTGATGCGCTACGTGGAATTCATGAAGCGCGTGGTCCCCATGCACGACGACCTGTTCGACTTCTTTTACGAGGCGATGCCGGGTTACGAGGAAGTGGGCCGCCGCCGCGCTGACATGGTGTGCTGGGGCAGTCTGAACGACCCCGAGTACTGCGACTTCCGGTATGACCACATGACCAACTGGGGCCGCAAGATGTTCGTCAGTCCTGGCGTCATCCGGGACGGGCAGCTGCTGACGAACGACCTCGTCGAGATCAACCTCGGCATCCGGATCCTTCTCGGCAGCTCGTATTACGAGGACTGGGAAGACCAGGAGATGTTCGTGACCCGCGACCCGCTGGGCAACCCGGTGGACCGCAGGCACCCGTGGAATCAGCACACCATCCCGCGGCCAGCTAAGCGCGACTTCGACGACAAGTACAGCTGGGTCATGTCACCGCGCTGGTTCGACGGCGAGAACCATCTGGCCGCCGATACCGGCGGCGGTCCGATTGCCCGGCTATGGGCCACGGCGCAGGGCGGCCTGGTGGACTTCGGATACGTCAAGTCCACCGGAAACAGTGTGCTGATCAACCTGCCCCGAACAGTCACCAAGCCCGAGGTCACCTTCGAGTGGAAGATACCGACCGACTCCAGTGGCGCGCCGCTGTCGAATGCCATCGAGCGCGACCGGGCCCGGACGTACTTCCAGGCATACGCCGCGGCGTGCGCACTGCACTTCATGGAGAAGGCCCTCGCCGAACTGCGGGCTGGCAACACCAGGACCTGGGAGCCGTTCACGGTGCCGGACGAGGCAAACAGCTGCGGCTTCACCGAGGCCGTCCGCGGCGTGCTGTCTCACCACATGGTGATCCGGGGCGGGAAGATCGCCAACTACCACCCGTACCCGCCCACGCCGTGGAACGCCAGCGTGCGGGACAGCTTCGGCACTCCGGGACCCTACGAGGACGCGGTGCAGAACACCCCGATCTTCGAGGAGAACCCGCCGGAGCGATTCAAGGGAATCGACATCATGCGGGCCGTGCGCAGCTTTGACCCGTGCCTGCCCTGTGGCGTGCACATGTACCTGGGCAACGGCAAGTCACTGCAGAAGGTGCACTCGCCGATGGCGGCAATTCTGTCCACCTGAGCGGACCGGGCGGGCCGGACGCGGTCAGGTCCGGCCCGCCCGATCGGCCGGGGACGCACGCGGGGCAGGCCGGGCCCAGCCCGGCAGACGGAGGCAAGAGGCGCATGACCAGCGTGCAGAAGGTAAGCGCACGAGTCGAAGAGCTGCTCGGAGCGCTGAACTCCGGAGGCTTCGGCGACGCGGCCCCGGCGGCCGAGGAGCTCGTCAGCCTGCTCGTGGGTCTCTACGGCGACGGACTTGCGCAGATCCTCGCGGTCCTGCGCGCCGAGGGTTCAGCCGGGCAGGAGATGGCGCTGAAGCTGGCCGACGATCCGCTGGTCGAAAGCCTGCTGCTGCTGCATGACCTCCATCCGCTCGACGTGGACGCGCGCATCCAGCGCGCGCTCGACCGGGTGCGGCCGTATCTCGGCTCACACGCCGGCGGCGTGCAGTATCTGGGCGTCTTCGACGGCATTGCCCGGCTGAAGCTCGAGGGCAGCTGCAACGGCTGCCCGTCGTCGACGGTCACGGTGCAGCTAGCCATCAGCGGCGCGGTCCAGGATGCTGCGCCGGAGGTGTCCGAGGTAGTCGTCGAGGGCATGACAGCGCCCCCAGCGGCGCCGAAGTTGCTGCAGATTGGCCGGCGGCCCGACGACATCGCGGCGGCAAGTCAGGACCAGAGCGGAAACGGGGCCTGGATCACGCTGCCGGATATCGGGCCGCCGAGTTCGCGGCCCGTCAGCGCCGCAGCTGATGGCATCTCGGTCCTCGTGTGCGCAGTGCGAGGCACCCTCTACGCCTACCGCGACGCCTGCGCCGGCTGCGGTGCCTCGATGGCCGAAGGTGCACTAGAGCGGGAGATCCTCACGTGCCCGGCCTGCGGCGTTCGGTACAACGTCCGGCTGGCCGGCAAGGCGCTCGACGAATCGTCGGTTCTGCACCTGGACCCGCTGCCGCTGCTCGCCGACAGTCAGGGCGTCCGCGTCGCGGTACCGGACGCGGTGCACTCGTGAGCGGCCAGACCGGACTCCGCAGGTTTGTTCGTCCCCCGGCCGGCCAGTCACCCGACCCTCCCGTACCCGCGTCCTCGGCTCCGCCGGCGCCCTCGGCCCCGCCCGCACCGTCGGCTCTTCCCGGACCGCCAGCCACTTTGGCGGCGACGTCCGCGGAAGCGGGGCCGATTCCAGCGGGGCTGGCTGCCGTGCTCGCCGCTCTCCCGCAGCAGCAGGCCGTGCCGGGCCAGCAGTCACCGGGGTCGCCGCAGGCCGAGGCGCCCGAGCGGTGCGAGATGTGCGCTGCAGCGGTACCGGGCGAGCACGGTCACGTGGCCGATCTGGAAGCGTCGTCGCTGCTGTGCGCGTGCCGTGCCTGCTATCTGCTGTTCACCAGTGAGTCGGCCGGCCGGGGCCGCTACCGCGCGGTGCCCGACCGCTACCTGCAGGACCCTGAGCGGCCAATGTCTCCCGCGCAGTGGGACCGCCTCGAGGTTCCGGTCGGGCTGGCCTTCTTCCTGCGCGCCTCGCGTCAGGCAAGTACGCCCGGCCAGACGGAGCTGACCGGCTTCTACCCGAGCCCCGCTGGCGTGACCGAGTGCCGCCTGGACCTGCAGCTGTGGGAGCAGCTGGTTGCCGATTACCCGCTGCTCGGCGTGCCGGAAGCCGATCTCGAGGCCGCACTGATCAGCCGGACCAATTCCGGGGTTGAATATTTCCTCGTTCCCGTCGATGTTTGCTATGAGCTGGCCGGCCGGATGCGGCTGCACTGGCGCGGCTTCGACGGCGGGAGCGAGGCGCGCGAAAGCATCGCGTCCTTCCTGGCCACTGTGCGCGACCGTGCACGGCCGTTCAGCCAGGAGGTCGGTCATGCCTGAGCTGGTCTTCGACTGCATCGGCGCGCGCGCCGACAGATACGCGGTCGTGCCCTCGATGTTCTTCAGGCTGCGTGTCAGCGAGACCACCGGCGAGCGTGTCGAGGCGATTGCGCTGCGCTGTCAGTTCCGGATTGAGCCGGCCCGGCGCCGGTACACCGACGAGGAGGCCGAGCGGCTGAACGACCTGTTTGGCGACACCCAGCGCTGGGCCGACACGCTCAAGCCGATGCAGTTCGCGAATATCTCGATCATGGTGCCGGGATTCACCGGAAGTACCGAGATCGATCTGCCGTTGCCGCTGACCTACGACATGGAGATTGGCGCCACGCGGTACTTCGCCGGCCTGGACGGCGGTGACGTTCCCCTGCTCCTGCTGTTCAGCGGGACCGTGTTCGGTACGGCGGACGGGCGGATATCGGTCACGCAGGTGCCGTGGAGCAAGGAGTCGAGTTACCGGCTCCCGGTCAGTGTCTGGCGCGAGGCCATCGACGCCCACTTCCCCAACTCCGCGTGGATCCGGCTCAGCACGCT
>Ga0335074_10009754_pt1 | contig 13412 bp, 15 predicted proteins | sample Lox_Sample_23_FD_206715 | JGI IMG/M metagenome (GOLD analysis project Ga0335074, IMG submission 206715) | Soil microbial communities from Loxahatchee National Wildlife Refuge, Florida, United States - Lox_Sample_2.3 | ecosystem: Environmental > Terrestrial > Soil > Wetlands | place: USA...
GCCGGATGCCCGGAAACGGGCCCGTCCGGTTCGGCGGGAGGCCGCGCGGAAAAGGACCCGCCTTGCGGGCACCTCGCCGCGCGGCCGACCCAACCCGCAGGCGTGGACCGATGACCGGGACCGCTGCGCGCTGGCCGGCATCGGCGAGGAGGTGGAGTTCGCGACCAAACCGGAACTGGCCCGGCAGATGATCGCCCGCGCGATCGATGCCGGGATGCCATTCGGGTGGGTCGCCGCTGATGAGGTCTACGGGCAAAACGGCCCGCTGCGGCACTGGCTGGAAGAACGCGGTGTCAGTTACGTGCTGGCGGTGCCGAGGAGCTTCACCGCCTCGACTGCGGCCGGGAAGATGCGCGCGGACGACCTGGCGGCCAGGGTGCTCGCCGCGGGGTGGCAGCAGGTCTCCTGCGGCGACGGCGCCAAAGGCCCCCGGTTCTATGACTGGGCGGTGATCGCGACCACTAGCGCCGTGCATCACCTGCTGGTCCGCCGCCCGGTGGGCGGCGGAGAGCTGGCGTTCTTCACCTGCCACGCCCCGGCCGGCACCACCGTGGCCGAGCTGGTCCGGGTAGCCGGGACCAGGTGGGCGGTCGAGGAATGCTTCCAGGCCGCTAAGAACGAGACCGGCCTGGACCACTACCAGGTCCGCCGTTACGACGCCTGGTACCGGCACGCCACCCTGTCCATGCTGGCGCTGGCCTTCTTGCAGGTCACCGCCGCTCAAAGGGGGCACCAGCGCCTGTGGACAACTTTCCCGGACACCGGTGCCGCATGACCGCCGACCCGAGGAGCTGATCAGCCTCACTGCGGGCGAGATCCGGCGCCTGCTCACTGCGTGGACCCAGGCACGGCATCCTGACGAGCACCGCCAGCGATGGTCGCGCTGGAGACGGCGCCACCAGGCCCGCGCCCGGAAGTCTCACTACCAGCGCAGGCTCACAGATCAGCGGCTGCAGATGCGGTGCTAGCCGGCGCGTCAGGTCCCTGCGGCACCGGCGCAGCTCCGGCCCCCGATGGCGCTCTGGGCCGGCGCGGCTCGCGTACTCCCGCTATGTCACCACCGCCCGGCGCCGGCGCAACGGCCGGGACCACATCCCAGGCCCCGTGCCACCACATCCACGAATACGCGTAACGGTCGATGACCGGCGTCCCGTACCACCAGCGAACCCATCGCGGCGCCCGGTCAGGCCGCGGCACGATCCCCGGCGGCGGCGTCCAGTTCCACGCCGGCCGGACACCCGGCGGAACGACCCACCCGCCCGGGGACGGGATCCGGCCGGACACGGCCGACGACAAGTCACCAACCGGCCGCCGCCGCCGGCCGCCGACTGCCGCTTCCAGCCGCGGGCCCGGCCAGCCCGCACTCCGGCGCGACCGACGCCACGACCATGCCATGCACGCCCACCTGCCCTGACGACAGCCCGGCCGAGTCAGGCCACAGGCCTGCACTGGCGCTGCCATTCCCAGTATGAGCCCGGCAACTGAACAGCTGCCAGGCCCGCCCACGCGCTCCATCGTCCTGCCAGCTCGCCAGATCTCGCAGGCAGCCGCCCGATATCACGCCACCCGCCGGGCAAAATCACGGCCTGCGGCTCTTTGGTCGGCGATCCTCGCGGACGACCTGGCTGAGCCAGTAGGACAGGTACTCCGCCACTGTCCAGTTCACCGAGGCGATGGGCAGGCCTTGATCGGCACGACGCAGCAGATTAGTCCACCTGAGCTAGCGGACTTGCTATATGTCATCCAGCTACTTATTGTGGCCTGGTGCGTCAGCCGAGAACTCAGATGAGGGAGCCAACCTATTTCGTGCTGGCGTCCTTGCTGGACGGGCCGCTGCACGGTTACGCGATCATCCGACGCGCTGAGCACCTGTCGGGCGGCCGGGTCAGGCTGGCCACCGGGACGCTCTTCACCGCCCTCGACCGGCTGACGGCCGAGGGTCTTGTGGAGCTGGTGAGCGAGGAGATCGTCAATGGCCGGACCCGCCGCTGCTACGGTCTGACGCCTTCCGGGTCCGGCGCGCTGCGGGCCGAGGCTACGCGCATGGCGGAAGCCGCCCGCCTGGTGACGAACCGCAGCCACCGCCTCAAGGCAGGCGGCCCGGCGCGGGAGGCGAGCCCGGCGTGAGCGCACTGGAGCGGCACTGCGGCTGGCTGCTGCACGCCTATCCCGCCTGGTACCGGCGCGACCGGGCCGGGGAGATGCTGGACACCCTGCTGGCGGCCAGCCCGTCCGGCCGGAGCTGGCCTTCCGTCCGCGACGCGCGGGCCCTGGTGACCGGCGGGCTGCGGGTCCGCGGCTGGGCCTGGCTGCTGTCGATGCCGTGGGTGGTGGCCGCAGCTGTCCTTACTGGCTACGGCACTTACAACACCACCAAGCCGTTGGACGTACCGGACCTTGGGATTCCGGGGTGGAGCACAGATCCCGTGGCCGTGCAGATCACCGTAGCCCTGGCGATCATCGCATTCCTGGCCCTGCCTGTTCCAGCGCTGATGGCCGGGTACATCAGGCTTCACGGCAAATGGCTCCGCCTGGCGGGGTGGACAGGTGCGTGGCTTGCGGGCGTCGCTCTCTCGGCGTTGGCAGGTGCCTGGTCACAATACCCACTGGACTCCTGCCCACCAGCGCATCGCACCGAGGTGCCAACGCAGTGTCCTTATGGCAGCCCTGCCGTGGTGAGCTGGGGAGAGCTGGCAATCTGTCCTGCGTGGCTCGTGCTGGGGGCCGCGATGACCTGGATACTGGCCGCGCCAGCTCGGCCCTGTGCCCGTGGTGTGCCGGATAAGACGGTCACAGGCGGGTAGCCATAGCAGTCAAGGCACGCACCGATCTACGATGACCTGCGCGACACCTGGCTGGCCGCCAGGTATTTGTAGCTTTCCAGGCTGCTTCTAACAGGCCTGTGTTGTCCCGTCACCGCGACAGCAACCCTGACAGCAACAGCAGCATCCCGCCGCTTCCAGCGGCGATCGGCGACGGCGCACAGTACCACTACTATCTGCAATGAGTGGGCTTACGCCACGCATGAAAAGCGGAAGGTCGGCGGATCGACCCCGCTCCTGACCACCATTCTGACCTGCGCCGACGTCTGTTTAATGATCGTCCAAGCTGAAATCATGGCGCTTGTAATCTCATTCTTAGGCCATCAAATGCAAGCGCACGATCGCACAGCCGCCGGTCACACAAGGCGAGCGATCGCGAGAGGCGATCGCGCGATGCGCCGTGCGCCGCGCGCAGAATGTCGGGCTCGGGCTCGCGTTCCGGGAGCTAGCTGATCGGGTCCGGCCCGCAGGCCAGGCCAGCGGACCACGGCAGACCGGCATACCCGGCGCCGGGCGCGGGGTTCGGTGAGTCCGGCGGTCTGCCGTCAGTTGTATTCGCGCAGCAGTAGCCACATCTGGCCCCACGGCTCGCGAGGGCCGGTGCAGATAAAGATATGGCCGCCCCAGTGCGGGTTCCGGAGGCCGTACGGATTCGACAGAGTGGCCGCCACCCGCACGTGGGTGAAGAACTGGCCAAGGTAGGCGCGTAGCCGGTGCCGCCGCCGTCGGGCGCGCTCGCGACGGCCACGATCGTGGTGGCGTGCGGGTTACCGGGCCCCCACCACCACTCGCTGTTCTGCCTGCTGACGGCGGTCGGCAACCACGTCCCTCGGCCGAGCTCGTTGATGGCCCCGGCCTCGCCACCTGGACGGTCACGACCTGGTGCACTGCCGCGGCCGCCCACGGCGGGTACTTGCGGGCTTAGGCCGAGCCGACGGTGCCGAGCGTCACGACGTTGATGGTCAGGTAGGCAAGCTGCGCCGCCACGCCTGCGCACACTAGCGCGATCGCGGCCTGCACAGTGCGCGGCGCCCGCCGCGTCGGTCATAGCCGCATCCGCAGCGCGCCCTTGATCAGGTCCGCTGACTCGGCCAGGCCCGGACTCCGCTTGCCCATCCCGGGCGCTGGCCAGCAGCACGGCGAGGATCTCCTCCCCGTTCTCGCGGCGGTAGGCCCTGGGGTAGCAGGCCAGCAGCCGCCGGTACCGCTGCTCTAACCCGGCCGGCTCGCTCCTGCCCGGCCGCCCCGCCAGCACGTTCATGCCACACCTCCGGTCAGCTCCGGCCTCAGCCGCCGCAGCGCGGCGGTAGCGTTGGCGTGCAGCCGGGCCGCCTCTTCCGCGAGCCGTTGCTCGCCCTCGGCAGTGAGCCGGTAGTAGCGGCGCAGCCTGCTGTCCACGATCTCCTGACGGTCAACCGCGATCAGCCCGTCGGCCCGCAGCCGGTCCAGGGCTGTGTACAGCGTTCCGGCGAGCAGCCGGACCCGGCCGCCGGAGATCTCGGTGACGTCGGGGACAATCCCGTAGCCGTGCTGGCTGCAGGCGGCCCGCGCGGTCAGGATCAGATAGGTCGCCTCCTGCATAGCACGCGCGCCCATAGAAGCAGCACGCTTGCTCGGACGTCTCAGCACCGCGCCGACCCCGAGTGGCGTCGGGCGTTCCCGGGTGCCGCGAGTGATGGCGGGTCGGCGCACGCGCAACGCCGGCACGACTCGAGGTCGGCTGGCAGGCGACGAACTGCCTCAAAGACCACGCCGCGACCTGGCGCGGCGGGCACCATGACCACCCTGCGCATTACCGTCAGGCCGAGTCTCTTGACAGTATTTATTGTCAAGGTCTATCTTCGGCTTCGTGGACGACATTCATGTACTCGAAGACCCGGCCGCCGTCGAGGCCGCTCTTGATCCAATCCGAGCCTCCATCCTCGACGCATTGACAGAGCCGGGATCAGCGACCACCGTGGCTGCGGCCGTGGGGCTGACTCGCCAGAAGGTGAACTATCACCTGAAGACGCTGGAAGCCCACGGCCTGGTCGAGCCTGCTGAGACGCGCGCGTGGGGCGGCATCACCGAACGGTTCGTCCGCCGCTCAGCGCGCCAGCTCGTTGTCTCTCCCGATGTGTTGCAGAGCGCTGCGATCGATCCGAACGAGGTTGCCGACCATCTGTCGGCCGCATACATGATCGCGGTGAACGCCCGGACCGTGTCCGAGGTCAGAGCAATCGCACGCGATGCAACGGCCGGAGTGCGACTGCCAACGCTAACCATTGACACGGTGATCGGGTTTGGCTCGCCTGCAGATCGCGCGGCATTCTCGGCCGAGTTGCAGTCGGCGGTTGCCACCTTGATCGCGAAATACCACCACGATGACGGGCGACCGCACCGTCTGACCGTCTCGTCCTATCCCCGCCCGAAGGAGTCACAGTGAACAATCCCGAGCAGCCAGAGCGCGTTGAGTACCGCTCAGAGCGCAGCTACGAAGTGACCGCGACCGCCGAACAGGTATGGGAGGCGATCGCCACCGCCGATGGCATCTCATCCTGGATGGTACCGACCCGGCTTGACCCACGGATCGGCGGCGAGGTGTCGTTCGACCTCGGTGACTTCACCTCGACCGGAGTGGTCACCGATTACACGCCGAACGCCCGATTCGCCTACGAAGAACCCTGGCCGATCGCGGAGCGGATCGAAGAGGTCCCGCCGCGAATGGTCGAGTGGTTCGGCAGCATCGGTGTGCCGCTGTCAAAGGTGCACGAGGATCTCTCGCTGGTTGCTCCGATCGCGATGGAGTTCCTGATTGAAGCCGCATCGGGCGGCACTTGCGTAGTCCGCATCGTCACCAGTTCATATGGAAGCGGCGCGGACTGGGAGAACGAGTTCTTCACCGAGATGGTCGCCGGCACGATCCCGATCTGGGACAAGCTCGCTGCGCACTTCACTGAGGCGGTGTCGCCAATCACGATTTGAATTGAAGACCCGGCAACGGCCCATGTCTCAGCCGTGGCGGTTGGCGATGTCAGCGACCGCGGGCGGGTACGAAAGCAGCCGGGACTGGGCCACGCCGCAATGCACGGCCCAAATCCCAGTCCCGGCGGCGGCCTGAAGTCGCGGCGGCCCGGACGGCCCTGGTACCGGCACGCCACCCTCTCCATGCTCGCGCTGGCCTTCCTCCAGGTCACCGCCGCTCATAGGGCGCACCAGCAGCTGCGGACAACATTCCCGGAGTCGGCGCGGCATGATCACAACAGTGAGCAGATCAGCCTTTCCGCCAGCGAGATTCGCTGCGTGATCGGCAGCCTCACCCTGCCGCAGCATGACGGCAGCCAAAACCAACGCTGGCCCCGGTGGCGGCGAAAACACCAGGCTGACAGCACTTCCTCCCCGATTCGGATGACCTTCCGGTCGGGCGTGAACCACAGTGCCAGCAGCGTCAGTCCCCCCTGGGCCAGCACGAGCTGCCGGAACACGAACCCACCCGGATACGGCTCAGCCGAGCCGCGGAAGAAACAGGCCACGGCCTGCGGCTCGCCACGCGCCGGAGCCTCCAAGTCAGCCCGAGTCGCAGCTGCCGCCGACGGGCAGAGCCGGCCAGCGCCGCCTCCCAGCCCGATCGTGTCCCGGCCGCCCGCCGCACCCGCCAGAGGTCATCAGCATGCCAGTTCGAGGCGCCAACCATCGTGATCCGAGACATGGGCGGAACGGGCACTACCTGGTGGCCGAAGGGCCAGTCATCCGCGATGTGGGCGTCATAGGGTCCGGGTCCCTGCCGTCGCCGTATGATCTCTGGCCGCGAGACCGGTTCGCGACCGATGCGGCCTCGGTACCGCTCAGTCTCTAAGACCCCAGGCCGACAGGCCGCCAGCGTTCGCGGTGTAAAGCCAGTCGTCCGCCCAGACACTTTGCGCGAAGTCCATCCCGTCGACGAGCTTGCGCAGGATCTTGCCGGTCCTGGCCTCCACGAGGTAGGTGGCATTCGGCACGGCCGAGTAGTCATAGGTGCCGACTGCGATGACGCCACCGCCGTCAAGGGTGGGGCTGCCGACCACACCGTTCGGCAGGCCGGTCTCCCAGATGAGCTTGCCGGTAGCCAGATCGCGCTCCTGAATCGAGCCGCGATATGAAACGCCGTGGATCGTCACGCCGAGCCCAGCCATGAATAGGTGATGTCCGTCGTATGCAGGGGCCACAATGCAGCCAGTCACCGCGCCAGCCGGGGCGCTCACAGTCTGCTCCCACGCCACCCGCATCGTCGACTGCCTGAGGGCATAGAAGATACCGTTCTTGTTGCACGCACCGATGTAACGCCCGAACAGTACGGGCGAGCCACCGAAGTCGGAGTCGTGGTCGACCTGTCTGGCCGGGATCTGGAACTGGCCGAGCAGCTTGAGCCGCGAGTTGAACTTCAGGATCGACTCGGAGTACCCCAGTAGCTGGTCGTCCTCTGGCCCGTTGCCCGTCGTCGCGAACACGTCGCCGTTCGGCGCTACCGCGACCGTGGACCAGATCGAGCCACCGATGTCACCACGCGGTACCGTGAAGAAGTGCGCGACCTTCTTCCCGGTCGCCTGGCTATAGGCAATGAGCTGGCCGCGGATCAGCGGGTCGTCACAATTCGAGGCCACGCCGACGTAGATTCTCCCGTTCGCAACTGTGGGCGACGACCAGTCGAAATAGTTGCTGATCACTGTCGACGGGATAGCGATGACCGACCGCCACTCGATATGCAGGTTCTGCGCACTAAGGGCATATAGGTAGCCGTTCGCTCCAGCCACGTAGACAGTGCTTTGACCCGTTTCGGGATCGGTCCCGACGGTCGCGGTGTCGACGGTGCCGAAGGCCCCGCATGTCTTGTGCCGCTGGAAGCCGATGTACACCCGGTGCAAGAGCTTGCCGGTGGTGGCGTTGAACTTGAAGAACCAGCCCCCGTCAGACCCGATGAAGACAGCCCCGTCCGCGACGGTCGGGCTGGCAAGGTAAGGGTGGCCGCCAGCGTGCCACTTCCGTACCAGGATCTTGACAGTAGCGGGCGTGATTGCGGTCTGCGAAGCGCTGTACGACGAGTGCGTCGGGCCGTTGAGATACGATGTCCAGCCGGTCGTCGCACCGCCAGGCTGAAGGCCCGGTGCCGCTAGTGCGCTCAAGGTCGGCGCGACCAGCACCCAGATCGCAGCTGTCACGGCGGCGACTGCGCCGCGTGCGCCCCAGCCGCACCTTCTGTTACTCCAGCGCGCACGCGGAATTGTCATGTCCCCACCCGCCCCTTGTGAACCGATCCACCCACCCTGACGACAATCTAGAGCGCTGAGCTGCCATTCGTCTCACCTACGACAGGAGCCTTGCGTTGGGCACGGCAGCCGGGCGATGCCGCGCCGTCCTGCGGCGGACCTGACTCAGCATCCACCAGGCCGCCGCCCGGCCGCGAGGGCACCAGTGTGAATTGTCGCTGCCGGGGGATGCCTCCCTAGCCGGTCCCGGACGGCGCTGAACCTGGCCCGTGCCCGGCCCAGCCAGCCGCACCGGGTCGGGCATCGCCCGCAAGGCGTGGATTGCGCAGCCGTCCGAGCCGTCGTCGCCGGCCCAGCCGAGCACCGTCTGGCCCTGGATCGCGGCCTGCTCGAAGATCGTGTTCTCCAGCGGCTCAAGCCCGGGATCCTATGCCTGGACGTCCGCCTCGCAGCCAGCGGCCCAGGACGAGGTGGCGACCTTGGCCGTGTCGTCCTGGACGATCGCGTTGAACGCGTCGATCAGCCGGTAGGTGCTGTTGGGAGCCTCGTACACCTCGATGTTCGCCCCAGGAGCGATGGCGGAGACGTCATCGATATCCAGCTCGGACTCGCCCGAGCCGTAACCAACCGTCCCCTCCGCCGTCGACCGGCACCGTGGTGAGGCGCTTCAGCATCGCCGAGGCTTTGCTGGCCCCGAAGTAGCACGTGTCGAAGGTTTTGATGTCGTTGCGGTTGAACGGCTCGAGCTCGTAGACCGCGATGGTCTGCCCGGCGCCGTCCTCGCCCTTGTTGTAGAGGCCGTCGACGCCGTGGGAGTAGGCGATCTGCTGATCAGTCAGCCCGCCGTAGGCGGCGGCATCCGCGCGGGCGGCGGCGCACGCGGTCGGCCCGACGGAAGTAGCGGGCGACTTCGCCGAGGGCTCGGAGCCCGCGCCGCGCCGGCCCTGCAGCGGCTCGGCTATCGGCCGCAAGGCCGTGCTGAGACCGACCACGGTCTGCACGGCGGGGGCGATGCTCGCAGGCAGCGCCACGGCCGTCGTGGGCGCGAAGGCCATATCGCGATCGGCTGGCCGCTAGCGCTCAAGCCGGGTCCCGAATGCTGCCTGCGCGTCGGCGGCCTTCGCAGTGAAGTCAACCAGGAGGCCGTTGCCAGACACTCCGGTCTCGCGGACGCCGTCGGCCCGCAGATGGCCCTCCACCGCCGCGATCGTCGCCGGTTTCGGGCCGAACCAGTCGGCGAACTGCCCAGGTGCCAGGTAATGCTCATACAGCGGCGAGCGCGGCGTCGTCACCTCGGACGCATACGCCGCCAGGCCGGCGGGATCGCGCGGCTTGAGTGCGACTGCCCCGTCGAGCACGGTCGCGCTCGGGACGCGACCCAGTGCGCGTGATCCGGCCGGCGTGGCGGGACGGGCGATTACCTGCGACCAGTTCGAGGGCCGTGCTCGGGCGGCTCCCGTGCCGTCTGCAGGCGCGGCGAACGCGGACGGCGCCATGCCGAAGACCAGCGCAGCCAGCGAGACTATGGCCGCGGGCGCCAGACGGCGAAGTGCGGCGTGCGACGAAGGACGGTGCATGGCGCGGACCTCCTAGTAGGCCCGCGTAAGACCGCACCTGGCCCTCCAGGTGAGCCCGGACTTTCGACTGCCAAGACCGAGCGTTCTCACTCAATTCGCTATGGCATATGCCTGATAGATGGTCTCCGTCGTGCGGTCGCCGGCCGAGTCGGTCACGATTGACCTTAGCGAGACGTAGCCACTGGCTGGGTCGTCGATCGTCGCCTTCCACGCGGTGCCGTGTCCGGTGACAGCGATGGCGTGCCAGGTCTTCCCGTCGTTGAACGAGACCTCCACGATCACCGTCCGCACCGCGTGGCGCGGCGGAGACCTGAAGCCAGCCGCCCGTGGCTCGATGACCTGCACCCGGACTTCGGTCCTGGAGCCCGCAGGCGCCTGGTTCTGCTGGTTGAGGCCTTCCGGCACGAAACGACTGGCGGTGACCGGCACCAGGCCGAGGAACGTAAGCGGGTGCGACGTCACGCGGAATCGCCAGATCAGGCTGTCCCGCGGGGACAGCGTATCCGCGGGCACCTTCTTACCGGGCACCCGCCGCTGCGCGGAGACTCGCATTGTGTACCAGGCTGTGCCACTAATCGGGACAGTAAAGGCACGGAGCGCGCGCCACTCGGAGAGCACTGCCTTCTTGACCAGCCGACCGCCCGACGACAGGCTGATCGTGCCGATGTCGCAGCATGTGCTACTGCTCTGGTTTGGATCACTGATCGGCGAGAGGGGGAAGAAGTCCAGGCTGTGCCCCTGGACGCTCGGGAAGTCCTGGTATGGCCCCCACGAGGCGGCGCCGAAGGTGGTGTCGTAGCTGTGCCCGGCCTTCAGCCGATGTGTACTCTGCCAGTCCGCGCGATAAGCGCCGGCTTCTACGGTCCAGCTCCCGGCGCTGACGTATTCGGTGTCGGAGAACGCCGCAGGCACGCGCTGGTCCTGGACGGCGAGACTGCCGCCAAGACCGCAGGAGTCCGTGCTCTGCAGGCCGGCCTGGTCGTACCCACCCACGACCTCTCCGCTCCGGAACGAGACCCGGAGTTGGGCCATCTGCGACAGGCGCGCGCGGTAGACAAGGCGACTCGGTATCCCACCTGATGACTGGCCGGCGATGAGGTAGGACGCGCTGGTGCCTGCCAGGCGCTCGCGTATCCGAAAGTCAGGTCGGAACTACGGACCGGCGCCGCGTAGAGGGTTCCGGCGGCGCCGCCCGCGCCGATGCCGGGCCCGGGCACGAAATCGCCACCGACGCACGCCTGAACGTAGTCGCCTGTGTCGGCTGCGCCAGGAACGTCCAGGCCGAACTTGACGAGCTTGCCACCACGGGCGGTCAAGTCGATGGTCTCGCTGCGCGTGATGTCTACCCGGCGTACCACCAGCGTGGTGCTTGCGATCGCGTCGTCGGGGCCAGTGGTCTGGACGGCGGCGCCGATCCAGGCGGTGCCGAGGGGTACCGACACGGCTTTCCCGCTGGTGAAGATGGGGATGTAGTCGGTGCCGTAGATGGTCGCGTCGACAGCCGTCTTCCGGCCGTCGCGCTCGATGCCGACCACGTGAACCCGGGCCGCCGTCGCCGCGCGGCCTGGCGCAGCCACTGCGACGGACGAGCATGTCAGGCCGACTAGCGCGAATTCCAGCGCGAGCGCGCAGCAGCGATCCATAACCTTCACGGCTTACTCCCTGCGGCACTATTGCGCCGCCCCGCGCGGCGTAGCTGTATTTAACAGCCGATATGCAGTTATCGATAGATGTATCAAGCTCGGTGACCGCGCGGCAGCACATTTCGCGGGGCAGAACCTGGGAGTCGCAGTCCACGTACACCGAGCTATCGATAATCCCGGTCGGTGTCAGCTGGCGCTTGCCTATGCACGACCCCTGAGCACCACCTTCTGCTGCGCTGACGTCGCCGTGGCTCAGCCCAGCTGGCTCAGCGCATCCGCGAGCCGGAGCTCGCTCGCAGAAGCCAGGACGAGTTCGGCATGACGAACGCGCTCGGGCGCAACGAACGGGTTAGGGATCGCGATGCAGCGCATTCCTGCCGCATGCGCAGCGGCGACACCGTGGGCGGTGTCCTCGACTGCCAGAGCGGCAGCGCCGCTCAGCGATAGCCGGCCGAGCGCCAGCTGATAGACGTCCGGTGCTGGCTTGTGCTGGCTAACTTCATCGCCTCCTGCCAGAACCTCGAACCTGTCCAGGACACCGGCCCGGCCGAGGTGCATAGTCAGCCAGTCAAGAGGCGAAGAAGAAGCGACCGCGAGGCGTAGGCCTAGACATGCTGCCTCGTCGAGCCACCCTGTCAACCCGTCTGCAAGATCCAGGTGCTCGTGCAGCTTCTCCCGGTACGCGACCCGACGTCGGTGACTAACGGTCCGGTCGAATCGCGGGCCGACAGCTTCGGCGAGCCTGGCATACCGATCCTCGGTGACGTCGCCCCCGTGATTGGCGAAGAAGTCCGCCACCTCAAGCGTCAGCGCCCACTGACTCCACTCATATTGCCAGCTCAGGAACGAAGTCGACTCGGTGTCCATGAGAAGCCCATCGAAGTAGAAGATGATGGCCCGCACTGCATCTCCACGCGATCCGCGCACGGGGTCATTCTTGCGGTCTGTCGCTGCCAACGCGGTGCGTGGCATGATGACGCAACCGTAAGCGACCACCGGGAGTTGTGATGGCTGACACCGGGCTCAGGCGAGATGCAGTCGGCCTGCGAGAAGTTCTGTTCCAGAGCATCACCGACATGGCGCCGGGCGCGGCGATCGCTGCATCCATCCCGGCCGGCGTCGCATTCGCCGGCGGCGCGCTGCCCCTGGCCGTGGTGTTCGCTCTCATCGCATGCCTGTTCACGGCCTGGAGCATCGGCCAGCTTGCCCACGAACTGCCGTCATCCGGGTCGATGGCGACGTACGCAGCACGAGGCCTGCACGCGTCCATCGGGTTCCTCTCCGCGTGGGGATACGCCATGGTGGGCTGGCTCATCCCGCCGCTAGTCCTGCTGCAGCTCGGCTTCACCACGGCTGCGACCCTGCACTTCGAGATCTCCGGATATCCCGCGAACCTGTGGTGGCCGTGGTCGATACTCGGGCTGGCCATCATCTTCCTGACCGGTTACTACGGCATCAGGACCTCGACCAGGTTTGGCACCATCCTCGGCATCTTCGAGATCGCGATCTTCCTGATCATGGGGGTGCTGCTGGTCTTCCACGCCGGCAGCCATAACACATTCTCGGTGTTCACCACGAAGTACACGCCACATGGTTTCCGCGGCCTCAATGGCGTAATCGCCGGTTCGGTCTTCAGCGTTCTTGCCTTCGGCGGCTTCGAAGGCGCCGCGCCGCTGGCCGAGGAAGCCCGCAATCCCAGGCGCACCATTCAGCTCGCGGTGCTGCTAGCCACGCTGCTGATCGGCGCGTTGTACGTATTCACTACCTATGCGGCCGACGTCGCCTTCGGGCCATCCGGATTCGCGGGCTTCACCACCGGCACCGGCACCGCCTCGTGGGAGGGCCTGGCAAGATCGTTCTACGGGCTGTTCTGGATCCTCGTGTTCCTGGCGATCGTCAACTCGACGCTGGCCAACTCCAACGCCGGGGTGAACGTATCCAGCCGCACCGCGTTCGCCATGGGCCGGATCCATGCTTTCCCGCCACTGTTCGGCCAGGTCAGCGCGAAGCATCGGTCGCCAGTCAACGCCATCGTGCTAGGCACGGTCATCTCGCTGGCGGCCATGCTGGGCCTTGGCTTGCACTGGGGCCCGACCGAGGCGTTCAGCATGGTCGGAACGGCGCTGGTGATTCTGATCGTGGGTGTCT
>Ga0335074_10009755_pt1 | contig 13409 bp, 11 predicted proteins | sample Lox_Sample_23_FD_206715 | JGI IMG/M metagenome (GOLD analysis project Ga0335074, IMG submission 206715) | Soil microbial communities from Loxahatchee National Wildlife Refuge, Florida, United States - Lox_Sample_2.3 | ecosystem: Environmental > Terrestrial > Soil > Wetlands | place: USA...
GGGGCCGCACGCAGGCACCGGACCATGCCACCTGACGGGGTAAAGGTGACCGGAATATCACCTCGCACGCAGGCATCGACGGCATCGCGGCATCGCGGCGCGAAGGCGCATCCGGGCGCCAACGTTGCCAGGTTGGGCGGCGCGCCGGGTATTGCCTCGAGCCTGGTGCCGCGCAGTCCGCCGTGCACGGTGGAAGCGAGCAATCCCTTCGTATAAGGGTGCTGGGGCGCCCGGATAATATCGCGTGCCGTGCCGGTTTCGACGAAGCGTCCGGCATACATCACCGCGATCCGGTCGGAGATTTCCGCCGCCGCGCCGACATCGTGCGTGACGAACACGATCGCCATGCCGAGTTCCTGCTGCAACTGGCGGAGCAGCAACAGAATTTGAATCTGCACCGTCACGTCCAGCGCGGTGGTCGGTTCATCCGCCAGCAACACCGACGGCGCGCAAGCCAGTGCCAGTGCGATCATCGCGCGCTGGCGCATGCCGCCGGACATTTCGTGCGGATAGTTCTCCAGCCGGCGCGCCGCGGAGGGAATCCGCACGCGTTCCAGCAGCTCCAATGCGCGGGCGCGCGCGGTGCGGCGATCGACGCCCTCGTGCTGCACGATCGTTTCGGCGATCTGCTGGCCGATGGTATAGACCGGATCAAGCGCGGTCATCGGCTCCTGGAAGATCATGGAAATCTCGCCGCCGCGCAGCCTGGCAAAATCCGCCGGCGGCAGCCCGAGAATTTCACGACTGTTCAAATGCACAGTGCCGGCGATCGCTGCGTAGTCGGGCAGCAGACGCAGCAGCGCTTTCAGGCTGACGCTCTTGCCGGAGCCGGATTCGCCGAGGATGGTCAGCGTCTCGCCGCGTGCGAGACTGAAAGACACGCCATTCACCGCCGCCACTTCGCCGCCGCGGCGGCGGAAACGCACGGTCAGGTCTTCGACCCGCAGCACCGGTGCGTGTGCGCTGCCGTCAGGCATGGAGTGCTCCTGTGGCAAGCTGCGCCTCCGGCAGATGGCAGGCGACCACATGTCCTGGCCCGGCGTCGGGCGGCGTTCCGAAGGGGGTGGTCAGGGTGGGCACGGCCTCGGCGCAGATTGGCTGAGCGAAGGCGCAGCGCGTGCGAAAACGGCAGCCGGAGGGCGGGTTGATCGGGTTGGGTGGATCGCCGGTCAGCGGCATCTCCGTGGTACGGCGATCGGGATCGAGCGTTGGTTTCGACGCGAACAACGCGCGGGTATAGGGGTGCCGGGGGCGGCGATAGATTTGCTCCACCGGCGCGGATTCAACAACGCGGCCGAGATACATCACCAGCACACGGTCGGCGATGTATTCCACCACGTTCAAATCGTGGCTGATGAACAGATAGGTCAGGTTGAACTGGGCCTTGAGGTCGGAGAGCAGGTTCAACACCTGCGCCTCGACGGATTTGTCGAGCGCGGAGACCGCTTCGTCCAGGATGACCAGCCGCGGTTCCAGGGCCAGGGCGCGCGCGATATTGGCACGCTGGCGCTGGCCGCCGGACAGTTCGTGCGGGTAACGGCGTGCATAGATGCGGGGATTGAGGCCGACCTGGGAGAGCAGGGTTTCGGCGCGCCCGGTGGCTTGCTCGCGCGGCACGCCGTGCATGCGCGGGGCGTAGGAGATGCTGTCCGCCATGGTCATGCGCGGGTTAAGGGACGAATAACTGTCCTGGAACACCATCTGCATTTGCCGGCGCATGGCATTGACGCTGATACCGGTGCGGCTGCCGACCGTCTCGCCGTCGAAGATGGCGGTGCCGGAATCGGGCTCGATCAGGCGCATGAGCAAGCGGGCGGTGGTGGACTTGCCGCAGCCGGACTCGCCGACGATGCCGAGCGTTTCGCCTTTCCGGATAGAGAAGGAAACGTCATCAACCGCCTGCACCGTGGCGATCTTGCGGTTCAGCAGGCCGCCCCGGATTGGGAAATGCTTGCGGAGGTTTTCGACGATCAGAAGGGGCTGCGCGGGGCCGCCGCGATCCCTCGGATCCTGCGAAACCTCTCCTGCTTCGCGGGGTTGGGCCGCGAAGCGGACCGATGCGGCGCGCAGCGGCAGGTGAGGGTGATCGGGCCGGTACGCGGCATTTGAATGCTGCGGGGCAGGGGAAGGCTGTGTATTGGCCCGATCACCCTCACCCTCGGTGCTTCGCACCTCGCGTTGATCCGCTTCGCGGCTCAACCCCGCGCGCAGCGCGGGAGAGGTTGTCGTCGAATTGCTCATTTGTTCAGCTTTACGTCCATTGCGGAACGAAACCCATCGCTCATCAGGTTGAAGCACATCGACGTCACGAAGATCATCACGCCGGGCAGCGCGGCAACATAGGGCTGCACGTAGATTGCCTGCCGCAGCGAATTCAGCATAAGCCCCCATTCCGCCTGCGGCGGCGTCACGCCCAAGCCCAGAAACGACAGCCCGGCCGACAGAATGATCGACAGGCTGATCAGGCTCGTGGCGTACACCAGGATCGGCCCAAGCACGTTCGCCAGCACATGGTGGCGGATCACTTGCAGTGTCGTGGTGCCGGACGCTCGTGCCGCCTCGACGAAATCGAGTTGCCGCGCCTGCGTCGTGACCGTCTCGCTGATCCGCACCATCGGTGGGATGAACACCACGGCCAGTGCCAGGATTGAATTGGACAGGCCATTACCCAACAGCCCGCAGATCGCGATGGCCAGCAGGATCGATGGGAACGCGTAGAACACGTCCATCGTCCGCATTACCAGCGTGCCGACGATGCCGCCGGCGTAGCCCGCGAGAATGCCCAGGAATCCGCCGACCACCAGAGAGATCGCGACCGGCAGAATCCCGGCCAGCAGCGACAGGCGCCCGCCATAGCAGAGCCTTGTCCACAGGTCGCGTCCGGTCTCGTCGGTGCCAAGCCAATGGCCCGGCGTGCCGATCGGTTTCAAACGGGTCAGCACGCTGCCGGCATAGGGATCGTAATGCGTGACCAGCGGCGCGCCGACCGAAATGAACACGATGCCAAGCAGGATCAGACTGACCGCGATGGTGACCGGATCGCGCGCCAGGCGTTGGCGTACCGATTTCCAATAGCCGGGCGCGGCTGCGCGTGCCTCGGTTTCTTCCGCGGCTTGCGCTCGGATGAAGTCAATGGCGAAGTCAGACATCGATGTCAGCGCCGGATGCGCGGATCGATCGCCGCCTGGGCGATATCGACCAGCAGGTTGAGCATGACGAAGAAGCTCGCCAGCACCAGGATGGTCGCCTGCAACACCGGGATGTCGCGGCGGAAGATCGCGAGGTTCAGCAGGTTGCCGGAGCCGGGCCAGTTGAACACCGTCTCGACCAAAATCGAGCCTCCCAGCAAATAACCCCATTGCAGGCCCATCAGCGCCAGCACGGGCGGGGCGGCGTTCTTGCAGATGTGGCGGATCACCGGCCAGCGCGTCAGGCCCTTCGCCGTTAGCGCGCCGACGAATTCCATGCCGACCGTTTCCAGCACGGTGGCGCGCACCAGCCGGCCGACGACGCCCATGGGAATCAGCGACAGCGTGATGACCGGCAGCACCAGGTATTGCAGCCGGTCGTACAGCGGCAGTGAGTCATCGCCCATGCCCTGGGCCGGCAGCCAGTCGTGCAACACGGCACAGAACATCACCAGCACAATGGCGCACCAGTAATGCGGCAGGGAAACACCGGTTGTGGCGACGGCGGAGAAGACCTTGTCGGGCCAGCGCCCGTGGAACAAGGCGGCGACGAGTCCGCAGGCGATTCCGAGTGAGAAGCCCAGAAGCGCGGCCAGGACGCCGAGGATGAACGTGTTGCCGAGCGCGGTCATCAACTGACCCCAGACCGGCGCGGCGTTAAAGATCGACAGGCCGAAATCGCCATGCAGCGCACGCCACAGCCACAGCAGGTATTGCATGTAGAGCGGTTTGTCGAAGCCAAAGGCGGCTTTCATTTGGGCAATGACTTCGGGCGATGCCTCGGGCGGCAGCAGCTGGTCGATCGGGTTTCCGGGGACGATGTGGACGAGGCCGAACACAACCAGCGAGACGCCGAACAGGATGGGGATCGCCTGGAGGATGCGGCGGGCGGCGAACAGAAGCATGCGGTTGGGGTTCCCGGATCTTTGCTGCATTGCAGCATTTCTCATCATCGGGCGAATTCAGGGCGCTGTCTACAAGAAATTTCGCCCTATCTATGGGCCGAATGCCGATAAATTAGGCCACATATGCCCATATAATCACAGTTGCACCAGATATTGCCCCACAGCATGATGCATTCGCGCGCAAATCATGGAGGCGCCCCATGCATCGCCCCGAAATCAACGCCGACGTCGTTCGCCGCGTCACCGAACGCCGCGGCGGCCTTCGCGTGTTCGATCGCCTGAGCCCGCCACGCACCGCGCATGTCGTGGTCGATCTGCAAAACGGCTTCATGGCGCCGGGCGCGGTGGCGGAAATTCCAACGGCGCGCGAGATCGTGCCGCAGGTGAACCGCATCAGCACGGCGTTGCGCGCGGCGGGTGGATTGATCGTTTACGTCCAGAACACGTTCGACGCCGAGGCCGTGCGCACGTGGTCCACCTTCTTCGACCACTTCTGCTCTCCGGCGCGGCGTGCGCGCATGATCGAAGCATTCACGCCCGGTCGTTTTGGCCATGCGCTGTGGCCCGGACTCGATGTGCAGCCGAGGGACCTGCGCGTTCCCAAACGGCGCTTCGGCGCTTTCGCTCCCGGCGCATCCAACCTGCACGAACTGCTGCAGGCTGCCGACATCGACACCCTGATTGTCACCGGCACCGCGAGCCAGGTGTGCTGCGAGTCCACCGCGCGCGACGCGATGATGCTGAACTACAAAGTGTTCTTCGTCAGCGATGCGAACGCAACGTTCACCGATGCGGAGCATAACGCCACGCTGTCGGCCATGGCGCACACGTTCTGCGACGTGGTCGATGCTGCGACCGTTGTGGGCATGATCGCGGAGGCGCGTGCGGAGCGGCGGCCGGCGGACGTCGTCGCGTGAGGGGATTGTGGAAGCAACGGCCCCTCCCCTTGCGGGAGGGGAATGGGGGCGCCGCGCCCGTATCCAACGATCCGACCCATCCCGCCCCCGTCCCACAAGGGGAGGTGGCGTTCTTCCGTGCATCCCTTGACTGACAATTTGAAAGATCCAGCCATGCTCACGCGCCGCACCCTCCTGGCTGCCGCAACCGCCGCCGCTGTTCCCGGTTTCCCGGCGGCAGCCGCTGTCCCGCAGGTGCTGCGCATCGGCATGACCGCGGCCGACCTGCCGACCACGCATGGTATTCCCAATAACGGGGGCGAGGGGTTCCGCTTCCTCGGCTACCCGGCTTACGATTCAATCGTGAACTGGGATTTCACCCATACCGGCAAGCTCGCCGACATCACCCCCGGCTTGTTCACCGCCTGGCATCCGGACGAAACCAATGCCCTGCGCTGGGTTTGCACGGTGCGCCAGGGGGTGAAATTCCACGACGGCTCCGACTTCAACGCCGATGCGGTGATCTGGAATTTCCGCCGCATCTTCGATGACAAGGCGCCGCAATACGACGCCCCCGCCGCGCCGATCGTCAAGGCGACGGTGTCGATGATCGACAAATATGAGAAGGCCGACGACAAGACCATCGTCCTGACCACGCAGTACCCGTTCAGCTTCCTGCCATACCTGCTGACCCGCATCCTGATTGTCAGCCCAACGCAATGGGACAAGGCCGGCAAGAAGTGGCCGGCGTTCGCGATGCAGCCTGCCGGCACCGGGCCGTTCAGGATTACCAAGGTCGTACTCGGCCAATATGCCGAGATGTCGCGCAACGAAGATTACTGGGACAAGACGCGCATCCCCAAACTGGACAAGATGGTGGTGTATCCGATGCCGGAAGCCACCACGCGAGTCGCTGCGCTGCGCTCGGGCCAGGTGGACTGGATCGAGGTGCCCCCGCCCGACGCCATTCCGTCGCTGAAAGCCGCCGGCGAGCAAATCAGCCTGTGGCCGTATCCGCATACCTATCCCTACGCGTTGAACTGCCTGGACTCCTCGCCGTTCCACGACGTGCGCGTGCGGCAGGCGATCAACTATGCGGTGGATCGCGACGGGCTGTGCAAGCTGATCAACGGCACCGGCCGGCCGGCGATCGGACTCTATCCGCCGGAAAACCCGGTCTTCGGCAACCCGAAGAACCGCTACAGCTACGATCCGGAACGCGCCAAGGCATTGCTGGCGGCGGCCGGCTACGGGCCGAACAAGCCGATGAAGGCGAAGATCATGATTTCGACATCCGGGTCGGGCCAGATGGTGCCGATCCCGATGAACGAGTTCATGCAGGAAAACTTCAAGGCCGTCGGCATGGACATCGAGTTCGACGTGGTGGAATGGGGCACCATGCTCGTCGCGGTACGCAGCGCGCCGACCGCGCCGCAATCGCATGGCGATGACGGCATCAATATCAGCCTCAGCTTCACCGATCCGTCGTCGATGTTTCGCTATTACGCGACCGACAGTTTTTCGCCTGTCAACTACAACTGGGGGCACTGGAGCAATGCGGAAGCCACGGACCTGCTGCGCAAGGCGCAATCCACCTTCGACCCGGCGGAACAACTGACGCTGCTGCAGAAGGCCCACGCGATCGTCGTGGACGAAGCTCCCTGGCTGTTCATTGTCCACGACCTGAACCCGCGGGCGATGTCGCAGCATGTGAAGGGATTCCATCCCGCACAAAGCTGGTACCAGGATTTTACCCGTATCTCCATGAGTTGAGGCCTGTCGATGCTATCACGACGTAACTTACTGATCGCTTCTGCAGGGGCAGCGGCGATGCCGGCGATGCCAGCTGCCGCAGCGGCGCCGCAGGTGCTGCGCATCGCCATGACGGCGGCGGACCTGCCCAGCACTCACGGCATTCCCAATAACGGTTTCGAGGGATACCGCTTTCTCGGCTACCAATCCTACGACGCGCTGGTGAACTGGGATCTGCGCCAGAACGCTCACGACAAGCCTGCGCGGATTGCGCCGGGACTTTTTACCGAGTGGCATCCGGATGAAACCAACCCGTTGCGCTGGATTTTCACCGTGCGCCAGGGGGTGAAATTTCACGACGGCACCGATTTCAATGCCGATGCGGTGATCTGGAACCTGCGGCGGATCTATGACGACAAGGCGCCGCAATACGATGGGCAGGCCTCACCGATCGTGAAATCGGTGCTGACGATGGTCGATCATTTCGAGAAGGCGGACGACACGACCATCATCATGACCACAAAATACCCGTTCAGCTTCCTGCCCTGGTTGCTGACGCGCGTGTTGATGGTGAGCCCGACCCGGTGGGAGCAATCCGGCAAAAGCTGGGCGGAGTTTTCCAAGAAACCGATCGGCACCGGACCGTTCAGGATCACCAGCGTGGTGCCGGGCCAGTATGTGGAGATGGCCCGCAACGACGCGTACTGGGACAAGACGCGTGTGCCGAAGCTGGACAAGCTGGTGCTGTACCCGATGCCGGAAGCGACCACCCGTGTGGCCGCGCTGCGATCGGGGCAAGTGGACTGGATCGAGGTACCGGCGCCGGACGCCATACCCTCGATCAGCGCAGCCGGCTTCAATGTTGTGCTGTGGCCGTATCCGCACACCTATCCCTATGTGCTGAACGTGACCGAGGGTTCGCCGTTCCAGGATGTGCGGGTGCGCCAGGCGATCAATTACGCGCTGGACCGCGAGGGGCTGTGCAAGCTGATCAACGATACGGGCAAGCCGGCGGTGGGGCTGTATCCTCCGGGCCACCCGTTCTTCGGCACGCCGGCGCAGCACTACACGCACGATCCGGCGAAGGCGATGGCGTTGCTGAAGGAGGCCGGGTACGGACCGGACAAGCCGGTGAAGGCGAAGATCATGATCTCGACATCGGGGTCGGGGCAGATGGTGCCTCTTCCGATGAACGAGTTCATGCAGGAAAATTTCAAGGCGGTGGGGATCGATATCGATTTCGACGTGGTGGAATGGGGCACCATGCTGGTAGCGGTGCGGAGCGATCCGAAGTCGGCGCCGTCGCACGGCGTGCAGGGGATCAATATCAGCCTGAGCTCGGTCGATCCGTCAACGATGTTCCGGTACTACGCGTCGGATACCTGGGCGCCGAAGGGGTTCAACTGGGGCCATTTCGGCACGCCGGAGTCGGACGCGCTGCTGCACAAGGCGCAGGCGACGTTCGATGAGGCGGAGCAAACGAAGTTGTTGGCTGCCGCGCACGGTATTGTGGTGGATCAGGCGGCCTGGCTGTTCATCGTGCACGACCTGAACCCGCGGGCGATGTCGCAGAAGGTGACGGGGTTTATTCCGGTACAGAGCTGGTTTGTGGATCTGACGACGGTGTCGATGGCGTAGTAATCTCTCTTGCGCGGCGCTGTTCGCGCCGCGCGGGAGAGGTCGAGGCGCCGCAGGCGCCGTGGGTTAGGGTGATCGGGTTGGTAAGCGGCTTTGCGGCGAAGAAGGCTGTGTGCCGACCCGATCACCCTCACCCTCGGTGCTTCGCACCTCGACCTCTCCCGCTTCGCGGGAGAGGTTATGGAGCGCCTAACACCAGGCAGGCATTCTGGCCGCCGAAGCCGAACGAATTGGAAATTGCGTGCGTCACCCGTACGTCCCGCGCGGTGTTCGGCACGCAGTCGATCGGCAATGCGGGGTCCGGCGTTTCGTAATTGATCGTGGGCGGCAATACGCCGTGACGCAGCGAGAGCAGGGTGAAGATCGCCTCTACCGCGCCGGCGGCGCTCAGCGTGTGGCCGATCATCGACTTGTTGGACGACACCGGCAGCGACCCCACCCGTTCTCCGAAGATCGCGGACAGGCCCAACCATTCCATCTTGTCGTTCTCGGGGGTGCCGGTGCCGTGGGCGTTGACGTAGCCGATGGCGTCGGGGGACAGGCCGGCATCCTCCAGCGCGTGGCGCATGCAGGCGATGATCGGCTTGCCGTCGGGTGAGGAGCGGGTGCGGTGGAAACCGTCCGCCATCTCGCCGCAGCCTTCCACCACGCCCAGGATCCCGGCGCCGCGGGCTCGGGCGTGGGCGAGGCTCTCCAGCACAAGGGCGCCGGCGCCTTCCGCCATCACGAAGCCGTCGCGATCGCGGGAAAACGGGCGGGCGGCGGATTCCGGCGGGTCGTTGCGGGTGGACAGGGCGGAGAGCAGGGAGAAGCGGATCAGGCTCTCGGGGTTCACCGAGGCGTCGGTGCCGATCACCAGGGCGGCTTCCGCCTCACCGCGGCGGATCGCTTCCACGCCAAGCTGGATCGCGGTGGCGCCGGATGAGCAAGCGGTGGAGGTGGCAATCGGGGAACCTCTGGTGCCGAAACGGTCGGCCAGATGTTGCGGAATCGACCCGAACAGGAAACGCTCCGACCAGGCAGAGAAGCGGCCGTCGGATGCGGCGCGGACCACGTCCATCCAGGTGAGGGGGGCGTTGCCGGTCTCGGCCGCGCTGGCGGCGGCGAGGCGTTGCGGCCATTCCATCTCGACCGGCGGCATCGCGAGCATCAGGGGGCCGGGAAAGTCGCCCGGGGCGCCGATGCCGGACTCGGCGAGCGCCTCCTCTGCCGCCAGGGCGCCGACGGTTTCGGTGATCGCCGGGGCGGAGAGTTCGTCCACGGGCACGAAATCGACCGTGCCGGCGATGGTGGTGCGTAGGCCGGCGATGGGGAAGCGGCTGATGCGATGGATGCCGGAGACGCCGGAGACCAGCTTGCGCCAGTTTTCCTTCTTGCCCTGGCCGAGCGAGGTCAGCACGCCCATCCCGGTGACCACCACCACCGGGCGATTGCGGGAATCAAGGGGCTGGTTGGTCATTCTCTTGCTCCGCGCGGGCGAGGGCTAGACTGGGCAATAACTAGACTGGGCAATAAAGGGAAATAGGGTTCCCCCTCCCCTTGTGGGAGGGGGTTGGGGGAGGGGTGCGTTCAGCCGCAAGCCGTCGGCTGAACGCACCCCTCCCCCAACCCCCTCCCACAAGGGGAGGGGGAGCCAGCCCTTTCTGCCCTCACGCACCGTCCACCAGCGCCATGGCTTCGCCGCGCCACAGGCCCCAGGATGTTACCAGCACCTGACGCAACCCGGCTTCCATCGGGGCCTCGGCTTGCTCCAGCGGGTGGAACAATCGGCCATTGGCGACGGCCATCGCGGCGAGGGCGAGGCTGGCGGGGAAGGCGGATTCCAGCGAATGGCCCAAGGCGGTGGCGGCAGCGCGGACCGGCAGGCCGAGGCCGCGCAGGAACGCCGCCTCCTCCGCCGTTGCGGGTGCGGCACCGGTCGCGCCGGAGATCACCGCGGCGCCGGTTCGCTCCAGCGCGGGCAGAGCCGCGAGCTGGCGGGTTGCGACCTGCGTCGCTTCTCCAGGCTGGCGGCGGCAACGGTCGGTCACGATACCGGCGATGCGGGCGACCGGTGTGGCGCCGCGGGCCGCCGCGTGGGCGCGGCTTTCGATCACCAGGAAGCAGCCCACCGACCCAAGCACCATTCCGGCGCCGGTGGCCTGGCGTTCCCAGACCGGTGCGAACGGCATCGGCCGCAGGATCCCGCCGGCCACATAGACCAGCAGGGCGTCGGGGCGCTCGGCGTTGTATGACCCGCCGACCAGGAAGAGATCGCCCTGGCCGGCTGCGATTCGGGCGCAGGCGGTGCGGATGGCGTCGGTGCCGGCGGCTTCCTCGCCCATGAAGGTGCGGGACGAGCCGACCACCCCGTGCACGAGGGAAATATTGCCGGCGAGCAGGTTGGAGAGCTGGGCGAGAAACAGGGTGGGGCGCAGGTCTGAGAGAAGGCGCTCGTTCAGGAGGGCGCCCGGGTCGGCAGCGCTGCGCAGGGCGGCAATGATGCCCTCGTCGGCGGCGTAGTCGCGTTCGCCGCCGCCGGCCGCGACGATCATGTCCATGCGTTCCAGCAGGGCGGCGTTGCCCTTCACGCCGGCGGCGTCCAGGGCCAGGCCCGCGGCATAGACGCCGATGCGCTGCCAGGGCTCCATCTGGCGTTGCTCGCGGCGAGGGACCTGGCGTTCCCATTCCAGCTTCACCATCGGGTGCACCGGCCAGGGCGTGAAGCGTGCCGTATCCAGCACCGGCTGAAAGCCATGCTGGACCCCATTCTGGATCCCATTGGGCGCGTCCAGTGCGGCCCAGGTGGCGTCCGGACCTTCGCCCAGGGACGAAATCAGGCCGATGCCGGTGATCAGTGCGTCGCGGTCAGCCGCCACTCAGAAATGCCTCCGGCACCGCCACGCGGCGGGCGGTCTCCAGCATCCGCGCGCGCAGCGTCTCGTTGGGGAAGGGCGCCAGGCCATAGCGAAGCTCGGCCTCGGCCACCTTGCGGCCACCCGACTCGATCCGGCCGGTGGCGACCGCGTAAGCGGAGCCATCCTGCACCAGGTGCGCCTCCACCTCCAGGTGGGCACCAGGCGTGACGAAGCCGCGCAGCTTGGCTTCCTTCACCTGGGCCAGGAAGGCCATGCGGGTGAAGCGCAGCGTGGCCAGCACCAGCCAGCCGCCGGTCTGTGCCATGGTCTCGATCATCAGTACGCCGGGCAGCAGGGGGTAACCGGGGAAATGGCCCTCAAAGATGGTGGATTGGTCCGGCACGGTGCAGGCGGCGCGCACCAGCCGCGCTTCCGGATCGAGCGCAACGATCCGGTCCACCATCTGGAAATATTCGAGGTGCATCCAGGGTCAGGCGACTTTGGCGGCCACCAGCTTGTCGATATTCTCGGCCAGGTGCCCGAGGACGAAATACTCGTCCGACGAGACCTTCCCTTCGTTCACCTCCTGGGTCCATTGCTCCAGCGGCATCTTGATGCCGAAGGCCTTGTCGATGGCGAAGGCGACGTCGAGGAAGTCCAGGCTGTCGATGCCCAGGTCGTTGATGGCATGAGCCTCCGGGGTGATCTTTTCCCGCGGGATGTCGCATGTCTCGGATATGATCCCGGCGACGGTCTCAAATGTGGACGGCATGTGTCCGTGGCCCCTGTTTCCAACCGGGGGGCACTATCATCGCGGTGGCCTGGGCGGCAAGGGGGCGGCCCGGCGGGCGAGGTAACCGAGTGAAACGGGCGGCATGGCCGATGTCCCCCTCCCCTTGTGGGAGGGGGACGGGACGAACCGAGAGAACTGACGGATTGCTTGGGCCGAATGTCCCCCTCCCCTTATGGGAGGGGGACGGGGGGAGGGGTGCGTCCAAACAATCTCCATCCGGTTCGATCCCCCTAACCTCCTCCCGCAAGGGGTGGAGGGAACCTCTGCTCCCATTCGGCGCGTTGCATCCAGTCGCGGGTCGGCCGCACCGGCCGCAGGCAACGCGCAATGACATGTGGGAGCCTGTGCTGCGCTTCTCTGGTTCCGGGTCGCAGGGCCGACGGCCTCTCGATGTCCTGGCCGCCGCCGGCGTCCTGTCGTGGGAACTGCCCCGGCGTTAAGCCTTCTCCATCCGCATCGGCACGGCTTGCATTGACCAGCGGTTGCGGTAATCCGGCGCACGAACCGGGGAGGAAACGCGGCTTGGCTGCCAGCGGAGACACTGTGCTGATCGCAATCGACGGTCTGACGAAGCGCTTCGGCGGCTTCACCGCGGTGGACCACGTGTCTTTCCAGGTGGCCCGCGGCGAAGTGCTGGGCTTCCTGGGGCCCAACGGCGCCGGCAAATCCACGACGATGCGCATGCTGGCCGGCTTCATGATTCCCACCGAGGGCACCGCCCGCATCTGCGATCACGACGTGCAGACCGATGGCGTGGCGGCTCGCCGCGTGCTGGGGTTCCTGCCGGAAGGGGCGCCGACGTACCCGGAAATGTCGGTCCTCGGCTTCCTGCGCTTCTGCGCCAAGGTGCGCGGTTATCGCGGCGGCGAGTTGGAAGACCGTGTCGCGCATGCCGTCGGGCTGACGCGTCTGGAAAGCGTGCGGCTGCAGCCGGTGGAGACGCTGTCGAAAGGGTTCAAGCGCCGCGTCGGCCTGGCGCAGGCGCTGCTGCACGATCCCCCGGTGCTGGTGCTGGATGAACCGACCGACGGGCTGGATCCCAATCAGAAATACGAGGTGCGGACGCTGATCCAGCGCATGGCGCCGGAGAAGGCGATCGTCATCTCGACGCATATCCTGGAGGAGGTCGATGCGGTCTGCACGCGCGCGATGATCATCGCAGCCGGCCGCGTGGTGGCGGATGCCACACCGGGGGAGATGTGCCGCATGCATCCGAGCGGGAAGTTGGAGGAGGTGTTTCGGGATTTGACGAACCTCTCCCGCGCAGCGGGAGAGGTTTCGTAATGCGCAATATCCTCATCATCGCCGGGCGCGAGCTTGGGGGCTATTTCTCGACGCCGGTTGCGACCGTGTTCATCGTGATCTTCCTCATCCTGCAAGGCGCGCTCACCTTCAATCTT
>Ga0335074_10009756_pt1 | contig 13408 bp, 12 predicted proteins | sample Lox_Sample_23_FD_206715 | JGI IMG/M metagenome (GOLD analysis project Ga0335074, IMG submission 206715) | Soil microbial communities from Loxahatchee National Wildlife Refuge, Florida, United States - Lox_Sample_2.3 | ecosystem: Environmental > Terrestrial > Soil > Wetlands | place: USA...
CGGCGCTTCCGATGGGCTGCTGAGGTCGCGCCTTCGTCGCTGGCTGGCGCTCGAACCGCCCGCGCGCTGGCTGATCATCGAACCTGACCCCGAGCTGCGCCGCATTGTGATCTGCGAAATGGAACTGGCGCTCTCGCTGCCCGTGGTCGGCTGCAGCCCTGAGGAATGCAACACTCCCGGCATGCTCGAGGGCTCCATGCCTGCCGTTTTGCCCAGCAAGGCCGTCGCCATCCGCAAACTTCTGCCGGCAGGCAAGGAACTCGTCACTCTCCAGGTGCATCCGGTCGCGCCGGAGTTGCAGGCTTACCTGCAGCGCTACATGCCGGCGCACTCCAGCGACCTGGTCGGCATCGTTTCGCGCTGGATCGACTTCCAGCGCATCGCGCAGACCATGCTCGTCGCCGCCGGATTCGCGCCGGAGTGCCTCCTGGTTCGAGATGCCGCCAAACCCGGTTGGAAACGCGGCCTCGAAACGGCGGTCGGCGTTGTCTGCGATGCAGCCATCGAACCGGAACTTCCCGCCGGCGTCCGCGCCATCGTCTTCCGCCTGCTCGGCGAAGCTTCGATCGCTGATCTTCGCAAGCGCGAAGAGGCGATCATTCCCTCCGGTAAAAACTAAGGCCCTGCTCGATCCACATGGCAATGTGACAGCAGCGAAACTGTCCCAACGGCGGTCCCGGTTCGACGCGTGCACTCCTAGCATTGCTCTCACTCGGAACGAAGGAGCAAACCGCTATGCGAACGATGCTGATCTGCATGATTTCGATCTCACTTCCCCTCGTTTCATTTCAAATGTCGGGTCAATCAGCTTCAGAGCCTCAAAATGTCGGCCAGACATCGCCCGTCCGCGAGATACCGAATCGACCAACAGAGGATTGGAATCGGGTCCGCGATCTCGCGCACGACGAGGAGATTAACGTGTGGGCCTCCCGCAACCGCCATGTGCGCTGCCTGTTTACCGGCGCGACCGACGACTACCTGTTCTGCGAGCCCGCGTCCTCCGCATGGCACAACAGTGGCGGGGAATATCGCTTCAGCCGCGCTGACGTCGACAAGGTCCGGCTCGAACAAGGCGAGCACCATTTCAAAACGACGGTCGGCGTCATGGCGCTGCTGGGAACCATCGCAGGAGCCGCAGTCAATCCGGGCAAGAATAACGGAGGCGAGCGTGCCATCGGCGCACTGGCTGGAGGCCTGGTTGGCGGCTTCGCCGGCATCATCATCGCCGGGCCGATCGCAATGTTGATGCCGGGCCATCTGGTCTACCAGCGGCCGCATGCTCGTAGGACATCGCAGGCCAGGACTCGCACTCCAGGCTCACTCGATACGCCGGCGCCGCGGGAAGCCCAGTGAGATCGAACCATGATTCGTACTCGCAGCGTTATCCTGTTTGTGTCCAATGGCTGCCCCCGAAAACGCATCCCCCGGTGCCGTCCTGCCCGTTCCGCCTCCGCGCCGGCGCCGCTGGCCCCGCTACGTCCTCTTCACCATCGCGTGGCTGGTCGTCCTGGTCATTGTCATCACCGGATTCGGCATCCTCTGGCTGCGCTCAGCCACAATGGCCGCGCTGCCGCAACTGGACGGCGACATTCACCTCGGCATTCAGGGGATCTCCGCGCCGGTCACCGTTCGCCGCGACCAGCATGGCGTCCCGCACATCGAGGCGGCCTCGCAGGAAGATATGTTCGTCGCGCAGGGCTACGTCACCGCGCAAGACCGGCTATGGCAGATGGATACCTTCCGGCGCAGCGCCAATGGCGAACTGGCCGAGATTCTCGGGCCCTCGCTGCTTCGCCACGACAAGGCGCAGCGCATGTTTCAGTTCCGCAACGTCGCACAGCGCATTTACGCCAATCTTCCACCCGACGAACGTGCCCGGTACGATGCCTATGCCCGCGGCGTGAATCTCTACATTGCCCAGCACCAGGACTCGCTTCCACCCGAGTTTCGACTGCTTCATTACACCCCCAAACCATGGACCGGCACCGACTCCATCAGCATCGGAACCATGATGGTGGACATGCTCGACACGCACTGGTACGCGAAACTGGCGCGAGAGCGCATCGCCGCAAAGCTCAACGACCCCAAGCTGGAGTCCGACCTTTATCCCGTCGGTTCATGGCGCGACCATCCGCCCACCGGCGAAATCCTCGACCTCAGCCGGCCGCATCCCGAGCCACCGGCAACCAGCGGCGAAGACAGCGAACGTTCGGAAAACAGGGGCCAGGGAACAGGGATCAGGAATCAGAGATCCATGACCGGCTGGGTGCCCCAGGTCCCTCGCTTTTGGGGACCTGGGATCGACGCTGCGAACCGCGATCCAATCTTCCGCGATCCTGCCTGCCCTGACTGCATCCCCGGCTCCAATAACTGGGTCATCTCCGGCGCGCACAGCGCCAGCGGCAGGCCGCTGCTCTCGAACGACATGCACCTCAGCCTCAACGTACCCAACATCTGGTACATGGCCGACCTGCGCGCTCCCGGCTTCCATGCCGCCGGAGTCTCGCTCCCCGGTGTGCCGTACATCATCGCCGGTCACAACGACCACATTGCCTGGGGATTCACCGCGCTCTACGCCGACGTGCAGGATCTCTACATCGAAGACGTCAAGGGCAACAACTACCAGGGCAATGATGCCCAGTGGCATCCGCTCACCATCGATCACGAAGTCATCCATGTGCGCGGCCGCAAAGACGTCCACTACGATGTCCGGCTCACGGATCATGGTCCGCTGCTCGATCCCATCTTTACCAAGGACTCGCGCGCCATCGCCCTCAAGTGGGCGCTTTACGATCCGTCGCTCAACACCATCCCCATCTACGCCATTAACACCGCATCAAACTGGACGGAATTTTCCGCGGCGCTCGCGCAATGGTGCTACCCCACGCAAAACGTTGTCTACTCTGACGACCAGGGCCACATCGGCTATCACGCAGTGGGCAAAATCCCGCTGCGTCCTTCGGGAATTGCGCCTGTGCCCATTGCCCTGTCCGATTCTGCGCACGAATGGCAGGGCTACATCCCGTTCGACGACTTGCCCAGTGCTTTCGATCCGCCGTCAGGCTTTCTCGCCACTGCCAACGCGCGCGTGACCACGGACAAATCGAAGTACCCGCTCACCAACGACTGGGCTGATCCCTATCGCGTCGAGCGCATCTACAAGCTCCTCCAGGGCCGCGATCATCTCACCCCAGCCGACCTGCTCGCCGTCCAAACCAACATCTACAGCGAAGTTGACCAGGAGATGGCGCATCGCCTCGCCTATGCGATCGATCACTCCGCCGGCGCCGACCAACAACTCCGCAAAGCCGCCGACCTGATGCGCAGCTGGGATGGCCGCCTCACCACTGCCTCCGCTGCTGCATCCGTCGAGGTCAGCGCGCGTCATGCGCTGCTCTCCATGCTTCTCGAGCCCAAACTGGGCAAAGATGACGCACAACAATACCAATGGTCCGAGTCCAACTTCGCGGAAGAAGAGATCGTGATGCACGCCAATTCCGCATGGCTTCCACCCGGCTACAAGGACTGGGACACGTTCCTCACTGACGCAGTCCGCCGCGGCATGAAGGCCGGCAAGGCCCCCGCGGACGTGAGCACATGGAATTACGGGTCGTGGCACGTGGTCGATCTCGAACACCCGCTCTCCGCCTTCGTGCCCTTGATCGGACGCATCGCGGGCACCGGCCCGCAGCCGCTCAGCGGCGATACCGTCACCGTCAAGCAGGTTGGCCGCGCTTTCGGCCCATCGCAGCGCTTCACCATGGACTGGAGCAACATCGACGGCTCAACGGAAGATATTGTGCTCGGCGAAAGCGGCAACCCCTACAGCCCCTATTTTCGCGACCAATGGGATGACTACTACAACGGCCGCACCTTTGCGCTGCCCTATACAGCCGCGGCTGTCTCGGCGAATACTCAACATACCCTGCGCCTGCTGCCATGAACGATAACGGCGCAGATAACAGAGATCAGAGATCAGCAGATTCTCCCCGTAAAACAAAGTGGGCGCCCCGGTTCCCTCGCTTTGGGGGACCCGAGAGCGGATTTGGTTGTCTGATAGGCCCCGCCATCATCTGCATCGCCGCTCTGATCGCCACTTCCCCTGATCTGATTCGCGGGACCTCCTGCGGGCACGACTTTGATTTCCACCTGGCCTCGTGGTTCGACGCGCGCGCCGCATGGACCCAGGCCCATCTCTTCTACCCTCACTGGGCAGCCAGCCCCAACTACTTTGCCGGTGAACCGCGCTTCGTCTTCTATCCGCCGCTTACCTGGATGCTCGGCGCATTCTTCGGCCTTATCCTTCCCTGGCATGGCGTCGAACAAGCCATCACCTGTTTGTTTCTGGCTTTCACTGGCCTGGCCACGCGCATGCTCGCGCGGCAGGCGAATTTGCCCGACGGCGCGGCCACTCTCGCGGGATGCGCCGCACTGTTCTCGGGCTACTCGATGTTCACGGCTTACGAGCGTTCCGCCCTGGCGGAACTTTCCGGCGGCTTCTGGATTCCCCTGCTTCTCTACTTCCTCTTTCGCGACCGCAACGCACAGTCTCATGTTTGGAACCGAGCCTTCGACGGCTCTGCAGCCCTGCTTGCGCTGGTCGTCGCAGGCGCATGGCTCTCGAACGCCCCACTCGGCGTGATGGCCAGCTATCTTCTCGCCGCCGTGGCACTCGCCGTTGCGTTGCTCGAACGCTCATGGGCACCGTTGTTGCGCTCCACCGTCGCCGTTATTCTGGGGCTCGGTCTCTCTGCCATTTACCTTGTCCCTGCCGACGTTCAGCAGCGCTGGATCCAAGTCAGCCAGGCCGTTGACGACCCCGGCGCCGCCATCGAAAACAGCTTCCTGTTCGGCCGTCATTCCAATCCAAGTCTCGAGTTGCACGATGTCGAACTCTGGCGCGTCTCCTTCATTGCCGTGATCATGATCGGCCTCGCGTTCCTCTGCGTCTTCATCGCCTGGCGGCGCGGCCGTCTTCCCGCACGCAAATCCTGGTGGATTCCGCTCGCGCTCATCCCGATCGCCGTTTTGCTTCTGCAGCTTCCGTTCTCGCTTCCCGTGTGGAATGCACTGCCCAAGCTCCGATTCCTGCAGTTTCCCTGGCGCTGGCTGGTGGTGGTCGAGGCGCCTCTGGGCATCTTTTTCGCCGCCGCGGTATGGCCGCGCGGGCGTCGCTGGCTCCGCATCACCGTGATCGCTGCCTGCGGCATGATCTTTCTTGGCACTACTGCATTCAGCGATTTTGTGTTTCACCAGTCATGCGATGAAGACGATGCCGTGCACTCCATGATCGCCACGTACGCCTCCGGGCAAGGCTTCGAAGGGACGGATGAATACGCGCCACCCGGTGCGGACGACTCGCTCGTCGCCTACGGTCTTCCCGATGCATGCCTCACCGCCAATCCTGACACCGTGCTTGCTGTTGCCGACGATGGCAACGTTCCCGAATGGGATCCTGCCAACGGGCACTGCGACGCCACCTACCAATGGCAGCGCGATAACGGCCGACTCTCGCGCGAACATCTCCGTCTCTCCGCCAATATTCCCCATAGCGGCTTTCTGATCCTGCATCTTCGCCAATATGCGGCGTGGCAGGTTCGCGTGAATGGCCGGCTGATCGCCTTCGGCGCGGACCCTGCTTTGCCTGGGCTGCCTCATCGCGACGATGGCCTGATGGTGGTCCCGGTCGCAAGCGGACACGTCGATCTGGCCATAGACTGGGCGACGACTCGCGACGAGATCGCTGGACGATGGCTCAGCGCGGTCGCCCTTGCCGCTCTCATCGGTCTTTGTTTCCTGGAACGCCGCTTGGCAACGCGCACGCGTCCGATCGGCTCGTCACAGCCGGAGACAGCCATGCCTCGGGTATCATGAGAAAGCATGCCAACGGATGTGAAGACGCTGATCCAGGAGGGCGCCGATCTTACCGATCGTGCGCTCGAGGCCCTTATTCCCACCGTCGACACGGTGCCCGCGTCGATTCACGGCGCGATGCGGCACTCGGTATTCGCGGGGGGCAAGCGGCTGCGGCCAGTGCTCGCCATGCAAGCCGCCGTAACCATCGCCGGCTCAATGCCTCGCGGCATCGAGCGCCTTGGTGCAGCCATCGAAATGCTGCACACCTACTCGCTGATACACGATGACCTGCCCGCGCTCGACAACGATGACCTCCGCCGCGGCAAGCCCACCTGCCATGTGGCCTTCGGCGAAGCCATCGCCATTCTCGCCGGCGACGCGCTGCAGACCCGCGCTTTCGAAATCCTTGCCGGGCTCGACTCCCCACCCGCCGCCACCGTGCAGATTATCGGCCTCATTGCCAACGCCATCGGCACCGTCGACGGCATGATCGGCGGCCAGGTGCTCGACATCGAAAGCGAACATCAGAAGCCTACGCCCGAACTGGTCGAAGCCATCCATCGCGCCAAGACCGGCGCACTCATTCGCGTCAGCGTGGTTGCAGGGGGCGTCTATGCCGGGGCCAGGCAAGACGATGTCGCCCGTCTCGACACCTTCGGACGCAAAGCTGGACTGGCCTTCCAGATCGTCGACGACATCCTCGATATGACCGTCGATTCCGCGCATCTGGGCAAGACCGCCGGCAAGGATCTCGCCACCGAAAAGGCGACTTGGCCCGCCGTCTACGGCATCGAACAGAGCCGACGCGACGCTGCCGCGCTGATCGAAGAAGCCTTCGCCGCGCTCACACCCTACGGCTCCCGCGCCGATGGATTGAAATCCGTCGCGCGGTATTTGGTTGAGAGGAAGAACTAAGAGGCGTCATCAACGGAATTGTGATGATCGAAAAGTATGAATCCCGACGTATACGAGTCCAGATACGGCATGTGCTTTTGGAGGTGTGGGACCCGATTGGTGTTAAGGACGCGCAGCACGCGCAAGATGAATACGATGGCTATATCGGAGAACTGTACGACATGCTCGTGAGCGGAGCATCAGATTCGAAACTGAGCGACTATCTCTACTGGGCAGTACACGAAAACATGGGGCTGGAAGCTGCAACACCAACTGACATGGCCGACACTGTTGCGGCGTTAAGGAAAATCGAGCTAAGAGCCAACAGCTGATGCTTTCCGAACCCGACATCTTCGCCGCGCTCCGCGATTGCTTCGATCCCGAGGTGAAGCTGAATCTTGTCGACCTCGGCCTGATCTACTCCATCGAAACGGGTCCCGACCCCGATTCCACGCCGGCATGGCCGCGCCAGTGGGTCAAAGTCACCATGACCCTGACCACGCAGTTCTGCCCGGCATCGGGGCTCATCCTCGAACAGGTACACAACCGCCTCGCCACCATGCCCGACATCAGCAAAGTAGAGGTGAACCTGGTTTGGGAGCCTAAGTGGACCCCTCATCGCATCAGCGAAGCCGGCCGTAAACAGCTGGGAATTTGATCGCTTACGATCGTGGAGCAAGCGGTATTATCGCTATCCCGCCCAAGCCGCAAAGACGAAGACGCCGCCTGGGCGATGGAAAACTGCCACGCCCGTATTTCACGCCGGCTCAATCGGCCGCGGCTCCCGCGTCAGCACCCGCCGCATGGCCTCGCCTTTTTCGGTGATGTCGTCGACCACCTCGCGCACCTGCTCAAACATGTATTGCGCGCGGTCGACGTAGCCCGGAAGCGCGTCCCACCACCGGCGCAGCGTCTCTTCGTGATCAAGCATTGCCAACGCCGTTCCCGAAGCGGCCATCACCAGCCCGGCGCGTCTCTGGCCGCTCAGCAGCAACAAGCCGCCCGTAATCAGGGAACCGCATGCGGCAACCTTCACCCAGTCGACTGAAGCGGTACGTGGCATTTCGCTAATCCTTGCAGTTCGAGGTTCTTGGCCGGGAAACGTGGCAATGGTCATGAATTCTCCTCACATAAGTCTGATGCAGACGGGATGTAAGCAGCCGGCGGAGGTACATCGCGCCCCTAGTCCAGATCAAATTCGCGCAGGGGCTTTCCCGCCGGCGCATCCTTCGCCTTTTTCAGGGCTTCGGCGAATTTCTTGTCGAAGAGGTCTTCCTTGTTCTTTTCAGCGTCAACGGACTGACGGAAGATCGACTCCTTCCGCTCGTCGTGCTCGCGCATCGCCTTCGCCGCCGTCTCCAGATCTTCAAACATCCGCTTGCGGGGCGCCGATGTGTGACTGATCACTAACCCTGTCTTTGCATCCACCACGATCATCGCCCCGCAGTCGGGACATGCTACCTGGAACGTTTCGGTCTTTTCTTTACCCATAACAGGGGTATTTTAGGCGTTTGGACAGGAACAGGGAAGCCGGTCTTCAAGTCTCTGAATCGCCTGCCCGGCCAGGCAGAATTGCTGAACTTTTGGCAGCGTCTCCGCGTACTCTAGGCAGAATGCGATCCCTCCCTGTCTGATTCCGCATTGTTTCAAGGCGGACGTCGATGTCCGCTGTAAGGAGAAAGATGAAATCCACGCTTTTGTTCAGGCTTCTGGTGGTCGCCGCTTCGGCGCTGGCGATCTCGCCCTTCTGTTCCGCCCAGGCCAACCTGGCGGGCGACTGGCAAGGCACCCTTGACGTCAACGGCACAACCTACCACGTCGCATGGCATGTCCAGGTCGGCTCCGGAGGAGTGCTTACCTCCACCCTCGACAATATTGACGAGAACGTCTACGGCATCAAGGTGAAATCCACAACCGTAAAGGGTTCCGACATCTCCATGTCGGTCGACGATCAGGTCGAAGCCAATGGCCAAACCATCAATATCCGCGGCTCGTTCGCCGGAACGATCGCCGCAAGTGGAAATGAGGTCAATGGCACCTGGACGCAGGAAGAACCCGAGCAGCCGCCTATCCAGGTCCATTTTGTGCATGGCCAACCGGCAGTTCCAGGAGCGTCTGCCACGCCGTCTATCGCCGGCGACTGGGAAGGCACACTGAATGCGGGTGGCGCACAACTTCGCCTGCTGCTTCATTTCAAAGCTGGCAACGACGGCACCCTCTCTGCCACCCTCGACAGCCCCGACCAGGGCGTCAACGGGACGCCATTTGATACCGTCACCCTCAAAGACTCAAAGCTGCACCTGGTCCTTGAAGCGGCCCATGGCACCTACGACGGCACCGTCAACAAAGACTTCTCAGAGATCGCCGGAACCTGGACCCAGGGACAGGCTTTCGACCTCAACTTCAAGCGTGCCCGGCCGCAGGCGGCCGCTCCCGCGCCCAAGCCCGCTGCTCCCACCGATATCGATGGCACGTGGAGCGGAAGGCTCGAAACACCGTCGGGCGCGCTGACCATCAACCTGAAGATAGAAAACATGGACACTGGCCTTACCGCCCATATCCAGAGTCCAGATCAAAACCCCAACTGGGCCCCTGCAACCTCCATCGCCCGCACGGGAGACAATCTGACGGTCGAATTCAAAGCCTTTGGCGCTACCTATGAAGGCAAAATCTCCGCGGATCGCACCACCATCGAGGGCAAATTCAACCAGATGGGGAATGAACTTCCGCTGGTCCTGAAAAAACTCTAGCCCATCAACACAATGGGGGCTCTGGTCTCTTCGCCGCACCACGCCGGGGTGCCACCACGAGCAAGCTAATCATTGGGTCCCCCAGGTCTCGATTCTCAGACCTGGGATACCTCACTTCTGACGCACGTGCAGAATTACCCTCCGATACGACGTGAGTCTCGGCGATCCCTCATCCGTGACCGCCAGGATTACGTGCGCAACTCCATCTCCTTTGCACGGAATCATCGGTAGCCACAGCGGCCTGCACGCCGCATCCGCGCGAATCGTCACCCGCGAAGTCTCCGCACCGGTGAGCGTCAATGCCGCGAGATTTCCATCCGCGAGTCCCGCCTCCGCATAGTGGAACCAGCGAAAGTGAATCGGTTGCCCATCCGGATCGCTGCTCTGGCTGGCATCCAGCGTAATCGTCTGCCCCACGGTTACGTCCATCTCCAGCGGAGCCGTTCCACCCTGCCCATTCACCACCGCTACGGGATTGTGGTTCGCATGCGCAAAATCCGCGACGGTCCACGACATGCGCGCGGCAAAATCATTTTGAAACGCCTCGCGCCAGCGCCAGATCGTAGCCTGGTCGCTCACGTGCTCCTTGCCATCCGCGCCCGTCACCGTGTCACGCGAGTCCACTCGCGCAAACTCATCTCCACCCTGCGTCCAGATGGCGTGCGTCTCGCCATAAGGCTGCCGATACACATAGCGGCCGCCCCAACCGCCCCAGTCCGGCCGCCGGTAGGCGTTCAGCCCATTGTCGATCAGCCCTAGAAACGACGGCGTGTCACCCTCCATGATGAACATGAACTTCGGGTATCTCTTCCCTAGCGGTCCTTTGCTGCGAATATTCGCTTCCAGCCATTCGTTTGTCACGGTCGTGAAATCCGCACCTTCGCCATTGCGGTAGTAGCGGTCGCCGCTGATACCGGTCCAGGTTGCGGCCGAATACTCCCCGCTCGTCGGCGTGGACGGCGACACGATATAAAACAGCTCCGGAAATTCTTTCCGAATCCACGGGCCGGCATCATCCTGATCGCTGATCGAATACACCCGAAGCCGCGAAATCAGCTTCGGCAATTCCTCCATGGAGTGCGCAGCCTTCAGATCCATCAATGCCTGCGCCAGCGTTCCCGCTCCACCCCAGATGCAGATCCACAACGGCCGAGAGTCATCGCGCTCAACGGCACGAACAATTGCCTTTGACCCCTCCGACGACTTCCCGGCTCCCGTCGCTGCCATTCCGTACGCGGTCTGCCCCGCGTATACCCGCGCCTTCAGGTCTGCCGCCTCAGGCCAGCCTTTCGCATGCAGCAACAGGTTTGGCCGTACTTCGCCGTACGCATCAACCAGCTCCCGCATCGTCTCAGGATGCGCCTTCGCTTTCTGCCACGTCGAGGTCGTCGCAATCATGGCTTCGATGTCGAGTTCGTTCGAGTACATCAGCAGCCGCACAAACGACATCTGGTCATCCGGCTCGTTGCCGATGTCGCTGATCACCACCACCCGCGGCTTACCGCTGAAGCTATCGACATGGGTCGGCGGCAACCCCTGCGCCATTGCCATAATCGATGCTGCAAGGCCTATGCAAAACATTGCTATCCGTTGATTTCCCATCACCAATCACCTTGCCGGTTATTCTTTTTTATTAATTTTGGGCCTTTTTATGCGTCTCCATAATATGGGCATTCCCGAGCAACATTTCCTATGTTCGTGTGTCTCTGGATGCAGAGGGCCCCAAGAACAGCGCGACATGAACCGAAAACCTGGCAGAACCCGGAGGTAATCCCGCAATGATTTGCCTTCGTCCTAGGCTGATTTCAGCCATTTTGCTCTCTACCAGCATCTGCAACGCACAAAACAAAGCCCCCACCCCTCACTTGCCCTCGGTCGACTCGGTCATGATCCGAGTGGCCATCAATCAGGACACCGCCGAGGCCGAACGCGCCCACTACGTCTACGTCCAGCACGCCAGGATGAGCTCTCGCCGCGGCAACACCATCCAGTGCGAGGAAACCACCGACTACCGTTTCACTCCTTCCGCCGACGACACCCACGAGGAACTGCTCAAGGTCGACGGCCGCTTTCTGAAGAATCACAAGTTCATCGCCTACGACAAACTGCTCCCTCGCGACCAAGACAAGCCCAAAGACGCCGACAAAAACAAGGACCAGGCGGCAGCGAAAGATCCTGACAAGAGCGGTTCCAACGCAAACGACAACGGCAAACAGGCGAAAAAAAACAAGAAGGACAAGGAGAAGGACAAAGACCCCGTCTTCGACCCCAACAGCGATGAAACCCTCGATCGCGACCTCGTCGAAAACATCCGCTGGAGCCTCCTTCACGACAAATCGAAGGACGGCATCGACCAGCATCTCTTCCCGCTCACTTCAAAGGACCAGGCCGACTACGCCTTCCGCTTGATCGGCCGCGAGCACCTGAACGATCGCGACGTCTACCACATCTCATTTCGCCCCAAGAAGAAAGACGACTTCGGCTGGAGCGGCGACGCCTACATCGACACCCAGGCATTCCAGCCGGTCCTCGTCACCACCGGCATGGCGCGCAAGATCCCCTTCGCGGTGCGGACGCTGCTCGGAACCGACTTTCCTGGCCTCGGCTTCACCATCCGCTACGCCCCGCAGCCCGACGGCGTCTGGTTCCCCGTCGATTTCTCCACCGAATTCAAGATTCACGTGCTCTATTTCTTTCACCGCCAGATCATCCTCAACGCCGAAAACCGCGACTTCGAAAGGACGCATGTGACGAGCCGCATCGTCGGCGATGCCACGCCGGTTGAGGGGAATCAACCCGTGGTTCCACAATGAGCGTGCACCTTATAACAAGGGCACGTCTTTTGTCGGGCCAAAAATGAGAAACAGAAGATGCTGGGCTTTCCGCCCTGAAGACGCTTTCGAATGGCAAAAGCCATCATCCGTCTGCTGTTGAGTTTTTGCCTCAAGAGGAAAGCGACCTCAGCATCGACTAACGTGTCCAGACGCACAAAAGCCCTGCTCAATGAACAGGGCCTTTGCTTTTCCGCTCTGAGGGTGCGGAACTCTAATGTTTCTCCTGCGCCGTGGCCAGCTTGGCCTCGGCTTCCTCGATGCGGTGCAGCGCCTCGGCGTATTTCTCCTCGCTGTCGCCGGCCTCCTGCCACTCCTTCTGGCCGCGGTCGAGCTGCTGCTGCGCCCGCTGCACGTCAATTTCTTCCGGCTTCAGCGCATCGTTGGCGAGAATCGTCACCCGGTCCGGCAGCACTTCCACGAAACCCCATGACACGTTGTAGACCTGGTCGCCAACATCCGCCGCGCCGTGCAGGCGCACGTCGCCCGCGCCCAGCTCGGCCAGCAGCGGAGCGTGCCCGTAGAGCACCTCCATGTAGCCGTTCTTCGCTGGAAGCTCTACAGCATCGGCGGTGGTTTCAAACAAAATGCGCTCCGGCGATACCAGCCGGACGCGAAGTTGATTTGAGCCTTCTGCCATCGTTCCTCTTTTTCAAAGCCCTCAGCCGTCAGCTTTCAGCCGTCAGCCCCTATTTGTCAGCCGTCAGTCAAAAAAACTGAGAACTGATGGCTGACAGCTGATGGCTGTTTTTCTACGCCGTCGCCTTCAGCTTCTCGGCGGTCTCCAGCACTTCCTCGATGCCGCCCTTCATGTAGAAAGCCTGCTCGGGGATATCGTCGTGCTTGCCCTCGATGACTTCCTTGAAGGCGCGCACCGTGTCCTCGATCTTCACATACTTGCCCGAAATTCCGGTGAACTGCTCGGCCACGTGGAACGGCTGCGACAGGAACTTCTGCACCTTGCGCGCCCGCGCCACCGTAAGCTTGTCTTCTTCCGAAAGCTCGTCAATACCCAGAATCGCGATGATGTCCTGCAGATCCTTGTAGCGCTGCAGGATCTTTTTCACGCCCTGCGCC
>Ga0335074_10009757_pt1 | contig 13408 bp, 11 predicted proteins | sample Lox_Sample_23_FD_206715 | JGI IMG/M metagenome (GOLD analysis project Ga0335074, IMG submission 206715) | Soil microbial communities from Loxahatchee National Wildlife Refuge, Florida, United States - Lox_Sample_2.3 | ecosystem: Environmental > Terrestrial > Soil > Wetlands | place: USA...
GGGTGCCAGGCGGCCGAGTTCGCCGTGTGGACCGCGATCAGGAACGCCGGGGCGAGGCCGAAGGTGACCGCGTCCGCGACGGAGTCGGCGATGCGGCCGAAGGCGCCCGACGGCCGGGCGCTCCGTCGGGAGAGGAGTCCGTCGGCCCCGTCGAGCCCGATCGCGATCACGATCAGCAGCATCGCCCAGACCGGGTTGCCGGCGAGCGTGTAGAGGATCGCCGCGACGCCGAGGAGGCCGTTCCCGAGCGTCGCCAGGTTGGCGAGGACGCGCCAGCGGTCGGTCACGACCTGAGCCTCGCGATCGTCGTCGTCCCCGCCCGCACCCGGTCGCCGACCGCGACGGTCGGCTCGGCGCGGTCCGCCGGGAACAGCACGTCGACGCGCGAGCCGAGCACGATCATCCCGAAGCGGTCGCCGCGGTCGAGCACGTGGCCCGGCCGGACGAACGAGACCAGGCGTCGGGCCACGATCCCCGTCACCTGCACCACGTCGACCCGGCCGATCGCCGTGTCGAACCGGTAGGCGCGCTGGACGTTATGGTCGGCGGCGGGCCGATACGCGGGCCGGAACCCCGCGCCGGCGTCGCCGACCGTCAGGACGCGGCCCCCGATCGGGACGCGGTTCACGTGGACGTTCGTGACGTTCATGAACACCGAGACGAGCCACCGGTCGCCGCGCCGGTCGACCGCCCGCACCCGGCCGTCGGCGGCCGAGACCACCCCGTCGCCGATCGGCCGCTCGGGGTCGCGGAAGAACGCGGCGAAGAAGACGAGGAGCGCGGCGCCGACGGCGAGCGGGGCCAGCACTTCGACGCCCGCCGGCAGGAGCCCGACGAGGAGCAGCGCCGCGAGGACGAGGAGGACGGCCGCCGCTGCCCCCACGGGCCGACCGGCGCCCGGGGCGAACACGGGCCTACCCGGTGAGGACGATCTCGATGTTCACGCCGTCGGGGACCTGGATCCGCATCACCTGGCGGAGCGCCCGTTCGTCGGCGTCGATGTCGATGAGCCGCTTGTGGATCCGCATCTCCCAGTGGTCGATGGTGCTCGTCCCGCCGCCGTCCGGGCCCTTGCGGACGGGCACGCGGAGCTTCTTGGTCGGGAGCGGGATGGGACCGGCGATCTTGACGCCGGTCTTCGAGGAGATGTCGCGGATCTGCTTGCAGATCGAGTCGACCTTCCGGGAGTCCGTGCCGGAGAGCGAGATGCGGGCCTTCTGCGGCATCGATAGCCCCTCCCGCTCCGCGCTCCGGTCCCCGAGGCCCCCGGCCTACTCGCGCTTCTTGAGGTCGACGACGACGCCGGCGGCGACGGTCTGACCCATGTCGCGGACCGCGAAGCGGCCGAGCTGGGGGAACTCCTTGTACTTCTCGATGGCGAGCGGGCGCTTCGGCGTGATCCGCACGACGGCCGCGTCCCCGGTCTTCAGCGTCTGGGGGTTCTCCTCGGCGGTCTGGCCCGTCTTCGGGTCGAGGCGCTTCAGGAGCTCCGTGAACTCGCAGGCGACCTGGGCGGTGTGGCAGTGGAAGACCGGCGTGTAGCCGACGGTGATGACGCTCGGATGGTTCAGCACCTGGATGTTCGCGGTGAAGCTCTCGACCACGGTCGGCGGGTTCGAGACGGGCCCCGCGACGTCGCCCCGCCGGATGTCGTTCTTGTCGATGCCGCGGACGTTGAAGCCGACGTTGTCGCCGGGCTCCGCCTCCTGGACGGCCTCGTGGTGCATCTCGATCGACTTCACTTCGCCCGACTTGCCGCTGGGGAGGAAGATGATCTTGTCGCCGACCTTGAGCCGCCCGGTCTCGACCCGGCCGACGGGGACGGTGCCGATGCCCGTGATCGTGTAGACGTCCTGGATCGGGAGCCGCAGGGGCTTGTCGGTCGGCTTCTCCGGGACCTTCAGGTTGTCGAGCGCCTGGAGGAGCGTGGGCCCCTTGAACCAGGCCATGTTGGGGCTCGGCTTGTTGATGTTGTCGTCCTTGAACGCCGAGATCGGGACGAAGACGACCTGCTCCGCGACCTTGTAGCCGACGTTCTTGAGGAGCTTCGTGAGCTCCTCCTTGAGCTCGTTGAACTTCGCCTCGGAGTAGTTGACCTCCTGGCGGTCCATCTTGTTGACGGCGCAGATCAGCTGCGTGACGCCGAGCGTCCGCGAGAGGAAGATGTGCTCCCGCGTCTGCTCCTGGATCCCTTCGGCGGCCGAGCAGACGAGCACGGCCGCGTCGGCCTGGCTCGTCCCCGTGATCATGTTCTTCACGAAGTCGCGGTGGCCGGGCGCGTCGATGATCGTGAAGTAGTACTTCTGGGTGTCAAAGCGGCGGTGCGCGATGTCGATCGTGACCCCGCGCTCGCGCTCCTCCTTGAGGTCGTCCATGACCCAGGCGAACTCGAACGTCGCCTTCCCCTTCGACTCCGCCTCGGCCCGGAACTTGTCGATCTCTTCCTGGCGGATGTAGCCCGTGTCGAGCAGCAGCCGACCGACCGTGGTCGACTTGCCGTGGTCCACGTGGCCGATGAAGACGATGTTGAGGTGGGGCTTCGTTGCCATGCGCTGGGCTCCGGGCGCGCCCAGAAGGTCCCCCTATATAGGCGTTGTTAGCACGTGAGTCGGCGGACGCGGCGTTTTCTCGCCGGCCGGACGCGCCGGACCCGCGCCGCGCTCCGGGGCCGCCCCGGGGGGCCTCAGTCGTCGGGGACGACCGAGATCTCGTTGCCGTCCGGGTCCTGGATCGTCGCGGCCCAGCCCCACGGGAACTTCTCGGGTTCCTGGGTGAACTTGACGCCCCGCTGCTTCCAGGCCGCGCACGACGTGCGGAAGTCGCCGGGGACGACGAGCATGATGCCGGAGTTCCCGGGCTCGAGCTGCGAATCCTTCTCGAAGTCGCTCGTCTGGCAGAGGTGGATCCGGCCCTCCTTGCCCTTCCGGCCGACCGTGACCCAGTGGTCCATCTCGTCGAGGACGTCGAGCCCGAGGACGTCGGCGTACCACCGCTTGGCGTTCGCCTTGTCGGAGACGACCAGCGCGACGCTGCGGAAGTAGGTGCGGTCGATGCCGGCGCGCTTCGGAGGGCTCTTCCGGGAGGCTCGGGGTTTCGCCATCGAGGTCAGCTCCGCCGCGCCCATCCGGCCGCGCAGGATAAAGGGCGCCCGCGCGGGCGAAACGGGTCGAGGGTCCCCCGTTCCGCGCCGCAACCCCTATAGTCGGGGCGCGGGATGGGCGCCGTCCCCCAGGGGCCAGAGCTCGTGGACGAACCGGGTCCGTCGACGGTCGCCGCGAGCCGGGCGTCGGTCGTGCGGCTCATGGTGCCGACGGACGCGAACTTCCAGGGGAACGTCTTCGGCGGGTCGATCCTCGAGGAGATCGACCGGGTGGCGTACATCTCGGCGGGACGGCACTCGAAGGCGCCGTGCGTCACCGCCTCGTTCGACCGGGTCGACTTCATCGCCCCCGTCCACGTGGGGGAGATCGTGACGTTCGCCTCCGAGCTGACGTACGTGGGGCATTCCTCGATGGAGGTGCACGTCGACGTGCGCTCCGAAGAGGTGCAGAGCGGGCGCGTCCGTCGCGTGGCGGAGGCGTTCGTCACGATGGTCGCCGTCGACGACGCGCTGCGGCCGATCGCCGTGCCCCCGCTCCTCTGCGAGCGGGACGAGGAGCGGCGCCGGTTCGAGGAAGGACGCCGACGCATGGAGGCGCGACGCCACAGCCGGGCGGGCCGCGCCGAACCGTAGGAGGGCCCTCGAGATGCTGTGCGAGATGTGCGGGAAGGAGGTCCCCGCGACCGCGCGGGCGAAGATCGAGGGCTCGGTGCTGAACGTCTGCCCCGACTGCGCCCGGTTCGGCCAGCTCCTCGACCCTCCGCCGGCGGCCCCGAGCCGCCGCGACGACCTCCCGACGCGGCCCGTCTTCGCGCGGGCGACCCGCCCGGGCGGGACCGGCCGCCGGCTCGAAGAGCGGGACCTCTACACGGACATCGGGGAGCTCGAGCTCGCGCCGGACTGGTTCAAGCGGGTCCGTCTCGCCCGCGAGGCGAAGGCGTGGACCCCCGAGGAGCTGGGGAAGAAGCTCAACGAGAAGAAGTCGGTCGTCCTGAAGCTCGAGTCGGGCAGCCTTCACCCGCCCGACGCGCTCGTGCGCAAGCTCGAGCAGCTGCTGAGGATCCGGCTCAGGGCCGACCCCGCCGGCGCCCCGCCGTCCGCCCCGTAGCGGCCCCGAGCACGAGCTCGAGGATCGCCTTCTGCGCGTGGAGGCGGTTCTCCGCCTGGTCCCAGACCGCGGCGCGCGGGCCGTCGAGGACGGCGTCGGTGATCTCGAGCCCCCGGTGCGCGGGGAGGTCGTGCATCACGAAGGCGGTCGGGCGGGCGAGCGCGAGCAGCGCGTCGTTGATCTGGAATCCCTGGAACGCCGCCTTCCGTGCGGCCTCCTCCGCCTCCTCTCCCATCGAGACCCACACGTCGGTGTACAGCACGTCGGCCCCTCGGGCCGCGTCCTTCGGGTCCCGCACGATCGAGAGGTGGGCTCCGCTCCGGGCCGCGAACTCCTGCGCCCGGGCCAGGACCTGGGGGTTGGGGGCGTACGCCGCCGGGGTGGCCGCCGTGAGGTCGAGACCGACCACCGCGGCGCCGAGGAGGAGGGAGTGGAGCACGTTGTTGCCGTCCCCGATCCACGCGAGGCGGTGCCCGGGGAAGGTGCCCGACCAGCGCTCGCGCATCGTGAGCAGGTCGGCGACGATCTGGCACGGGTGCTCGAGGTCGTCGAGCGCGTTGATCACCGGGACCGACGAGCTCTTCGCGAGCTCGACCTCGTCCGCGTGCCGGAACGCCCGGTAGCAGATCCCGTCGACGTACCGCGAGAGCACGCGGGCGGTGTCGGCGATCGTCTCGCCGCGGCCGAGCTGGAGGTCGCGGGGCGACATGTAGAGGGCGTGGCCGCCGAGGTCGTGGATCGCCACCTCGAACGAGGTCCGCGTCCGGGTCGACGGCTTCTCGAAGATCAGGGCGAGGTTCTTCCCCGCGAGGGTCGGGGCGAGCTCGCCGCGCCGGCGGGCGGCCTTGAGGGCCGCGGCGCGTTCGAGGAGCGCCGGCAGGTCGTCCGCGATGTCGGCGATCGAGAGGAGGTGGCGCGGCGGCGTCGGGGACGGGCTCATCGCGCCGCGATGGGCGCGGCGCGGCTTAGCGGTTCCGTCGAGCCGCGTGCACCCTTATGACCCCGGCCGGATTGGCCGCGCGAGGGTTTCCGTTGCCGGCGAAATCGAAGGCTCGAAGCCAGTCGAAGCCGAGGGCGCGCGCGGCCTCCCGACCGCGCGCCGGGACGCCGTCGAACAAGGCGCGCCGGGTCTACATGGTGACCGGCGGGCTCACGAAGTTCGCGAAGGCGCACCCGTCGATGGACTTCCGGCTCATGGTGAAGCGCGCGTACGACTACGCGCTCAAGGACATCCCGAACCTGACCGCGGACCGGATCGACGGAACTCGGATCTCCTACTTCTCGGACCACTTCTCGCGGCAGTTGAAGGCCGCGAGCATGGTCCAGGACTACCTCGGGATGAACCCGAAGGGGTCGGTGCGCATCGAGTGGGGCGGCGCCACCGGCGGCGAGTGCTTCCAGGCCGCGTACGAGGCGGTCGCGAGCGGCCGGATGGACGTCTGTCTCGGCGCGGGCTACGAGACGATGAGCCGGGTCGCGACGTGGAAGGGGAACGAGTTCATCGCCCTCGCCTCCGACACGAACTTCGACTTCCCGCTCGGCGGCTTCTACACGGGCTACTATGCGCTCATGGTCGTCCGCCACATCTACCAGTACCTGCGGCTCACGAAGTTCGCGCACGTGAAGGACGAGCGCGAGGCCCAGCGGCTCGCCATCGCCGAGGGGAGCCGGATCATGAGCCTGGTCTCGGTAAAGAACCACCTGAACGCCCTCCACAACCCGTACGCCCAGTATCCGAAGCGGCTCACCGTCGACGACGTCCTCAAGTCGGAGATGATCAGCTACCCGCTCACGCGGGAGCAGATCTGCACGATGAGCGACGGCGCGGCCGTGGTCGTCCTGTGCGACGAGGCGCGCGCGAAGGAGTTCACCGACCAGCCGGTCCGCGTGATCGGGGTCGGCACCGGCACCGACACGATGCGGCTCGCCGACCGTCCGTTCGGCCGGGTGCCGCTCCTCCCCCACGAGTCGCCGAAGGACTACGAGGACCTCCCGTACCCCGGCGTGCACTCCTTCCGGGCCGGCCGGGCCGCGGGCCGCGAGGCGTACCGCCACGCCGGGATCACCGACCCCGTGAAGGAGCTCGACTTCATCGAGCTCCACGATGCGTATGCCTCGAGCGAGATCCAGACGTACGAGGACCTCGGGCTGTGCAAGTACGGCGAGGGGTACGCGTTCACCGAGCGCGGCGACCCGTTCCTGAAGGGGATCGACTACGGATTCCCGGTGCCGAACGCGGGGCGCATCCCGGTGAACCCGTCGGGCGGGCTCATCGCCTGCGGCCACCCGGTCGGAGCGACGGGGCTCATGCAGGGTGTCTTCGCGTTCTGGCAGCTGCAGGGCACGATCCCGAAGCACTTCGGTGACGCGACCCTCCAGCTCGCGCATCCGAAGCGCGGGGCGATCCACAGCCACGCGGGCACCGGTTCGGCCGTGACCGTCTCGATCCTGGAGCGGGGGTGGCGATGAGGCCCCGGCCGCCGACCTACGAGAAGTTCCGGGACGTCCAGGCGGAGCTCGAGAAGAGCGGCGCCGCGATCTTCCGCGACCACGACGGGGTCGAGAGCCTGGTGATCAAGTACCCGTACTCGATCAACTACATCCACAGCTACGCCGAGGACTCCCCGTTCTTCCTGGGCCTCGCGGAAGGGAAGCTCCGGGGCTCGAAGTGCCGGCGCGTGAAGTGCGGCTTCGTCTTCGCGACGCCCCGCAGCCACTGCATGGTCTGCGGCTCCCCGACCGAGTGGATCGACCTCCCCCAGAAGGGCCGGGTCCACTCCTGGACGACCTGCCACTTCGGCAGCGAGGCGTTCCTGAAGGAGACGCCGTACAACCTCGCGCTCGTCGAGTTCGCGGGCGTCGGGAGCGTGATGCTGGCCCGCTTGAAGGACTGCGTCGAGTCGGAGCTCTACGTCGGCATGCCGGTCGAGGCCCGCTTCGAGCCGAACCCGAAGTACTCCGTCACGGACGTCTGGTTCGTCCCGTCGAAGTAGCGGAGGCGGCCGGACGGTCGGCCCCCCGCCCCGGCGGGGGGCCCGCTTCGGCCGGCGCGGAGAGGAGTGCCGCGGGCCGGGCTTGAACCGGCGGCTTCAAGATCTTCAGTCTTGCACTCTCCCAAACTGAGTTACCGCGGCGCGCACGGCCCGACCTCTCGCGGGCTATAAAGCGCGCCGTCGCGGGGCCCGGCGGCCGCCGGCCCGACCGGCCGGCCCGGCGGGCCCGCGGCCCGCCACCGAACGCGCGCGCCCACGTTCTCAGACGAGAAAACCCGCCCCGGACCCCGACCCTTTATCTACCGCCCGTCGCCTCTTCACCGTCCCGTGACCCGCACGCTCGTCGTCGCCGAGAAGTTCAACACGGCCCTGCGCATCGCGGTCGTCCTGTCGGACGGCCGCATGAAGCGGTCGCGGATCGAGGGGACGAACGTCTTCCAGTTCGAGCGGGCCGAAGGACCGTACGCGGTGCTCGGCCTGCGGGGCCACATCGTGGAGCTCGACTACCCGCCCGAGCTCGCGGAGTGGAGCCTCGCCGGGCTCCCGAAGCTGCTCGAGACCGTCCCCCTCAAGCGGGTCACGGAGGCCGGGATCGTCGCGGCGCTCCAGTCGATGGTCCGTCAGTTCGACCGCGTCGTGATCGCGACCGACTTCGACCGGGAAGGGGAGCTCATCGGCCTCGAGGCCCTCGAGCTCCTCCAGAAGGTCCACCCCCAGATCGAGGTGAAGCGGGCGCGGTACAGCGCGCTCACCCGGGACGAGATCGAGCAGAGCTTCACCCACCTCCAGGAGCTCGACCACGCGCTCGCCGAGGCCGCGGAGGCCCGGCAGGAGATCGATCTCGTCTGGGGCGCGCTCCTGACCCGGTACCTCTCGCTCACCGCCGAGCAGCGCGGCAAGAGCTTCCTCTCCGTGGGCCGCGTGCAGACGCCGACCCTCGCCCTGCTCGTCGAGCGCGACCAGGCGATCAAGGAGTTCAAGCCGACGCCGTTCTGGGAGCTGCGGGCGACCGGCGCGAAGGGCGCGGAGACGTTCCTCGTCCGGCACGCCCACGGCATCTGGGAGGCGAGGGCGGACGCGGACCGCGTCCTCCACCGGGTCGCGGGAGCGCAGGAGGGCGTCGTGCGCGAGTTCGCCGAGGAGGAGACGAAGCGGCGGCCGCCCGTCCCGTTCTCGACGACGCTGTTCGTCAGCGAGGCGACCCGCTTGGGGCTCGGCGCCGCCTACGCGATGCGCCTCGCGGAGGACCTGTACACCGCGGGCCTGATCAGCTATCCGCGGACGGACAACACGGTCTACCCCCGCGGGCTCGGGCTCCGCCCGCTCGTCGAGAAGTTCAAGGACGGCCCGTTCGCGGAGGCGGCCGAGTTCGTGCTCCAGCAGCCGTCGTTCCGTCCGAGCCGGGGTCGGACGGAGACGACCGACCACCCGCCGATCTACCCGACCTCGGCGGTCGACCCGAAGAAGCTGAAGCCGGACGCCGCGAAGGTCTACGAGCTCGTGGTGCGCCGGTTCCTGGCGACCGTGGCCCCGGACGCGACCGGGCGCAGCCGCACCGTCGCCGTCGAGATCCGCGGGGAGCGGTTCGAGGGGAAGGGCCAGACGATCCTCGACCCGGGCTGGTACCGTGTGTACCCGTACTCCCATCCCGAGGAGATCCCGATGCCGGCGCTCGCGGTCGGCGAGACCGTGGCGATCACGAAGGTCGAGCTCGTCGAGGACCAGACGAAGCCGCCCCGTCGCTTCACGCAGGGCTCGCTCATCCAGGAGATGGAGCGCCTCGGGCTCGGCACCAAGAGCACCCGGCACGACGTCCTGCAGAAGCTGTTCGACCGGCACTACGTGAGCCAGCGCCAGCTCGAGCCGACGACGACCGGCATCGCGGTGGCGGAGGCGCTCCGCGCCCACGCCCCGGTGATCACCCGCCCCGAGATGACCCACCGGCTCGAGGAGGACATGGAGCTCGTGGCGGAGTCGAAGAAGCCGAAGGCCGACGTGCTCGAGGAGTCGCGGGAGATGCTGCGCGAGGCGTACCAGCTCCTCGCCGCCAACGAGCGCGGCGTCCGCGAGACGCTCACGGGCGCCCTCGACCGGCAACGGTTCGTCGGGCCGTGCGTGAAGTGCGGCGGCGCGCTGCAGCTCGGGCGGAGCCCGCGGGGCGCCCGCTGGGTCCAGTGCGTGAACAATCCGGGCTCCTGCACGGCGACCTACTCGCTCCCCTCCGCCGGCTTCATCGAGCCGGCGCCCGAGTTCCTCTGCGGGGTCTGCAAGGTCCCCCGGGTCAAGATCGTCTTCCGGGGCCAGCGGCCCGACCTGTACTGCATCAACCCGGACTGCTCCGAGCACAAGCGCGCGTTCGAGATCGGCGTCTGTCCCAACTGCGGCAGCCCCCTCCAGATCCGCTACTCGTTCGCCGGGAAGCGGTTCGTCGGCTGCTCGGGGTACCCCAACTGCCGGGTGACGTACCCGCTGCCGCAGCGCGGGAAGCTCGACAAGGACCACCCGCCGTGCCCGGTCTGCCGCGCCCCGGTGGTGACGGCGATCGAGGCGGGCCGGCCGCCCTGGACCCTCTGCATCAACCCCGAGTGCCCCTCGCGCCAGAAGGCCGCGGCCGAGAGGAGCGAGCGCGCGGCCGCGAAGCCGAAGCCCCGGGCGTCGCGGTCGAAGAAGGCGCCGGCCGCCCCGCCGCCCCCCACCGAGGGCGCCGCCCCCGCGAAGCCGCGGACGCGCCGGCGGACCCCGAAGGCGGCCCCCTCCGACGAGGCCCCGTCGTCGGCGGGCACCGCCCCCAGCGCCCCGTGAGCCGGGGCGGCGGTCGAATCCCGTGGCACACCGTCGGCGGCCTAAGAGCGCGCCCCCCCGGGGCGGCCCGGGCCGTCCGGTCGAACCCGTTGCTCCACCTCTCGGACCGCGTTAAATACCGTAGCCCCGTCGTTCGACCGTGTCCTCCTCCCGCCGGCTGCTGCACCTCGATTCGCGGACGTTCGAACGACGGCTGAAGTCGAATCCGCTCGTCATCGTGCCCGTCGGTGCCCTCGAGGCCCACGGGCCGCACCTCCCCCTCGGCGCGGACCAGCTCCAGGCCGAGGCGACCGCGGAGGCGCTGGCGGAGCGGGTCGACGCGATCGTGGCGCCGACGATCGCCTACGGCTCGGCCCCGGGGGCCCGGAAGTTCCCGGGGACCGTCTCCCTCTCGATGGGCCAGTTGGGCGCCCACGCCGAGGGCGTGCTCTCCGAGCTCGCCCGCAGCGGGGTGCGCCGCATCCTGGTCCTGTCGGGCCACGCCGAGCGCGGCCACATGGCCGCGCTCCGCGAGGCCGCCGAGCACGCGATGCGCGGCGCCCCGGCGACGAAGATCGTCGTCCTCTCCGACTACGACTTCGTCTACGAGCTGAGGGGCCGGGAGTCGCCGGCGACCGACGGGCACGCCGGGCTGCTCGAGACCTCCCGCGTGCTGGCGGTGGCGCCGGAGTCCGTCGGGCCGGAGCGCCCGAACGTCGCCTACCGGCACAGCCCGTTCGTGCCGGGCTCGCCGACGGACGCCGACTGGCCCGAGAGCGTGATCGGCGACACGCGCCCCGCGTCGGCCGAGCTCGGTCGGCGCGTCCAGGCCCACGTGCTCGACCGCCTCACGACGACGGTCGGCGAGCTGCTCCCCCCGTAGGGTCCCGCGATGGCCGACCCCCGCGACGCGATCCGGATCCGCGGCGCACGCCAGCACAACCTGAAGGACCTCTCCCTCGACCTCCCCCGCGGGAGGTTCATCGTCATCACCGGCGTGAGCGGCTCGGGGAAGTCGTCCCTCGCCTTCGACACCCTGTACGCCGAGGGGCAGCGTCGGTACATCGAGAGCCTCTCCTCGTACGCGCGCCAGTTCCTCGGCCAGATGGACAAGCCCGACGTCGACTCGATCGACGGGCTCTCGCCCGCCATCGCGATCCGGCAGCGCGCCGGGAGCCGCAACCCGCGCTCCACGGTCGGCACCGTCACGGAGATCTACGACTACCTCCGCCTCCTCTACGCCCGCATCGGCGTCCCGCACTGCCCGAACGACGGGCAGGAGATCGCGCCGCAGTCGGTCGATCGGATCGTCGAGGCGATCCGGGCCCGGGCGCGCGGCGAGCGGATCGACCTCCTCGCGCCCGCCGTGCGGGCGATGAAGGGCGAGCACCGGGACGTGCTCGAGAAGCTTCGGAAGGCCGGCTACCGCCGGTTCGTGATCGACGGGGTCGAGGTGAAGCTCCCCGGGCCCGAGATCCGGCTCGAGAAGAACAAGAAGCACACGATCGAGGTCGTCGTCGACGCGATGGACGTCGCCGACGGCGAGGAGAGCCGGCTCGCCGAGTCGGTCGCCCTCGCCCGCGACCTCGGCGACGGCCTCGTGATCGTCCGCCGGAGCGGCGGGGCGCGCGAGACGTTCTCGAGCCGTCGCGCCTGCCCGGAGTGCGGCTTCTCGATCGAGGAGCTCACGCCGCGGATGTTCTCCTTCAACAACCCGATGGGCGCCTGCCCCGAGTGCTCGGGGATCGGCGCGACCCTGCACGCCGACCCCGAGCGCCTCGTGCCCGACAAGGAGAAGCCGCTCGCGAAGGCGATCGCCGTCTGGGGGCTCACGCCGGACGCCCCGTCCCTCGCGCGGTTCGCGGAACTGTTCGGCTACCAGCCGCGCCGCCCGATCCGGGAGCTCTCGGAGAAGGGGTGGAAGGCGCTCATGTACGGCTCCGAGCGCACGGTCGGGCCGGCGGTCCGGGGACCCGCCCACTGGTGGGTCTCGGGCTGGCTGCGCGAAGGGCTCGTCGCCGCCGTGGAGCGCCGGTGGAAGACGACGAAGAGCGAGGGGGCGAAGGAGTACTACCTCGGCTTCATGTCGTTCGTCCCGTGCCGCTCCTGCGGCGGGAAGCGGCTCAAGCCCGCCGCGCTCGCCGTGACGGTCGAGGGCCAGTCGATCGACCGGGTCGCGGCGATGACCGTCCTCGACGCGGCGGCGATGTTCCGCGGGCTCACGCTCACCGACCGCGACGAGCAGATCGTGGGCCAGGTCGTGAAGGAGATCCGGGCCCGCCTCGCCTTCCTGGAGAACGTCGGGCTCACCTACCTCACCCTCGACCGGGCCAGCGGCAGCCTCTCGGGCGGCGAGTCCGAGCGGATCGCCCTCGCGACGCAGATCGGCTCCGGACTGGTCGGCGTGCTCTACATCCTCGACGAGCCGTCGATCGGCCTCCACCCGCGCGACCACGAGCGGCTGCTCGCGACGCTGAAGACGCTGCGCGACCTCGGCAACACCCTGCTCGTCGTCGAGCACGACGAGATGACGATGCGCGAGTCCGACTGGCTGGTCGACCTCGGCCCCGGGGCCGGCGTCCACGGCGGCGAGGTGCTGTACTCGGGGCCCCCGGCGCAGATCGGCGGCACGCCGCGCTCGCTCACCGGCGAGTTCCTCTCCGGCCGACGCTCGATCGGCGTCCCCGAGCAGCGGGCCCGGCCCGCGGGCCGCGCCCTCACGATCCACGGACCGCGTGAGCACAACCTCAAAGGGGACGACATCAAGATCCCGCTCGGGCTCCTGGTCGCGCTCTCCGGCGTCTCGGGCAGCGGCAAGTCGACCGTTCTCGAGGAGATCCTGTACAAGGCGGTCCGGCGGCACCTGGGCCTCGGCCGCGACGCGCCGGGGCGCCACGACTACATCGAGGGGATCGACGAGATCGACCGGGTGCTCCTCATCGACCAGTCGCCGATCGGACGGACGCCGCGGTCGAACCCGGCGACGTACACCGGCCTCATGACGCCGATCCGGGAGCTGTTCGCCGGGCTCCCCGAGGCGAAGGCCCGGGGGTTCGCGCCCGGGCGGTTCAGCTTCAACGTCGCCGGCGGCCGCTGCGAGGCGTGCGAGGGGGACGGGGTGCTCCGCTACGAGATGCACTTCCTGCCGGACGTCTACGTCGCCTGCGAGGAGTGCGGCGGGAAGCGGTTCAATTCCGAGACCCTCGAGGTGACGTTCAAGGGGAAGACGATCGCCGACGTCCTCGAGATGACGGTCGACGAGGCGCTCCTCTTCTTCCAGCTGCACCGGCGCATCCAGAGCCGGCTGCAGCTGTTGCAGGACGTCGGGCTCGGGTACGTGAAGCTGGGGCAGAGCGCCACCACGCTCTCGGGCGGGGAGGCGCAGCGGATCAAGATCGCCTTCGAGCTCGCGAAGCCGCCGACCGG
>Ga0335074_10009758_pt1 | contig 13408 bp, 10 predicted proteins | sample Lox_Sample_23_FD_206715 | JGI IMG/M metagenome (GOLD analysis project Ga0335074, IMG submission 206715) | Soil microbial communities from Loxahatchee National Wildlife Refuge, Florida, United States - Lox_Sample_2.3 | ecosystem: Environmental > Terrestrial > Soil > Wetlands | place: USA...
GTTCTGAGCGTTGGCGATTCCCATGACCGGCGCAAAGATAGCCGAATCGGGCCGCAGCCGCCAGCTGATACCGGGCGCACGCGCATGCTAGACTCCGCCGCCTTCCCGAGGGGTAATCGATGGCATCCTCCTACACCGCCTCCGACATCGAGGTGCTGAGCGGCTTGGACCCGGTGCGCCGGCGTCCGGGCATGTACACGGACACCACGCGCCCGAATCATCTGGCGCACGAGGTCATCGACAACAGCGTCGATGAGGCGCTCGCCGGCCATTGCGACAACATCGAGGTCACCCTGTTCAAGGACGGATCCTGCCAGGTCGAGGATGACGGCCGCGGCATGCCCGTCGACATCCACCCCAAGGAGAGGATCAGCGGCGTCGAGCTCATCCTCACGCGGCTGCACGCCGGCGGCAAGTTCAACGACAAGACCTACCAGCATGCGGGCGGTCTGCACGGCGTGGGCGTGTCGGTGGTGAATGCGCTCTCCAAGCACCTCGAGTGCTGGGTGCGTCGCGGCGGCAAGGAATACAACTTGAGCTTCGCGGCCGGCAAGCCGAAGTCCAAGCTCGAGGTCGTCGGCGACGTGCCGAAGTCGAGGACCGGTACCACCATCCGGTTCTGGCCCGACCCGAAATACTTCGACACCGACAAATTCGCCGTGCCGAGCTTGCGGCAGGTGCTGCGCGCCAAGGCGGTGCTGTGCCCGAACCTGCGCGTATCGCTGCTGAACGAGATCAGCGGCGAGAAGGAGCAGTGGTTCTACACCGGCGGCCTGCACGAGTACCTCGCCGAGCAGCTCGGCAAGGGTCAGTGGCTGCCCGCGGAGACCTTCTACGGCAAGCGCGACATCGACGGCGGGAGCCTCGACTGGGCATTCGCCTGGGTGGCCGAATCGGAGCGGCGCGTGGCCGAGAGCTACGTCAATCTCATCCCCACCACCGAGGGCGGCACGCACGTGAACGGCCTGCGGGTGGGCGCGGCGGATGCGGTGCGCGAGTTCTGCGAGTTCCGCAACCTCGTGCCGCGCGGCCTGAAGCTCACGCCCGAGGATGTCTGGGACGGCGTGAGCTTCGTGCTGTCGCTGAAGATGCGCGAGCCTCAGTTCGCGGGTCAGACCAAGGAGAAGCTCTCCTCGCGCGAGTCGGCGGCCATCGTGCAGGGCGTGATCAAGGATGCCTTCGCGCTGTGGCTCAACCAGCACTCCGATCAGGGCGAGAAGATCGCCATGGTGGCGATCGCCAAGGCGCAGCAGCGGGTCAAGGAGAGCCAGAGAATCGAGCGCAAGCGCACCGGATCGGGCGCCACCCTGCCGGGCAAGCTCGCCGACTGCGTGAATCAGGACCCCGAGCGCGCCGAGCTGTTCCTGGTCGAGGGCGATTCGGCCGGCGGATCCGCGAAGCAGGCGCGCGACCGCGTGTTCCAGGCCATCATGCCGCTGCGCGGCAAGATCCTGAACACCTGGGAATCGGACTCGAGCGAGGTGCTGCAATCCCAGGAGGTGCACAACATCAGCATCGCCATCGGCGTGGATCCTTCCTCGACCCGCTCATCCGGGACGGGCGAGCTGTCGGGCCTGCGCTATCACAAGATCTGCATCCTCGCCGACGCCGACAGCGACGGGCAGCACATCGCGACGCTCCTGTGCGCGCTCTTCCTGAGGCACTACCGTCCGCTGGTCGCCGCCGGACACGTCTATGTCTGCATGCCGCCGCTGTTCCGCATCGACGCGGGCAAGGAAGTGGTGTACGCCCTCGATGAGGCCGAGCGTGCGCGCGCGCTCGAGCGCATCGCCGCCGCCAACTCGCGCGTCAAGCCGGTGGTCACCCGCTTCAAGGGGCTGGGCGAGATGAGCGCCATTCAGCTGCGCGAGACCACCATGGCGCCGCAGACCCGGCGCCTGGTGCAGCTCACCATCGATGCCAAGGACAACCCCGACCCGCTGCTCGACATGCTGCTCGCGAAGAAGCGCGCCGGCGACCGCCGCGAATGGCTCGAGAGCAAGGGCAATCTGGCGCGCATCTAGCGCGCCGACCCGGGCAGCCGCATGAAGGATCAGGAGCTGAATTTCGAAGGCATCGAGAAGGAGCCGCTCAAGTCCTTCGCCGAGCGCGCCTATCTCGACTATTCGATGTACGTGATCCTGGACCGCGCGCTGCCTTCCCTGGGCGACGGCCTCAAGCCCGTGCAGCGGCGCATCATCTATGCGATGAGCGAGCTCGGCCTCGCGGCCGGGGCGAAGCACAAGAAGTCGGCGCGCACCGTCGGCGACGTCATCGGCAAGTTCCACCCGCACGGGGATTCCGCCTGCTACGAGGCCATGGTGCACATGGCGCAGGAGTTCTCCTACCGCTACCCCATCGTCGACGGGCAGGGCAACTGGGGGTCGACGGACGATCCGAAATCCTTCGCCGCCATGCGCTACACCGAATCGCGCCTGACGCGCTACGCGGATCTGCTGCTCGATGAGCTCGATTCCGCCACCGTCGACTGGACGCCGAATTTCGACGGCTCGCTCGAGGAGCCGACGCTGCTGCCGGCGCGCGTGCCGAATCTGCTGCTGAACGGCGGCTCAGGCATCGCGGTGGGCATGGCCACCGACATCCCGCCGCACAATCTGCGCGAGGTGGTGGGCGCCTGCATGGCGCTGCTCGACGATCCGGATCTCACCACGCGCAAGCTCATGGCGCACATCAAGGGCCCGGATCTGCCGACCGGAGCGGAGATCGTCTCCCCGCGCGCCGACCTGGTGCAGATCTACGACACCGGCAGCGGCAGCTTCAAGGCGCGCGCCACCTACACCGTGGAGGACGGCGAGATCGTCATCGATGCGCTGCCCTTTCAAGTGTCCGGCGCCAAGGTGCTCGAGCAGATCGAGGCCTTGAAGCAGCAGAAGAAGCTGCCGATGGTGGATTTCACGCGCGATGAGTCCGACCACGAGAATCCCACACGCCTGGTGATCGTGCCCAAGTCGAGCCGGGTCGACGTGGTCGAGCTCATGAACCATCTGTTCGCCAGTACCGACCTGGAGCGCAATTACCGCGTCAATCTCAACGTCATCGGCCTCGACGGCAGGCCGCGCGTCATGGGCTTGAGGCAGCTGCTCCTCGAATGGCTCGAGTTCCGCAAGGCAACCGTCACCCGCCGCCTCGAGCACCGGCTCGAGAAGGTGAGCGCGCGGCTGCACATCCTCGACGGATTGCTCATCGCCTTCCTGAACCTCGACGAGGTGATCCGCATCGTGCGCCGCGAGGATGAGCCGAAGCCCGTGCTCATCAAGCGCTTCAAGCTCTCCGACCTGCAGGCGGAGGCCATCCTCGAGACCAAGCTGCGCCACCTGGCGCGGCTCGAGGAGATGAAGATTCGCGACGAGCAGAAAAAGCTCTCCGCGGAGCGCGAGGAGATCGAGCGCATCCTCAAGAGCAAGGCGCGGCTCACGAAGCTGGTGCGCGAGGAGCTCGAGCAGGATGCGCAGGAGTACGGCGACGCGCGCCGCAGCCGGCTGGTCGAGCGCGAGGCCGCACAGGCCCTCGCCGAGGCCGACTTGATCTCGAGCGAGCCCACCACGGTGGTGCTGTCGAGGCTCGGCTGGGTGCGCGCCGCGAAGGGCCACGACATCGACGCGCGCGGGCTCGTCTACAAGAGCGGCGATGAGTTCCAGGCGGCCGCCAGGGGGCGCAACCTCCAGCAGGCGATATTCATCGATTCCACCGGCAGGGCCTACAGCCTCGATGCCCATCAGCTGCCCGCGGCGCGCGGCTACGGCGAGCCGCTCTCGGGCACGGTCGACCCGCCGGACGGCGCCACGTTCGCGGCCGTGCTCATCGGCGAGCCCGACGATCTGTGGCTGCTCGCGAGCGATGCGGGTTACGGCTTCAAGGTGCGGCTCAAGGAGCTGTACGCGCGCAACAAGAAGGGCAAATCGGTGCTCAAGGTGCCGCACAACGCGCGCGTGCTGCCTGCGCAGCCCATCGGACACGAGGCCGCGCTCGCCGTGCTCGTCAACAGCGACGGCGAGGTGCTGGCGCTGCCCGTCTCGCGGATCGAGGAGATGAGCGCCGGCAAGGGCCAGAATCTGTACGGCATTGCGGGCAAGAAGTCCGCGGACCGCGACGAGTACCTGGCCGCGATGGCGGTGGTCGGGCCCGGCGAGACTCTCACGGTGTACAGCGGCGCGAGCGCGCCCATGCGGCTCAAGTACGAGGAGCTGCGCCAGTTCGAGGACCGCAAGGGCCAGCGCCGCCAGCGCTTCTCGCGCGCCTACAAGCAGATCGATCGTCTCGAGGTGGCGCCCGCGGCGGCCTGAGCTAGCGCTCGCCCGACATGGTGACGTCCTCCGGGGCATTGACGAAATAGCCCTGGATGAATTCGATGCCGAGCTGCCACAGCACCGCCATGGTGTTCGCGTCCTCGACGCGCTCGGCGACCGTCTCGACCCCCTTGCGCTTGGCGGCTTCGACCAGTCCTTTCACCCGCTGCTGCTGCAGCTGATTGGTGGACAGCCCCTGCATCAGCGAGCCGTCGACCTTGATGAAGTTCATGCCGATGCTGGCGAGGAGCTTGAGCGGGTCGCGGCCGGTGCCGAAGTGCTCGAGCGCGAAGCGAAAGCCGAGCTTGCGCAGGCTCTCGGAGAGCTCGATGGTCTGGCGCACGTATTGCGTCGCCAGCTCCTCGGTCACCTGGAAGCACAGCCGCTTCGGCTCGATGCGCAAGGAGCGCAGCTGGGTCTCGAGCCAGGCGGTCACGCTCTTGTCGAGAATCGTGTCCTTCGACAGGCGCACGAAGATGCACGAGGCCCTGCGGTTCGCGGCGAAGGACATCGAGGCGCCGATCACCCAGCGGTCGATGTTCTTCATGAGATCGTTGCGCTCGGCCGCGGCGATGAATTCGGCCGGCAGCACCTCGCCGCCTTGCTCATCGAGCATGCGCACGAGCACGTCGAACATGCCCTTGTCCTCGCCGAGAAGGCTCGCGATCGGCTGCTGCACCAGCCGGAAGCGATTCTCCATGAGCGCGCTCTTGATGTGCTTCACCCAGATCTTGTCGTAGGCCTGCACACGCGTATCGGTGTCCGACTTGTCGACCGCGTACATCTGATTGCCGCCGAGCTCGCGGCCGCGCTTGAGCGCGCTCACCGCATCGGCGATCGCGGCGCCGACGTCGGGGTTGGTGGGCGGCAGCAGGCCGAGCCCCACCGTGACCGTGACGGAGAGATTCTTCTCGTCGAAGCTGAAGGTATTATCGCCGATGCGCTTGACGACGTTCTCCGCCCACGTCTCGACGTCGCGCGCCGTGCCGCGCTCGAGCATGACCAGAAACCCGTTGCCGCCGAATCGCCCGCAAAGATCGGCGGCGGTGAGCTGCATGCGCATCGCCTCGGCGAGCTGACCCATGAAGTCCTCGCTCGCGAGCACGCCGATGGCGCTCTGGATCTCGGCGAACCGGTCGGGCTTGACGTAGGCGAACTGGCGCACGCCGCCCTTCATCGGCTGGCTGCAGCGCTCCTGGACGGCCGCGATCATGTAGCGCTGCTGCAGGAAGCCGGTGGAGGCGTCGTTCTTGACCGCGTGGGCGAGCTGGACCTCGAGGTCGTGATCCGCGCCCTGGTCGTGCGCGGGTATGCTGATGCGCGTCGCGGGCTCGCTCTCGTAGTCCGCCTTGGTCAAGTGCAGCGTGAGCGGCACGCTCGAGCCATCGGACAGCAGCGCCTGAACCTTCAGTCCGTGATCGGTCCACTTGCCCTGCAGGCAGGCGACCAGCGCGCCCTTGAGCGCCGGATGCGTCTCCGGCTCGAACAGATCCATCAGGGGCGTGCCGGTGAGCGCATCCTCGCCCGAATAGCCGAACAGCTCGAGCCACGCCTTGTTCGCGTCGACGATGATGCCTTCCTGCACGTGGGTGATGGCGTCGGCGGATCCTTCCAGGAATCTCTGCAGCTGCTCGCGATACTCGCGCGCGGAGGACAGCGTGCTGGAGAGCGCGCGCTCCAGACGGTGCGCGCGCAGCTCCCGGCTCACCACCGATTGCAGGCGGCTGCGATTCGCCAGGGTGACGACGTCCTGGGCGCCCAGGCGCATGGCATCGGCGATGGCGGCCTCGTCGACCCGCTCGCGCACCAGGACCAGCGGCATTTCCGGAGCGCACTGCTGCTTGATCTTGGCGATCGAGCTCAAGTCGACGGCGAGCTCATCGATGAAGGCGATCAGCAGCTCGGGGTTGAGCTGGGTGATGGCATCGGAGAGGTCGCGGGCATCGGGCAGCCAGGTGCAGTGCACCGGATGGCCGGCCTTACGCAGCGTGCTGTTGATCGCCTCGACGTGGTCCTGCGACCGCGTCATCACGATCATTGGAACGGCGCCCTGTTCGCTCAACTTGGAATTCCTTGCAAAACGGGCACAGAGTGTAACACCAGCCCCGGGCGCGAACTGGGACCGGCGTCTTGCCCGCGCGCGGAAATCGGTGCGCAAGCAGCGCCGTCCGAGCCTCGAGCGGGGGGTCGCCGATTGGCGTCGGATGGGGGTTCTCGATATGATACGCGCCCTTCAATCCCAGGCCTTCGGTGGCCGAGGCCTTCGATGGCAAGCTACAGCACGAACGAGTTCAAAGCCGGACTGAAGATCCTGATCGACGGCGATCCGTACACCATCGTCGAGAACGAGATGGTGAAGCCCGGCAAGGGTCAGGCGTTCAATCGAGTTCGAGTGCGCAATCTGAAAACCGGGCGCACCATCGAGCGCACCTGGAAGTCGGGCGACAGTGTCGAGGCCGCCGACGTGGTCGACACCGACATGCAGTATCTGTACTCGGACGGGGACTTCTTCCACTTCATGGTGCCCGACACCTTCGAGCAGGTGACCGCATCGAAGCAGGCGGTGGGCGAGGGCGCGCAATGGCTCAAGGACGGCACGCTCTGCATCGTCACCTTGTGGAACGGCGTCCCGCTGGTGATCGTGCCCCCGGCGCACATGGAGCTCAAGGTGGTCGAGACCGATCCGGGCGTGCGCGGCGACACGGCCACCGGCGGCTCGAAGCCTGCGAAGCTCGAGACCGGCGCAGTGGTGCGGGTGCCGCTGTTCATCAACGAGGGCGAGACGGTCCGCATCGATACCCGCAGCGGCGAGTATCTGTCCCGCGGCAAGGGCTGAGGGCGAGCTCTTTCCATCGACTAGGCGTTGTCGATCGAGAACGCCGTCGCCTGCGTGAGCCGTGTCGCGCCGAGCGCCACCGCCACCAGCCGATCGAAGCCCAGCGCCACCCCTGAACAATCGGGAAGCCCCGCGGCGAGGGCCGCCAGCAGCCGCTCATCCATGGGCGGGGCGGCTTGACCGCGCCTGCGGCGGGTGGCGAGATCTCGATCGAAACGCGCGCGCTGCTCTGCCGGGTTTGCGAGCTCGTGAAAGCCGTTGGCGAGCTCGATGCCGTCGAGATACAGCTCGAAGCGCGCTGCCACGCGCGGGCATCCCGGCTTGAGCCTGGCGAGCGAGGCCTGCGAGGCGGGATAGTCGCAGACGAAGCACGGGTGCGGGCGCCCGAGCTTCGGCCCGACGGCGAGACCCATCAGCAGATCGAGCTTCGCGTCTCGATCGAGATCGGCCTGACACGCGATGCCGAGCCGCGCCGCCGCCGCATCGAGCTCGCGGTCGCTCGCGTGCGCATCGACCTGCGCGTGCCGCTGCAGTGCCTCGGCATAGCTGAGCCGCTCGGCCGCCTCGAGGCGGCGCTGCGGTGCGAGCAGATCGCCGATCAGCAGCTCCACCTCGCTCATGAGCGCCGCATCGTCGAAGCCGACCCGGTACCACTCGAGCAGGGTGAACTCGGGACTGTGCCATCGGCCGCGCTCGGCGTCGCGAAACACCCTGCATATCTGGTAGATATCGCCGCTTCCGGCGGCGAGCAGGCGCTTCATCGGGAATTCGGGCGACGTATTCAGGTAAAAGTCACCGCCCCTGCCGCCCACGCGCGTCATCAGCGATTCGATCTGCGGGTCGCTGACGCCCGCGGCGCTCAGGATCGGCGTGTCGACCTCGAGCACGGCGCGCGCGGCGAAAAAATCGCGCACCCGCGCCAGCAGGGCCGCCCGGGCGCGCAATGCAGCATGCGTGGCCGTGGGGCGCCAGTCCTCAGGGCCGCCGCGCGGCGCACCGCCCGCCGCGCTCACGCGAGCGTGCCCAGCGATTCGCCGCAGCGCACGCGCATCCCGGCGCCGAGCTCCGGGCGCCAGCGCGCACGCCCCGCCTGGAACAGCACGATCACGGTCGAGCCCATGTTGAAACGCCCGAGCTCCGCGCCCTTCTCGAGCTCGACCGCGGAGGCGGGCAGGTGTGTCACCGCACGCCGTGCGCGGGGTGTGATGTCGCCCGCCCACACCGTCGACATGCTGCCGACGTTCAGCGCCCCGACCAGGATCACGGCGAATTGGCCGAATGCTCCCTCGAACAAGGTGAGCACGCGCTCGTTGCGCGCGAACAGACGCGGCACGCGCTGCGCGGTCGCCTCGTTCACGCTGAACAGGCGCCCCGGGACGTACACCGTGTCGAGGAGCCGCCCGCTCACGGGCATGTGGATGCGGTGATAGTCGAAGGGCGCCAGATAAATGGTCGCGAACGAGCCGCCCGAGAAGCGCGGCGCCCAGTCCTGCGCAGCGAGCAGCTCGATCAGGCCGTAGCGGCGTCCCTTCGCCTGCAGCAGCGAGTCGGCCTCGACGCCGCCGCACTCGCTCACGCGCCCGTCGACCGGGCAGGCGATGTCGCTGGCACCGGCAGCGATCGGCCGGGCGTCGGCGCGCAGCGCCCGCGTGAAGAATTCATTGAAGCTTCCATGGCGGTACGGGTCGGGCTCAACCGCATCGCGCATGTCGACCGCGAACAGCTTCAGGAAGCCTCGAATCATCAGGTTCTTCAGCCAGGGTGTGCGCAGGCGCGTGGCGATGAGCACGGCGCGCGAGATGCCGTGATGCGGCAGCAGGTGCTGCAGCCCGATGAACAGCCGCGCGCCGATGCCGCCTGAGCCCGTTCGGGGCGCCTCGCGCGGCGGGCGTGCGTGCGCGTGCGCCGCGCGCCGCTCCTCGAGCGATCGCGGCGCGCTCATCCGTGCACGGCGACGATACGGTCGAAGTCCGCCTGCAAGGCATCCGCCGTGAATGGCCCCGTGAGCACGGCGGCGATCTTGCCGGCGGGGTCGACGACGAAGATCGCGCCCGAGTGATCGACCGTGTAGCTGCCGTCGGCGTTCGGTGTGATCGCCACCGCGACGCCGAGCTGGCGCGCGACCGCCTCGATGGTGGGCTGATCCTTGGCGGTGACCCCGATGAACTGCGGATCGAAGTAAGGCACGTATTTCGCGAGCTGTTGCGGCGTGTCGCGCTTGGCGTCCACCGAGATGAACACCACCTGCGGCCGTTGCGCCGCACCCGCGGCGCGCAGCTTCTTCTCCATCGCCGCCAGGGTGGTGAGCGTGGTCGGGCAGAAGTCGGGGCAGTTGGTGTAGCCGAAGAACATGAGAGACCAATGACCATCCAGGTTGCTGGGACGGAAGCTCTGACCTCGCTCATCGATCAGGCTAAAATCCGGCAGCGATCGTTCGGGGGACAGGTAGGTGCCGGTCGAGAGCTGGATCTGCGAGGATGCGGACGAATGGCGCCACAACAAGGCTGCGCTCACGCCCAGCAAGCCGGCGATGCCCGCGAGTGCGACCGCCAATATCTGGTTTCGAGGAGTCATGAGACGATTATCCCATACGCGGCGTGCGCCCAGTGCGCCGGGTGCGCGTGCCGCAGCGCGACGCGCCCGGCCGCGGGGCGCTGCCGGGCCGCGGGGCGCTGCCGGGCCGCGTGCGGCCGAAACGGTCGGCGCCGCCATCGAGCGTTGCGCCCGGGCGCTGGCGCGCGCCCGGCTGCACTTCGGTCACGGCACCGACAATGCTCGCGATGAGGCGGCGGAGCTCGTGTTCCATGTGGCGCGGCTGAGCCACGCGCGCGGCAGCACGGCCTACCCGGAGCCGCTCACGCGGGCGCGCGTTGCGCGCATCGATGAGCTGCTGCGCGAGCGCATCTCGCGCCGCGTACCGCTCCCTTATCTCACCCGCCGGGCATTCTTCGCGGGCCTCGAGCTGTACGTCGATGAGCGGGTGCTGATACCCCGCTCGCCGATCGCGGAGCTCATCGGTCAGCGCTTTGCGCCCTGGGCGAAGCGTCCGACCGGTCGAATTCTCGACATCGGAACCGGCTCGGGGGCGATCGCGCTGGCGAGCGCGCTCGCCTTCCCCCGCGCCCGGGTGGATGCGGTCGACATCTCGGCCGGGGCGCTCGCGGTGTGCCGGCGCAACGTGCGCCGCCTCGGGCTCGGCCGGCGGGTGAAGGTTCTGCGATCCAATCACTTCGCCGGGCTGTCCGGCCGCCGGTACGATATCATCGTGAGCAACCCGCCTTATGTCGGGCACGCGGAAATGCGCGCCTTGCCGCGCGAGTACCGCCACGAACCGCGAATCGCCCTCGCTTCGGGGCGCGACGGACTCGACTCAGTGAGGGCGATCTTGGCTGCGGCGCCCCATCATCTCGCCGACGAGGGCATCCTGGTCGTGGAAGTGGGCAACACCGAGGAGGCGCTGATGCGCGCGTTTCCGCACCTGCCCTTCGTCTGGCCGCAGATCGCGATGGGCGGCGGCGGCGTGTTCATATTGCGGGCGGCCGATCTCGAGAGGTAAGCGCGTGGCGGGAAATACGTTCGGACGGGTGTTCACCATGACGAGTTTCGGCGAGAGCCACGGTCCGGCCCTCGGATGCATCGTGGACGGCTGCCCCCCCGGCCTCGCGCTCTGCGAGCAGGACCTGCAGCAGGATGTCGATCGGCGCCGCCCGGGTACCTCGCAATACACCAGCCAGCGGCGCGAGAGCGACCGCGTGCGCATCCTGTCGGGCGTCTTCGAGGGCAGGACCACCGGCACACCGATCGGATTGCAGGTCGAGAACGAGGACCAGCGATCGCGCGACTACGACAAGATCAAGGACCGCTTTCGCCCGGGGCATGCCGACTACACCTACCAGCAGAAATACGGGTTTCGCGACTATCGCGGCGGCGGGCGCTCCTCGGCGCGCGAGACGGTGATGAGAGTCGCTGCCGGCGCGATCGCGCGCAAGTATCTGCGCGAGCGGCTGGGCGTCGGCATTCAGGGATATCTCGCGCAGATGGGCTCTGTGGTGCTCGAGCCGAAGGATCCGGCGAGCGCCTACACGAATCCATTTTTCTGCCCCGATCCGGGTCGCGTCGCCGAGCTCGAGGAGCTCGTCTGGCGCATGCGCGAGGCCGGCGATTCGATCGGCGCGCGCATCACCGTGGTTGCGAAAGGGGTGCCGCCGGGCCTGGGCGAGCCGGTATTCGAGCGGCTGGATGCCGATCTCGCGAGCGCCATGATGGGCATCAACGCCGTGAAGGGCGTGGAGATCGGCGATGGCTTCAAGGCCGTCGCGCAGCGCGGCTCGGAGCATCGCGACGAGCTCAGCCCGGGCGGGTTCAAGAGCAATCACGCGGGCGGCGTGCTCGGCGGTATCTCGACCGGTCAGGACGTCGTGGTGAGCCTCGCGCTCAAGCCCACCTCGAGCATCACCGTTCCCGGTAGCACCATCGACCTCGAGGGCAAGCCGTGCCAGATCGCGACCACCGGGCGCCATGATCCGTGCGTCGGATTTCGCGCCACGCCCATCGCCGAGGCGATGATGGCACTGGTGCTGATGGACCACTATCTGCGCTTTCGAGCGCAGTGCGCCGATGTCGCGCCGTCCACCCCCGTGATCACGCGGAGCGGCGCTTGAGCGCAGCGCCGCGCATCGCCGTCGTCGGCGCCTCGAGCCTGATCGGCGAGGCGCTGATCCAGGATCTGCGCGCCCGGCGATTTCCCTGCGCCGAGCTCTACGCGCTCGATGATGAGCGCCATCTCGGCGCGGCCCTGAGCGAGGAGCAGGATGCGCAGGCTACGATCCGGATCGCGGATGTCGCGGCGTTCGATTTCTCGCGCATCGAGCTGGCATTTTTCTGCGGGCGGGCGGCGCTCTCGCAGCGCTACGCGCAGGCGGCCGCCGAGCACGCCTGGGTACTCGACAACTCGCCCGCATTTCGCACCCGGCCGGACGTGCCGCTGGTCGCGGCGGACGTCAATCCCGGCACGCTCGCGCGAATCGGATCGCGCGGACTGATCGCGCTGCCGGGAAGCGCGAGCGTCGCGCTCGCCACCGCGCTCGCGCCGCTCCACGCGCGCGCGGGCCTGCTGCGCGCGGACGTGTGCACCTACCAGGCGGTATCGGGCGGCGGTCGCGCGGCGGTGGATGAGCTCGCCGGCGAGACGGTGGCGGTGCTCAGCGGCAAGAAAGCGCGCGGCCGGGCATTCGGCCGGCAGATTGCCTTCAACGTGATTGCGCAGGTCGATGCCCTCGAGGAGGGCGGTCAGTCGCGCGAGGAGCTGAGGCTGTGGCACGAGACACGGCAGCTCCTCGGCGCCCCGCAGGTCGCCATCAACGCCACCGCGGTCCGAGTAGCGGTGTTTTTCGGCCACGGTCTCGCCGTCCACGCGGCGTTCGAGCGCCCCCTGGGCGCAGCGGAGGCCATCGAGGTGTTGCAGCGCGGTAGCGGGCTGCGGGTCACCGATTGCGACCCGGGCGGCGAAATTCCGACGCCGGCCACACTGGCGATGGCCCCCGATGCGGTATATGTAGGCCGCGTGCGCTCGGACGCGACCCGTGATCGGGCTCTAAATTTTTGGGTAGTCGCCGATAATGTTCGGAAATGTGCGGCACATAACGCAGTTTCGGCGGCCCAGATTTTGGTAAATAGTGCTCGGTAAGATATAGTTTCGCTTATGTTAAAGGCAGTTGAAGGCAAATGAGAATTCGCTTCCAAGCTCCTATTGGGCAATGAACTTTAGCCTCTCGCCTAGCAGAATTCTGGGAGTAGAAATGTCAGTGACGATGCCGCGCATAATACTGCTCGCGGGCCTGTTATCCCTGTCCTCATTGTGGTCGAACTCCTCGTGGGCGCTGGGGCTGGGGGAGATTCATCTGAACTCGGCGCTGAACGAGCCCATGAACGCGGAAATCGACATCATCGCCGCGACTCCCGATGAGCTGAATGCCCTGCGCGCCACCCTGGCGCCGCGCGACGCCTTTACCCGCTACGGCATCGATCGTCCCCCGTTTCTATCGACCTTCACGTTCAAGGTCGGCAAGAGCAAGGATGGGCGCGACGTGCTGTTGGTGCGCTCGGCGGACGCGATTCCCGAGCCTTTCGTGACGTTTCTGGTGGACGTGAACTGGGCCCGCGGCCACCTGATGCGCGAATACACCGTGCTGCTCGACCCGCCGGTGTACACGCCGGGCGAGAACGCAGGCACCTCCGCGCCGGTGACGGCGCCGAGCAGCGCGCC
>Ga0335074_10009759_pt1 | contig 13406 bp, 15 predicted proteins | sample Lox_Sample_23_FD_206715 | JGI IMG/M metagenome (GOLD analysis project Ga0335074, IMG submission 206715) | Soil microbial communities from Loxahatchee National Wildlife Refuge, Florida, United States - Lox_Sample_2.3 | ecosystem: Environmental > Terrestrial > Soil > Wetlands | place: USA...
TCACGAGGGTCGGCACGGTCAGGGTCCGCAGCGCGCCCGCGCGCGACCCGGCTAGGGTCACGGCGGCGAGCTGGCGGCCGGCGCCCGCCGGGTAGTGGGCGCGGTCGTAGCTCCGCGCGGCGAGTTCCCGTATCGCGTCTACGTCGGCGTAGCGCTTGGAGGACCAGGTCAGCTGTTTCTCGGACGCGTCGATATAACCCTCCCGATCGGCTGGCAGCGGGGCGAAGAGGGCTTGCCGGGCGGCCGGAGCGGACCGGCCGTACTCAGGCTCCCCGGTCGAGGACATCATCGAGGTGAGCGTCAGCACCCGGTCGGGGTGCGCGATCGCCATTGTCTGGGCGATCATCGCGCCCATCGAGGAGCCAACGACGTGCGCCTTCTCGATCCCCAGCGCGGTCAGCAGGCCCAGGCCGTCATCGGCCATGTCGCGCAGGGAGTACGGCGCCATGGCCTGCGCGGCGGGGATATCGCCGCTGCTGACCGCGGCGATGAACTGGCCCACGTCGACCGGGCGGTCATCGAACCTGGTGGACAGGCCGCAGTCGCGGTTGTCGTAGCGGATCACGTACCGCCCGCGCCCCGCGAGCATCGCGCAGAAGTCCTCGTGCCACCCGATCATCTGCGCCCCGAAGCCGATCACGAGCAGGACGGGCGGATCACCTGGTCCTCCGAACGTGTCATACGCAAGGGAGATCCCGTCCGACACTTCCGCCGTTGGCATGCGCGCAGTCTTTCAGCGGCGTCCGGGGCCGCGCACCTCAATTAGCCCTCGAACAGTTTGCGGTAGGCGCCGTAGCCTTCACGTTCCAGGTCGTCGACCGGGATGAAGCGGAGGGCGGCGGAGTTGATGCAGTAGCGCAGGCCGCCGGCCTCCCTGGGCCCGTCATGGAACACGTGGCCGAGGTGGCTGTCGCCGTGGGCCGAGCGGACCTCAGTGGCGAGGCCGAGCGCGCGGAAGTCCCGGCGCTTGACGATGTTCTCCGGCTCTATGGGGACCGTGAAGCTCGGCCACCCGGTGCCGCTGTCGTACTTGCTGACCGAGGCGAACAGCGGCTCGCCGGACACGACGTCAACGTAGATGCCGGGCTCCTTGTTGTCCCAGTACTCGTTCCTGAACGGCGGCTCGGTGCCCTTCTTCTGGGTGACCCGGTACTGTTCCGGGGTCAGCTCGGAGATGGCCTCGGGGTCCCTGCGGTAGTTGTCGGACACGTGCGCTCCTTCACCGGTAGGGTCGCCCGCTGGGTGCGGGCGCACGGTGCATCACCTGCAACGGCGCGCTGGGCGTCGGTGTTCCGCCGGGTGCCTCGGACAGAGAGGATGTTACGGGTGATCATCTGGCTCAACGGAACCTTCGGCGCGGGCAAGACCACGGCCGGCATGCAGCTGGCCGGGCGGCTGTCCAATGCTCGGCTCTTCGATCCGGAAGAGGTCGGCTACCTGCTGATGCGGACGTTGGAGGATCATCAGTTCAGGGACTTCCAGGACCTCGCGCCGTGGCGGGAACTGGTCCCCGTCTTCACCGAGAAGATCGCGCTCTTCACCGGCCAGCATCTGATCGCCGTGCAGACGGTCCTGCGCGAGGAGTACTGGCGGGAACTGACCGCGGGCTTCGAGCGCACCGAGCTGGACATCTTCCACGTGCTGCTGCACGTCGACTCCGACGTTCTGGCCGAGCGGATCAACGCCGACCAAGCTTTGGCCGTCGCGTGTCAGTGGCGTCTCGACCACATCAGCGACTACGAGAAGGCCCGGCCGTGGATGGAATCGGCCGCCGACCTCGTCATCGACGCCACGCACCTGCCCGCCACCGAGGTAGCCGACCGGATCGCGATCGAGGCGGAGCAGCGCCTGGCCGGGGCATCGTCGTTATGCGGTGGGATCCGCGGCCACGCCGTCACTGAGCGGGCTTGCGATTAGGAACCGGTAACCGCCGAGGGTGACGTGGAAGGCACGCTCCCCCCACGGCCTGTCCTCGAGCGGGCTCGCCGATGGATCCACGGCCTGATGGGCACGGTGGATGGCTGCTATCTCCACCCATGGCACGTCGATGTGGAACTCGACGCCGGCACCGCGGAACGGCCTCGCATCCTCAGCGAGGAACTGCGGCTTGGAAGTGCCCAAGAGGACTCGTGAGCCCGCGAGGGACACGCAGGTCAGCGGATCGCCGCTGTCCGGCGGCGTCTCAAACTCAAGCTGCCAGCCGGCGCGGCAGAATATGGCCGCTGTCCGGTACGGGTCCTCGGTCGCCAGGATCGGAGTCAGCACGACAGGAGGTTACGCCCGCTCCATAGATGGCACCATGCATCTAACGGTAAGTAATTGTGTAGATGCGCATTACATTTTACTCGCCGTGGCGGCGGCAGTCGGTATGCGGGTGAGTGTTGTAATGCGCGCGGTATTCATCAAGAATCAGCGGCAAGTGCTTAGCGGATGACGCCGGCGAACGGAGACGCGATGAGTTCCTATCGGGCCAGGCTGGTCACCGTGTCGGCCTCGTACGGCGCCGGCGGCGCTGTGGTCGCGCCGGCGCTGGCGGAGCGGCTCGGCGTCCCCTTCCTGCAGCGGGCGACGACCAGCTCTGGGGGCAGCACCGGGCCCGAGCCCTGCTTCGAACGGCTCGGACCGGAAGAGGCAAGGCTCACCCCGGCCCACCGGCTGCTCGCCTCGCTGATGCACACCGTGCCGCTCGGTCCCACCCAGTCGCCGATTCCGGCCTATCACCAGGACGAGAGCCTGCGCCAGTACTGCGAGGAAGGCATCCGGCGGATGGCGGCCGCCAACGCGGGCGTGATCCTCGGCCGCGGGGCGGCGGTCGTGCTCGGCAAGAACCAGGGCTTCCACGTGCGCCTCGACGGGCCGCCCGACCTCCGTGTCGTGCAGGGGGCCTCGATCGAGGCAATCGGACCGGACGAGGCCCGGCGCCACCTGGAGGCGGCCGACCGGGCCCGCGACGCCTACGTCCGGCGCCTGTACCGGGCCGACCCGACCGATACCCGTCACTACCACCTGGTCATCGACTCCACCGCGATCCCGCTGGAGACGGTCACCGAGATCATCCTGCAGGCGCTGGCAGCCACCCCGGACCCAACGCCGGTCCCGGCTCCACGGGTGACCGCGACCGGCCAGTGACTCCTGGGGAGGACCGGGCTAAATCGGCTGGCGCATCCCGGGGCGGTGGCTAACAGTGGTGACATGCGAGCGGACGACAGCGCGGAGCTTCTCGCCGGATACGTGAGCGGCCCGGCCGCCGCCACCGAGGCGACCCTGGCGGCACTGCCGAGAGCGGCGGCCGCCCGCGCCGTCGTGCTGGTTGAGGGGGTCAGCGACCAGATCGCGGTCGAGACCCTCGCCGCCCGGCACGGCCGCGACCTAGCCGTCGAGGGGATCGTGGTGCTGCCCACCGGCGGCGTCCACGGCATGACCCGCTACCTGCGGCTGTTCGGCCCCGGGGGAACCGGCGCGCGGCTCACCGGGCTGTGCGACGCGGCCGAAGAGCGCATCGTCAGGCGCGGGCTGGCGGAGGCCGGCCTCGGCTCCCCCGGTTCGCGGGGCGACCTGGAGCGCCTCGGTTTCGCGGTCTGCGTCGAGGACCTGGAGGACGAGCTCATCCGCGCCGCCGGAACCGCCCTGGCGGTCCAGGTGCTGGACGCGCACGGTGACCTGGCCGCGTTCCGCACCATCCAGCGGCAGCCCGCGTGGCGGGGCAAGGATGAGGCGGCGCAGTTGCGGCGCTTCCTCGGCGCTGGTTCGCAGCGCAAGCTCCGCTACGCCCGCCTGCTGACCGACGCGATCGCCGCTGACCGGATGCCGCACCCGCTGGAGGTCGTTATCGCCGGGGTCTGACACCGGGGCATCGGCGATGGCGCGGTGAAACGTTCGCGATCGCCCGGCAGGCGACTACCCCTGTTCGTCCGGCCGCGTCGTCCATCGTGGCTCGCCCTCGCGGCCTGCCTCTCTCGTGAGACTAACGAGGCCGTGACGCGGAGGGCAGGGTCCGTTCGGGATAATGAAGTTGATCTTTGCGTACTATCGGGCGCATGAGTGAGCCCCTGACGCAGCGCGATGCCTATGACGTGGTGATTGTCGGCGGGGGGCATAACGGGCTGACCGCCGCCGCCTACCTGGCCGGGGCGGGGCTGTCGGTGGCCGTCCTGGAGCGGCTCGACCACACCGGCGGCGCCGCGGTCTCCGCGCAGGCGTTCCCCGGGTTCCCCACGCGCCTGTCGCGGTACTCCTACCTGGTGTCGTTGCTGCCGGAGTCGATCATCAGGGACCTCGATCTCGACCTGCGGCTCGCATCGCGCTCGACCGCGTCGTACACGCCGGTGCTCCGCGACGGCGTCGCCGGGGGGCTGCTGGTCGAGCGGCCGGAAGGCGCGGCCACCAGGGACAGCTTCCGGGCGCTGACCGGCTCCGAGGCCGAGTATGAGGCCTGGCGGCGGTTCTACGAGGAGGTCGGCGAGGTCGCCGCGGGCGTCGCCCCGACGCTGACGCGGCCGCTCCCGCGGGAGTCCGAGGTGCGCGGGCAGGTCGATCCGGGCCTGTGGCGGGACCTGGTCGAGCGGCCGCTGGGCGAGGCGGTCGAGCGACGCTTCGGCGACCAGACGGTACGCGGCGTGGTCGCGACCGACGCGCTGATCGGCACGTTCGCGGGCATGCACGAGCCGTCGCTCATCCAGAACCGCTGCTTCCTCTACCACCTGATCGGAAACGGCACCGGCGAGTGGCGAGTGCCGGTCGGCGGGATGGGCGCGGTCACCGGCGCGCTCGCCGCCTCGGCCCGCGCGGCCGGCGCCGAACTGGTCGTGAACGCCGAGGCGACCGCGATCCGGAGCGGGCACGGCGGCGCCGAGGTCGACATCGCCGACGGCGCCGGGACACGGACGCTGCGGGCCCGCTTCGTCCTCGCCAACATCGCCCCGTGGGTGCTTGCGGGGCTGCTCGGGGCGGAACCAGACCCGGCCGGGAAGCCGGTCGGCGCCCAGCTCAAGGTCAACTTCCTGCTCAGCAGGCTGCCGCGGCTGGCATCGGGGGCGGACCCGCGGATCGCGTTCGCCGGGACCTTGCACCTGGGCGAGGACTACCCGGACCTCGAGCGGGCCTACGCGGAGGCCGCCGGCGGGCAGGTCCCCGCCCGCCTGCCGGGCGAGGTCTACTGCCACTCGCTGACCGATCCCTCGATCCTGGGCGAGGTTCCGGCCGGGACGCACACGCTGACGTACTTCGGCCTGCACCTGCCCGCCACCCTGTTCGCGGACCCGGCGACGCGGGCGGAGCGCAAGGAGCTGGCGGTCGCGCGCGCGATCGCCTCGCTCGACCGGCACCTGGTCGACCCGATCGAGTCGGTCGTCGCCCGCGACCCCGCTGGCCGGCCCTGCATCGAGGCCAAGATCCCGCAGGACGTCGAGGCGGACCTGCGGATGCCGGGCGGCCATATCTTCCATGGCGACCTGAGCTGGCCCTGGGCGGACGACGCGGCCGCGCTGGACTCGCCCGCGGCGCGCTGGGGGGTCGACACCGGCCGGGCGAGCGTGCTGATCTGCGGCTCGGGCGCGGTGCGGGGAGGCGCGGTCTCCGGTCTTGGCGGGCACAACGCCGCGCAGGCGGTCCTGGAGCTGGCGTGACCGGCTAGACGACGCGGGCCGGCGGCCGTCAGGTCGTGACGCCGTACTCGGCCAGTCGCTGACCGCGCAGTCCCACGCAGTCCAGCGCCCAGAACGTGTCCGCGTAGATGAAGGTGCCGGTCATCCAGTCCCGGTAGGCGGAGAGCGGGGCCACCTGGAAGGCGCCCGGCGGGTAGCGCAGCGTGGGCGGCCGGAAGCCCAGCTCCTCGGCCGCGCGGAAGCCGTGCCGAGCGTAGTAGTCGGGCGAGCCCTCGAGAAAGACCAGGGGAATGCCCTGCCGGTCGGCCGCCGCGAGCGCATGCTCGATCAGCCTGGTGCCGATTCCCTGGCGCTGATGCGCTGGGAGCACGCCCAGCGGCGAGAGCGAGTAGACGTCGACCAGCCGCGGCAGCGTGTCCAGGCGGCACGCGCTGAGCATCACGTGCCCGACGACGCGGCCGCCGAGATCGGCGACGAAAGACAGCGGCGGCAGCGCCGCCGCGGCGGCGCGCAGCGCGTCCACCAGGTCTGGCACTCGCTCGCCGTCGCCGAAGGCGAGTTCGTGCAGGTGACGGACCGCGCCCTGCTCGCTCGGGGCCTCCGCCCGGATCGACAGCCCGGCCGGGGCATCTGGAGTCATGGGCGCGACGGTACGCCGCCGCGCGGGCGGGTGCCATCGAATAAATCGGGGAGCTCCGGCCGGGAACGCGCGGTTCCCAGGCACGGCAGCACGCTGACCGGCGGCGCAGGTGCCGCCTCAGGCCGGGATCTGCTATCGCCGACCCGGCCGGCCGGCCAGCGCGCCGCGGCGGTTACCTGCCCGGTTACGCCTCAGAGCGGGCGGACGTTCTCCGCCTGCGGGCCCTTCTGCCCCTGGGTCGTGTCGAACTCGACCTTCTGGTTCTCATCCAGCGACCGGTAACCCGAGCTCGCGATCGCCGAGAAGTGCACGAACACGTCCGCCGTGCCGTCGTCAGGGGCGATGAAGCCGAACCCCTTATCGGCGTTGAACCACTTCACTGTGCCTGTAGCCATACTGTCCACGTCCTCTATCCGCACTGCCACGACGCGACCTCGCCGCGCCAGACCGTGAGCTTACCGGTACTGGAGGCTTCTAGCTGCATACTCTGCTAGCGGCGAACCTAGTCTTTATTCGTCGGGCACGGACGAGCGCAGCCGGGTGGAGCGCATCAGGCGTTCCTTTCCGCCACAACGACGCCGTCGGGGGCGGGCTCGGCGTACAGCATCTCGACCAGCGCCGCCCGGCGGGCGGGGACCTTCCGCTGGTTGACGTAGCCCTTGTCGGTGATCTCGCCCGCGTCCAGGTCGGCCGGGCGCGCCATCACCACCAGCCGTTCGACCCGGGCGGCCGAGCCCGCGTCGTTGGCCAGGCTGGCTAGGGCCCGGCGCTGGCGGCGTTCGCGGCCAGCTGCAGCCTCCTCGGCGCAGAGCCGACGACGGCTGCTTGACCGATGCTCCACTAAGGACTGGTGATGCAACACCTTTGGGCGGACAGCTATACGACGGCGGCGGCGCGCGGTTATGGTGACCGCTGTGGAGCCGTCTGCGGTGACCGACGCCGCCGAAAGCATGCACGGCTTTCCGGCCGCCCTGACCAGCTTCGTGGGCCGGGTCGCGGTCGTCGACCGGATCGCTGGCCAGCTGAGTCAGTACCGCCTGGTGACCGTGACCGGGCCGGGCGGCGCCGGCAAGACGCGGCTGGCGGGCGAGGTAGCCAGGCAGGTGGCGGGCCGGTTCGCCGACGGGGTCTGGCTGGCCGAGCTGGCCGCGGTGCGGGATCCGGGGGCTGCCCCCGGCGTCGGCCGCCGACGCGCTGGCGCACGCACTGGCCCGACGGCAGTTGCTGCTGGTGCTGGATAACTGCGAGCACGTGATCGGCGCGGCGGCGGAGCTGTGCGCCAGACTGCTGCTCGGCGCCGATGACATCCGGGTGCTGGCCACCAGCCGGGAGGCGCTGCAAATAGCCGGGGAGGCACGATACCGGCTGGCGCCGCTGACGGTGCCCGACCCCGATCATCCGGCCGATCCGGACGGGTCCGAGGCGGTGGCGCTGTTCGCGGACCGGGCGCGCCGGGCGGACGCGAGCTTCGCGCTCGATGAGGCGACCGCGCCCGTGGTGGCGCGCCTGGTCGCCCGGCTCGACGGGATGCCGCTGGCCATTGAGCTGGCGGCGGCGCGGGTGGAGGCGCTGGGGGTGGCTCAGCTGCTCGACCGGATCGATGATCGGTTCATCCTGCTGGAGACGGGAGACCGGCTCGCGGCGGCCCGGCAGCGGTCGCTGGCGGCCACCGTGGAGTGGAGTTACCGGCTGCTGGATGAACGGCAGCGGCGGGTGTTCCGCGCGGTGTCGGTGTTCCCGGGTCCGTTCACGCTGGAGGGGGCCGAGGCGGTCGCGGGGGCCGACGCCGGCCCGGCCGTGCTGCACCTGGTGGACTGCTCGCTGGTGGTCCCGCCGCGGGCCGGACCGGACGGCCGATCCCGGTACGTGATGCTGGAGACGCTGCGGGCTTACGGGGCAGGGTTGCTGGCCGAGGCCGGCGAGGGCGACGCCGTTGCCGGCGCGCTGGCCCACTACGCGCTCCGGGTGGCTGAGGAGGCCCTGTCAGCGCTGACGGCCGGCCGTGGCGAGGTGGCCGCCGCTCGATGGCTGGATGCCGAGGACGCCACCATGCGCCGAGCGCTGGACTGGGCCCTGGACCACGACGACGCCCTCGCCCCTGACGCGGCCGTGGCGCCGAGCCTGGCGGCGGCGCTGGCGTGGTGGTGGCAGATCCGCGGGCGGCTCGCGGGTCAGGTGCCGCTGCTGCGCGCGGCCGTCGACCGCGCTGCCGCAGGCAGCGACGCGTGGTGCGCCTGTCACACCTGGCTTGGTGAGGCGGCGATGGATTCGGCCGATCCGGCCGGGGCGCTGCGCCACTTCACCGCGGTCCGCGACGCCAGCGGGGATCGCGGGTCGTTGCCGCTGCTGGCCAGGTGCCTCAGCGGCCGGTCGGCGACGCTGCTCGGACTGGGGCGGATCGCCGAGGCAGCCGACGATGTCCGCCGTTCCGTGGCCCTGGCCCGCGACGGTGATGACCCGGTTGCAGAGCCGCTGGCACTGGCGATCCTCAGCCTGGTCGCCTGTGTCGGCGGCGACCGCGCCGGCGCCGTGCAGGTGGCAAGGCAGGCGGAGCGCATCTCGGCCGACCTGCCCGGCCCCGTGGCCCGGGCCTGCGGCTACACCCTGACGACGGTGCTGATAGAGGTCGGCGACCTGGCCGCCGCCGAGCGGACCTGCACCGCTGGGCTGGCAAGCGCCCGCGACGCGGGCGACCTGTGGAGCCTGGGGAACCTACTGGAGAAGATGGTGGTTCTCGACCTGGGCTCAGGCCGTTACGGTGACGCCGCCTCACACGTGCGAGAGGCCCTGCAGACGGCCCTGCGGACCGGCGTGCGCAGAAAGGCGCTGGAGGACCTCGACTGCTGCGGATACCTGTGCGCCCGCACCGGGCTCTTCGCCGAGGCCGTCACGGTATGGGCGGCGGTGGCCGCGCTGGAGCGCGAGGGGTTCTCGGCCCCGCTGCATCCGGATCTGCCCGAGGGCTGGCCCCAGCGGCAGGAGGCCCTGGGCGAAGCCCGGCAGGCGCTCGGGCCCGCCGCGACGCGGGCGGCCGAGGATCGGGGCGCGGCGATGAGCCTGGCCACCGCGGCCGAGTACGTTTTTATGCTCACCGCAGCGGGCCTGGCGCGGCCGACCGCGGCACCGGGCATGGAAGCGCTCAGCCCCCGGGAACGGGAGCTGGTCACCCTGGTTGCCCGCGGGCACACGGATGCGCAGATCGCCGGCCTGCTGTCGATCAGCGTGCGCACGGTCGGATCGCACCTGGACCGCATCCGCGATAAGACCGGATGCCGGCGCCGCGCCGACCTCACTCGCCTGGCCCTCAGCGCCGGCCTGGTCTGACGCCGACGGCGCCGTGGGTGATTCCACCCCGGTCCTGGTCGCGTGGCAAGTGGGGCGAAACCACCCCTGCCGCAGCCCGGGCGCGGAGGGCGAACCTAATGGCCGAGGGCCGGAACCCCGGCCAGTTCCGAGCAGACAGGACAAGGCGATGGGCGCACGACTCACCCTCAAGGAAATTCAGCCCAGGACGGCAGAGCCGGTCATCCCGGCCGGGCGCGGTCGGCTCCGGGAAGCGTGCCACCGGATCCACCTGACCATTGAGGCGATGAACTACGCGTCCAGGCGGCGCCTGGAGCTCCAGGCCCCCTGGATCGTTGACGAGCAGTGGGACCGCAGGTAACGATCATGGCCATGGACTCGTTCACCGGCAAGCTCGCGGTGGTAACCGGCGGGGGCTCGGGGATCGGCCGCGAGCTGGTCCGCCAGCTCGCGGCGGCGGGATGCTCGGTCGCCACCTGCGACCTGAATCCCGACACGGTCGCGGTGACCGCGGCCACGGCGTGGGCGACCGCCCCGCCCGGGGTCGCGGTTACCGGCCATACCTGTGATGTCTCCGACGAGGCGCAGGTGCTGCGGTTCCGCGATGAGCTGCTTGAGCAGCACGCCTGCGATCACGTCGACCTGGTCGTCAGCAATGCGGGCGTCTTCGGCGGCGGCAGCTTCGTCAACGACCCGCGCCAGGAGTGGGAGCGCACCTTCGCCATCAACTGGCAGGGCGTGTACTTCTGCGCCCGCGCGTTCCTGCCGCTGCTGATCGCCAGCGGCGACGGCGTCCTGGTCAACATGAGCAGTGTGGCCGGTTTCTGGGCCACGGCCGGCCAGGGGCTGCCGATCACCGCCTACAGCGCGTCGGAGTTCGCCATCAAGGGTTTCTCCGAGGCGCTGATCCCGGACCTGCGCGCCAACGCGCCGCAGGTCCGGGTCGCCCTGGTCATGCCCGGCCAGGTGAACACCGACATCGCCGCGAATTCCCGCCGCGCCCTCGGCCTGCCCGATCTCGAGCAGCTGAGCGACGCCGAGCTGATCGAGCAGGTGCCGGAGGTGGCGCGGGCGATCCTCGTCGGGATGGGGCTGCTGGCCGAGGACTTCACGGCCGATGACCTCCGCCAGGCGATGCCGCGGATCAGAGACGAATTCCGGGGCCAGGGGTTCACCGCGGCGCAGGCGGCCACCATCATCCTGGACGGGGTGCGGTCCGGCGCCTGGCGGATCCTCGTCGGCGATGAGGCGACCATGCTCGACCAGCAGGTCCGGGCCGACCCTGAGGCCCCGTTTGACTACGAGCGCTACCCGGAGATGTACGGCCCGCTGATAGCGCGAGCGCAGGAGTCAGGAACCCCGCAGTCCTAGCAAGGTCACAATCATGATCATCCCGAACGGTCCGTGACTCCGCCTCCGCCGCCCGCTCGCACCCACGCGCCGGCGGCGCGTAAGACCTGCGCCAGGTAGGTGCCGTGGCCCTCACGGACGAGGGGGCCGTCGAAGGTGAGGACCTCGCTGACCACGCCGCCGGCCTGGTTGCGGTAGTTGATGACCAGGGTGCTGATGCCGACGTAGATGGCGAGCACCTCGAAGTGCAGGTCGGGAATGAGGCGGATGCCCTCGGACCAGTACGTCCGCAGGGCTTCCTTCCCCCGGATCACCCCGTCACCGCCGAGCACCCGGATCGCCACCGGGGAGGTGAAGACGACATCGTCGGTGAAGTGCGCTAGCAGTGCGTCAACGTCGTGCGCGTTCCAGTCGGTGACCCACCGCTCCGCGAACGCCCGTGCCTCGGTCTGATCCATCGGGCCATGCTGGCATAACCCCGGCTGGCGGCGGGCGTCGTCAAGGCCCTCACCTCGATGGTGCTCATGACAGCGCCCCGTTCGTCAGCGCCGCGCGGCGCAGCAGCGGGCTGGCGCGGTAGTGGCCGTCGCGGTACCAGCCGTCGAGTTCGTCCAGGGTGGCCAGCACGGTGGCCAGGCCCCAGCGGCCGGCCCAGGCCAGCGGCCCCTGCGGGTAGTTGACGCCGAGCCGCATCGCGGTGTCGATGTCGTCCGCGCTCGCCACCCGGCCCCCGACCGCGTCGGCGGCGAGGTTGGCCAGCATCGCGACCGTCCTGGTGACGATCAGGCCGGGGACGTCGTCGACGACGAAGACGTCCAGGCCCGCTGCCTGCAGCAGGCCGACCGCCATGTCGAGGGCGTCGGCCGGGCAGTCGGCCGAGGCCGCCACCGCGATGGCGGTGGCGGTGGCGTCGTCGAGCGTGCGGTCGACGACGATCACCGGCTGGCCCTCGGCGGCGGCCAGCGCGCTGGCGGTCACCCCGGCGCACCGCGCGAGGAGCGGGCCGCCGGGCAGCTCAACCGGGGCGTGATCGCCGTCCTGCCGCTCGGCCGCGGCCTGCTGCACGGACACGCCGGACCGGGCCAGCAGCTGCGTGAGCTCCGCGTCGGGGTGGCTGATCACGAACGCGGGGGCATGCTGGGGCGCGGCGGGGGCCGGGGCGGCGGGGGCGGCGCCGTCGGCGTAGTCGTAGCAGCCTCGGCCGGTCTTGCGGCCGAGCCAGCCGGCCTCGACCAGGCTCCGCTGGGCCAGCGACGGCGCGAACCGCGGATCGTAGCCGAACGACGCCCAGACCGACCGGGTGACCGACTCGTTGACGTCGTGGCCGATCAGGTCCATCAGCGCGAACGGCCCCATCCGGAACCCGCCCGCCCCGGTCAGCACCGCGTCGATCACGGCGGGAACGGCCGCGTGCTCCTCAAGCAGCCGCCAGGCCTCGGCGTAGTACGGGCGGGCGATCCGGTTGACGATGAACCCGGGAGTGGCGGCCGACCGGACGACGGTCTTGCCCCACGCCTGCGCCAGCGCCGTCGCCTGATCCGCGGCCCGCTCCCCCGTGGCCAGGCCAGAGATCACCTCGACCAGCCGCATCACCGGCACCGGGTTGAAGAAATGCAGCCCGACCAGCCGCTCCGGGTGCGCCAGCCCGGCCGCCATGGCGGTCGGCGTCAGCGACGACGAGTTGGACGCGAGCAGGCAGTCGGCCGTCACGACCTGCTCGAGCTCCGCGAACAGCGCCCGCTTGACCTCGAGGTCCTCGACCACGGCCTCGATGACCACGCCCGCGCCGGCCAGATCGGAGATCGCGGCCGGGCTGAGGTCAAGCGCGTCGGGATCGGCGACCAGCCGTCCCTTGGCCACCTGTGCCTTGATTCGCTCCCTGATCCGGTCGATGGCCCGCCCGGCCGCGCCTTCGACCGCGTCGGCCAGCAGCACCCGGTGGCCCGCGAGCGCGGCCACCTGGGCGATGCCCGCGCCCATGGTGCCGGCGCCGATCACGCCGACCAGCGGAAGTCCCTCGTCCATCAGTCCTCCTGCCTCTCCCCTGTTCGCCCGGTACCCGGGCCGACCTGCCGACGTTACCCAATGCCCGTGGCCAGCAGGTTCTCGGGGAGATTAATTGTTCTAGCCGGGGTTGCGGAACGGCTAAAGTCGTCAGGCAGCCCAACGTCCATCGGAGGATGAGAGAGTCCCGTGCTGATCCGCCTGTTGCGCTCCTATCTGCGGCCCTACCGTAAGCCGCTCGCGTTCCTGCTGGTGCTCCAGCTGGCGCAGACGCTGGCGACGCTCTACCTGCCGACGCTGAACGCGGACATCATCGACAACGGCGTGGTCCTCCACAACACCCATTACATCCTCACCACCGGCGGCGTCATGCTCGCGATCACCCTCGCGCAGATTATCTGCGCGATCGGGGCGATCTACTTCGGCGCCCAGGTCGCGATGGCCCTCGGCCGCGATGTCCGGCAGGCGATCTTCGGCCGGGTGCTGATGTTCTCCGACCGGGAGGT
>Ga0335074_10009760_pt1 | contig 13406 bp, 10 predicted proteins | sample Lox_Sample_23_FD_206715 | JGI IMG/M metagenome (GOLD analysis project Ga0335074, IMG submission 206715) | Soil microbial communities from Loxahatchee National Wildlife Refuge, Florida, United States - Lox_Sample_2.3 | ecosystem: Environmental > Terrestrial > Soil > Wetlands | place: USA...
TGGTGGCCGACGGCGTCCTCTATTTCTCGAATGACGCCGATCGCCGCTTGTATTGCCTGAGCTCCGGACAGGCTCCGCGTCCACTCACGCCCCCCGCGACGTCCGACGCCGCCTGGCGCTACGCCGATGGCGTCATCGACCGCAAGCGCAGCCTCTGGATCGGGGTGCGTGAGGATCACACCGTGGCCGGGCGCGAGCCCGTCAACACCATCGTGAGCGTTCCTTTGAATGACGCCGCGCCCTCGAGCGGCCGTGTCCTTGCCTCTGGTCACGATTTCTTCTCCTCGCCACGCTTATCTCCCGATGGCCATTCGCTCGCGTATCTGGCCTGGGACCATCCGCGCATGCCGTGGCAAGGGACCACGCTCTATATCGCCGCGCTCGCGGATGACGGCGTGCTGGAAGAGCCGCTCGCAATTGCCGGCGGCGAAAAAGAATCGATCTTCCAGCCCGAATGGACCCCCGATGGATCCGCCATCGTTTTTGTTTCGGACCGCACCGGCTGGTGGAATTTATATCGATATTCACTCGCCGATCGCCAAACGTCTCCGCTCGCGCCCATGCAAGCCGAATTTGGCGTGCCGCAATGGGTGTTCGGATTGTCCGCCTATGCCTTCGTCGGACCCGATCGCCTGGTTTGTTCTTATGTCTTGCAAGGGCTGGCCCGGTTGGCCACGCTCGATTTGGGCTCGGGCCGCTTCGTTCCCCTCGACTTGCCATATACCGACATCACTTCCGTCCGCGCGCATGGCGACCGCGTTGTGTTCCGCGCCGGATCCGCCGTGGCGCCGGCATCCATCGTGAGCCTGGATCTCGCCACCGGAAAAACCGAAACGCTCAAAAAGTCCACGGACACCGATCCTGAACTTGCCAAATACTTCACGAAAGTACAACCCATCGAATTTCCATCGGCGGGAAATCGCATCGCACACGGTCTGTTCTATCCGGCTCATAATCCCGATTACGACCCGCCTGAAGGCGATAAACCGCCCCTCCTGGTGAAGTGCCACGGCGGCCCCACGGCGGCCGCGTCCAGCACGCTTGACTTACGCATCCAGTATTGGACCAGCCGTGGCATCTCTGTACTCGATGTCAACTACGGCGGCAGTACCGGTTATGGCCGCCCGTACCGCGAGCAACTGGACGGCGCCTGGGGCATCGTGGATGTGGAGGATTGCGTCCACGGCGCGCGTCACCTGGCTGCACAAGGGCTGGTAGACGGGACCCGATGCGTGATCACCGGCGGAAGCGCGGGCGGCTTCACCGTACTCGCCGCTCTCACGTTCCACGATTTCTTCCGCGGCGGCGCCAGTTACTATGGCGTTAGCGACCTGGCCGCGCTCGCCACCGACACGCACAAGTTCGAATCGCGCTATCTCGATTCATTGATCGGTGCTTATCCCGCACGCGCGGATCTATATCGCGAGCGTTCGCCGATTTCTTCGGTCGACCGCCTCTCGGCGCCCGTTATCTTCTTTCAGGGCGACGAGGATCTGGTGGTTCCGCCCAGCCAGACCGAATCCATGGTGGAAGCATTGCGCCGCAAAAATGTTCCGGTCGGCTACCTTCTCTTTTCGGGCGAGCAGCACGGCTTCCGCAAGGCCGCGAACATCCAGCGCGCCTTGGACGCCGAGCTGTACTTCTACGCGATCAATGTGTTCCGCACCGGCCTGCGATTCTAGAAGTCAGCGATGTACCTTTTCCCCTTGCTCCTGCTGGCCGGGATCCTGGCGCTTTTGGCGCCTTCCCTCCAGTGCTCGCTCCAAAATCTACTAAAACACCGCCCAGGCGTTGTGTTTGTGGTCCCCGCCTTGCTGTCCGCGATATTCCTCGCCGCGGCAGCGCGAGTCAACGCGTTCAGCGCTCCTCTGGCCGGCTTGATCCTGATCTACACATTCGCGCCGGTAACCTGCGCCTACCTGGTGCGCCGCTCAACTCCTCCAACCTGGACGGACTTCCTCATCATCGCGCTGCTCTGGTTTCCGCTCGAATTTTCCCTCGGCGCGCGCTGGGCGCCAAAACATGCGCAAGCCCCGCTGCATCTGGCCGCGTACGGAGTCTCCATCCTGCTCGGCCTCTCGATCTTTCTTTTGTTCCGCGGACTCAGCGCAACGAAGTACAACCTTCCGCGATCCCCGCGCGATTTCATCAACCTGCTGCTCGGATTCGCCGCCTGCGCGCCCATTCTCATCGCGCTTGGCCGCGCCATCGGTTTCCTGCCGCCGTTTCACTGGCCACCTCAAGCCTCGCCCGCGCGCATCGGGACGCAGTACCTCATCATCCTGGCCGCTACCGCGCTTCCCGAAGAAATCCTCTTCCGCGCGCTTATCCAAAACTGCATCATGCAGCGCTGGGGCGGCAGCACGTGGACGCTGCTGCTCTCGGCCTTTATTTTCGGCTGCGCGCACCTCGATAACGGCCCCGGTCCGCTGCCCAACTGGCGCTACATGATCCTGGCCACCATCGCGGGCGTCGCCTACGGCAAGGTATACGAAAAGAGCTCCAGTATTTTCGCGTCGGCCGGCTTGCACGCACTGGTCGACTTGATCAAGCACCTCAACTTTTGATCAGCGCTAACAATCCCGCGAGATATTCCGCCACTCCCGGTTCGCCCTCCCTGGGCGCCCAAGGCGCGAAGTCCTTGTCGTTGGCCGCCACGTACGGCCCCGGCTTTACCTCATAGCAAACCGCGTGATCGGACACCGGCGTCAACGTGTGCCACACCCCGGGCGGAAGATCGATCCCTATCGGATCGCCGCCCACGAGTTCCATCTTCACGATGCGTCCCGTATCGTCGAACACAAAGAACGCCACTTCGCCCTCCAGCACCACGAACGATTCCGCCTTGGGCGGGTCCAGATGCCGATGCGGCGCGACATACGTTCCCTCCGCCATCACGTTCAGGAAGCGATGCGGATTGTCTTCCATGGAAGCGTGGAAGTTGTGATTCACTCGCAGCCGCGGCGATTTTTTCGCGCGCTCGATCAGCTCATCCATCAACGCCCGATTCACGGTTTGTACGCTGCTCATCTAAACTCCAATATCCTCGTTCCACAGTGCCGGATTTGCCCGAATGAAATCCGTCATCATCTGGATGCATTCGGCGTCCTGCACGACTTCCACCTGGATCCCTTGGCTGCGCATGTAATCCTCCGCGCCCACAAACGTTCGGTTCTCACCGACCACCACGCGCGGGATCTTGTACAGCACGATCGCGCCGCTGCACATGGGACACGGCGAAAGCGTGGAATAGATGCTGCTCGCGCGATAGATGCTGGCCGGCAATCGTCCGGCGTTGCGCAAACAATTCATCTCGCCGTGATCGATCGGGCTGCCCGTCTGCACCCGGCAGTTGTGGCCGCGCCCAATGATCTTGCCCTCGTGCACCAGCACGGACCCGATCGGAATACCGCCCTCCGACAAACTTTTGCGCGCCTGTTCGATCGCCGCACGCAGATAGATATCCTGTGTCGCCATTCGGGAACCGCCGTCCGAAAAAGGATAACATTAGGAATGCCCGCCCCTGTAGGAACGTCGGTCCCCACAGCCGAGCCTAAATTTCATACTGCCGGCCTCATCCGTCTCACGCGCCGGCAAACCTACGCCACGATGACGGGGCTTCTGCTGGCTGTGCTGCTGTCCGCGCTCGATCAGACTATCGTCGGGACCGCTGAGCCGCGTATCATCGCGCAGCTCTCGGGTTTCGACCGCTATCCCTGGGTCTCCACGATGTACCTGCTCAGTTCCACGCTGGCTGTGCCCATCTTTGCCAAGCTATCCGACATGTACGGGCGGAAATGGTTTTTCCTGGGCGGGTCGCTGATGTTTGTTTTGAGCTCCGCGCTCTGCGGCGCCGCGGGCACATTGACCTTTCTGCCCATCGACGGCATGAACCAGCTCATCGTCTTCCGCGCACTGCAGGGCATCGGGGCGGGCGTGATGATGGGCCTGGCGTTCACGATTATCGGCGACATATTCTCGCCCGCCGAGCGCGGCAAGTACACCAGCTTCTTCGCGGCCACCTGGGGCTTGGCCTCCATCTTCGGCCCCACGCTCGGCGGCTGGCTCACCGATCAGGTTTCCTGGCGCGCGGCCTTTTATGTCAACCTGCCGGTGGGCGCCGTCGCCATCGCCATCATCTATTTTCAATTTCCTGAGCTGCATCCCGAAGGCGTAATTCGAAAATTGGATTGGTCGGGCATCGCTTCGTTGATCCTGTCCATCGTGCCGCTGCTGCTTGCACTGAATTTTGCCACCGAGTATGGTTGGACCTCCACTCGCATCGAATCGCTGCTGGTGTTCTCCGCCGTCATGCTCGTGCTGTTTTTATGGGCCGAAACCAAAGCCGTTGAGCCGCTAATTCCGCTATCTCTGTTCCGCGACCCAATAGTCAGTCTCTGCTCCGTGGCCGTGTTCCTGCTCGGGATGGGAATGTTCGGCGTCATCATTTATCTGCCGCTGTTCATGCAGGGCGTGCTGGGCGTGTCCGCCACGCAGTCCGGCAATCTGCTTACGCCTCTGATGATGGGCGCGGTCGCCGGCAGCGTAGTCACCGGCCAGCTCACTTTACGGTTACAGAGCTACAAAATCGCCGCCGTGGTTGGATCGGTGCTCGTCGCGGCGGGCATGATCCTGTTCGCGCGCATGAACGGCGCCACCCAGCGCATGGACGTCGTCCTCGCCATGATTATCGGCGGCATTGGCATGGGATTGCTGCAACCTGTTTACACCGTGGCCGTGCAAAATGTCGCACCGAGAAAATACATGGGCGCGGCCACTGCCTCCACCGCGTTCTTTCGCTCCATCGGCAGCACCATGGGCGTGGCGATTTTCGGCAGCGTCCTGCTCACCAGCTACCACAACGATCTCATGGCGGGAATCCCGGCAGGCACCTCGGCGGACACTTTGAAACTGTTTTCCAATCCATTGCGGCTGGGCCAGATGCGAGACAAACTGGATGCCGCGTTCAGCCATTCTCCCGGTGGAATGCACGAATTGCAGATTCTTCTCGCCAATGTCCGGACTGGCCTCCTGCACGGCCTGCAGCGCGTCTTCTTCGCCAGCGCCGTGATCATGACGCTGGCCATCATTCTGCACGTCGCACTGCGCGATGTACCGCTGCGCCGTCATCATGCACCGGAGCCTGAGATACCAGTCGGCTAACGACGCGGAACCTCGTCCAGCCTGCCAGTAGCTTCGTTCCAGGTGAACTGGTGCGCGCCAGGCGGCGTCGCTGCGGGATCGCCGGCGATAATTCGATTCGCCGGAACTCCCGAGTTCATTTCCACGCATTGTGGAAACCCGTTGTTCAAAAACACAACTCCCATTCTGGATGCGGGCAGCCCGCGCACGATCATTGGGCCTGCCGTTTCGGCCGCTATCTTGCCGAATTCCGCACACACGGACTTCGCCATTTCCGCCGTCTGGCCCCACACTCGCAGGTTGTGCTCCAGAATTGGCAGGCTAATCGCCGCCGCGAGACAGGCGCCGATCATGGCCGCCCGCCGAGGCATTCCGTCCAGCACCACAGCCCATAGCAGCGCCCACCCCACACTGCCCAGATAAAGCTCGCGCGAGCCGCCGATGGATGGCCCCAGCAGCAGCAGATGCTCGACCGGCAATGCCGCGACGATCACAAATAAGATGGACCCCGCAAGCGCCCGCCGCCGCGGCCTGGACATCCACGCACACCCCGCGAGCACCAGTGGAATCGCTGCCATCGCGGCATACATTAGCTTGGACGCCGGTGCGGACCAGTTGAATGGAAAAAACAAAATTGCCCATTGACGTAGCAACAGCGCTTCCACGGTGCGAATCACCTGGAAGTGCGCGCCGTACCCTCCGATGCCATGCAATGCCCATAATCGATACGCGATCAGCACGACCGCGACGATTGCCGCCCACCCCGCAGCCCTCAAAACGCGCCTTCGCTCATCAATGAAGAGCGCAAGACACGCGATGAGCAGGGGCAAGCAGAATCCCGATTCCTTGCACAACATGCCGGCAACGCCGATTGCCAACGCGCTAACCAGCCAGCGGCCGCGCGCAGTCGCCGCATATCGGCAAACGCAGAGCAGGCAACAGAGCACCGCGAGCGTCGTCATCAAATCGAATCGCGCGTCGATCCATCCCACCGTTTCCGCCGTCAGGCCGGTTAATACAAACAACAGCGCGCCCCCCGTGGCGGCCCAGCGGGACACGCCAATTTCGCGGCCCAGCGCGTACACCAGGCAACTGCACGCCACATGCAACGCGATGCTGCTGGCGTGCCACCACACCGGATTTGCGCCCGCCCACAGATAATTCAACCAGTAAAGAAAGAAGCCCACCGGCCGAAAAAACAGACCTCGTCCGGCCACCGGCCCAAACTGACGCCCCACGGACACCCAAGTAAAGTGGGCCGCATCCCTGATGTGAGTGTAGTCGTCGTAGAGAAACGGCGCCCGAAGAATCGGCGCGAACGCAAGCCAGGCCGCCACGGCGATCGTCACCGCCGCGAACAAAAACTCCCCGCCGCAAATAGAGGCGGGCGCCGTCTTGCCTCGTACCGACCTTGCGAACAGTGCCGCCAGGAACGCCAGCGCGATGGCGCCCTCCACATTGAATAGCGCGTGTTCGGAAAACGGCACCAAAGCCAGTGTACGAGACGGGCGCGGTTAAGATAGAAAGGTATGCAGCAAGTCCCTTTGGGTTCGCTCGGGCTGAAAGTGTCCCGCTTGGGTTTAGGATGCATGGGCATGTCCGACTTCTACGGCACAACCGATGAGGCCGAGTCCATCGCCACCATTCACCTTGCGCTCGATCGCGGCGTGGATTTTCTGGACACCGCCGACATGTATGGTCCGTTCAAGAACGAGGTCCTGATGGGCAAGGCCATCCAAGGCCGCCGCCATGAAGTGGTGCTGGCCACCAAGTTCGGCAACCAGCGCACGCCCGACGGAAAATTCCTGGGTGTGAACGGCCGCCCTGAGTACGTTCGCGCCTGCTGCGAGGCTTCGCTCCAACGCTTGAACGTGGACGTGATCGATCTTTACTATCAGCATCGCGTGGATCCGAAAACGCCCATCGAAGATACGGTTGGCGCCATGGCCGAATTGGTAGAGCAAGGCAAGGTTCGCTATCTCGGCCTTTCGGAAGCCGCTCCGGGAACCATCCGCCGCGCGCATCGCGTGCATCCCATCAGCGCGCTACAAACCGAATATTCGCTCTGGACGCGCGACCCGGAGGACGAAATTCTGGCCACCGTTCGCGAACTCGGAATCGGCTTCGTCGCCTACAGCCCTCTTGGCCGCGGCTTTTTGACCGGCGAATTCAAGCGCCCCGAAGACATCCCGCAAAACGATTTTCGCCGTTTCAATCCGCGCTTCCAGGGCGACAATTTCTACAAGAATCTGGATCTGGTGCGCCACATCGAAGCCATCGCAAAATCGAAACAAGCCACTGCCGCTCAGATCGCGCTGGCTTGGGTGATGTCGCAGGGCGATGACATCGTTCCCATCTTCGGGGCCAAAAAACGTTCGCGCATCGAAGAAAATTTGAAGTCAGTCGACCTCCATCTGACGGCGGAGGAACTCGAAGAAATCGACCGGCTGCTTCCCAAAGGCAGCACCGCCGGGTTGCGCTATCCTGAGCAGCACATGAGCGCGGTCAATATCTGAGCCGAATCCATGCGAATCATTCGACGTGTAGCCGTACTGGGCGCAGGCGCCATGGGTGCGCGCATCGCCGCGCATTTCGCGAACGCGGGAGTACCCGCGCTGCTGCTGGATGTTGCCGGAGCACCGAATCGCAACGCGCCCGCGCTCCAGGGAATTCAGAACGCCTTGAAACAGCGCCCGGCCGGATTCTTTACCGACGAGCGAACCGCGCTGATCGAAGCCGGTAATTTCGATGACGACCTTCACAAGATCTCGGAGTGCGACTGGATCATCGAAGCCATCGTCGAGAATCTGGAACCCAAACGCACGCTCTGGCGAAAAGTAGAGGCCGTGCGTAAGCCCGGCGCGATTCTCTCCACCAACACCAGCGGCATCCCCCTCGCCAAGATCTGCGAAGGGTTTTCGGCCGAGTTTCGCCGCCATTTCCTGGGCACTCATTTTTTCAATCCACCGCGTTATCTGCATCTGATGGAGCTGATCCCCGGCCCTGAAAGCGACCTGGGGCTTCTGGCCGATGTCGAGCAGTTCGCCGATCGCCGCCTGGGCAAGGGCGTGGTGCGCACCAAAGATACGCCCAACTTCATCGCCAACCGCATCGGCAGTTTTCTCGGCGGGACTATCGGCAAGACCATGCTCGAGGAGGATTTCAGCATCGAAGAAGTGGACGCGCTTACCGGCGGGCTCATTGGCGTGCCGAACACCGCCAGCTTCCGCCTGCTCGATCTTGTCGGGATCGATGTCTGGGCGTTCGTAGGAACAAATCTCCATGAACTTGTTCCAGCCGATCCATGGCGCGAGCGCTTCCTCCCGCTCGATTTCGAAAAGCAGATGCTGGAGCGCAAATGGCTGGGCGATAAGACCGGCCAGGGCTTCTATAAGCGCGTGGGGAAGGATCGCGAGATTCTGGCGCTCAACTGGAAAACGCTCGAATATGAGCCGCTCCAAAAGCCGCGCTTTGCGTCTGTCGAGGCCGCGCGCGATATCGAGGATCTGGGCCAGCGCGTGCGCACCCTGATTCGTTCCGATGACCGCGCGGGGCGTTTCCTGTGGAAGGTGTTGAGCGACTATTTCGTTTATTGCGCCAGTATGATCCCGGAAATTTCGGACCGCACGGTGGAGATCGACCGCGCCATGCGCTGGGGCTACGGCCACAAACTCGGGCCGTTCGAACTCTGGGACGCGATCGGTTTCGTGCAGGTAGTAACGGGTCTTGAGCTCGAGCGCCGCGCTCTGCCGGCTAATCTCAAAGATGCGCTCTCGCGCGGCGCCATCGCCCTCTACCGCGAGCCCGAACCGCGCGGCCGTCCGTTGAGGGAATACTTCGATTTCTGTTCGCACAACTATCGGCCCATCCAGGCCCGCGCGGGCGTACTCACGCTGCGGGAGCACAAGCGAACACACGGCGTTGTTTTGGAAAACGCCGGCGCGTCGCTGGTGGATCTGGGCGATGGCGTATTGTGCGTCGAATTTCATAGCAAGCTCAATACCCTCGGCGAAGACAACATCGCGATGATTCACGCGGGCCTGGAAGAAACCAGCCGCAACTTCGAAGCTATGATTGTCGCCAATGAAGGCGAAACGTTCAGCGCAGGGGCCAACCTGATGCTGGCGCTGCTGGCCGCGCAAGAGGGCGAATGGGACGAACTGAACCTTGCGGTTCAGCGATTCCAGCAGATGACAATGGCGCTGAAGTACTCGCCCAAACCGGTGGTGGCCGCGCCGTTCTCGCGCGCGCTGGGAGGCGGATGCGAAATCGTGCTGCATTGCGCGCGCGCTCAGGCTTCGGCTGAAACCTACATCGGATTGGTGGAGGTGGGCGTGGGTCTCATACCGGCCGGCGGCGGCTGCAAGGAGTTGCTCGCGCGGCTGCCTCCGGAAAAGGCTGATCCATTGCGCATTTTTGAGCTGATCGGCTACGCCAAAGTTTCCACCAGCGCCGAGGATGCGCGGAAGCTGGGACTGCTGCAGCGTTCGGATCCCATTTCGATGAATCCCGAGCGGCTGATTTTTGACGCCAAAGCGCTGGCGCTTTCGCTGGCGCCCAATTATTCTCCGGGCGCCCCTCGCACCGATATCAAAGTTGCGGGCGAAAGCGCGTACGCGATGATGAAGCTGGCCGCGTGGTCGGCACGCCAGGGCCATTTCATCAGCGATTATGATGCGACCATCGCCGAGAAACTGGCGCACGTATTAAGCGGCGGCCGTCTTTCCGGCGAACAAACCGTATCGGAGCAATATCTGCTCGACCTGGAACGCGAAGCGTTCTTGAGCCTGTGCGGCAATCCGCAAACGCAGGAGCGCATGCAGTATATGCTGAAGACGGGTAAACCGCTGCGGAACTGACAGTGCGAACCATGGAAGCCGTCATTGTAGATTGCCTTAGAACGCCCGTCGGCAAAGCTCCCAGAGGCGCCTTGCGGAACACCAGACCGGATGATTTGGCCGCCATCGTGATTCGGGGCCTGCTCGAAAAATATCCGGCTGTTTCGCCGGAAGAGATCGATGATGTGATTCTGGGCTGCGCGATGCCCGAAGCGGAATCCGGATTGAACATGGCCCGCGTTGCCGCTCTACGGGCCGGTCTGCCCGACTCAGTCCCGGGCATGACGATTAATCGCTTCTGCTCCTCGGGTCTGCAAGCCATCGCCATGGCGGCCGACCGCATCCGCTCGGGAAGCGCGCAGATCATCATTGCCGGCGGCGCCGAGTCGCTGAGCATGATTCCGATGGCGGGCAATAAATTCGCGCCCAATCCCTGGATGGTGGATCATCATCCGCAGATTTACATGGGCATGGGGTTGACGGCCGAGCAGGTGCGGAAAAAATACGGCGTTACGCGCGAAGACGCGGACCAGTTTGCTCATCGCAGCCACCAGAACGCGCTGCGCGCGCAGGCCGAGGGCCGGTTCGATGATGAGATTATCCCGGTGCCGCTTGAATCCGTCACGCTTGAGAACGGCGCGCCGCGCGAGCGCCGCGGGCTGTTCAGCAAAGATGAAGGACCGCGCGCGGATACGTCGCTCGAAGCGCTCGCAAAATTGAAGCCCGTATTTCAATCCGACGGCACGGTGACCGCGGGCAATTCGTCGCAAACCAGCGATGGCGCCTCGGCGGCCATCGTCATGTCGGATCGAAAGGCCGAAGAACTGGGCCTGAAACCGATGGCCCGCTTCGTGAGTTTCGCCGTGTCCGGAGTTCCGCCAGAGATCATGGGCATCGGGCCCGTGGTGGCCATTCCCAAGGCTTTGGCGCTGGCCGGATTGAAAAAGGAAGAGATCGGCGTCATTGAACTGAACGAAGCCTTTGCGGTGCAGGCGCTGGCTGTGATTCGCAAGGCCGGCCTGGATCTGGACCGCGTGAATCCCAACGGCGGCGCCATCGCGCTGGGGCATCCGCTCGGCTGCACGGGCGCGAAACTCACGGCAACCCTGCTGCGTGAAATGCAGCGCCGCGTCATGCATGACGAAGCCGCGCAATACGGCATGGTCACCATGTGTGTCGGCGGCGGCCAAGGCGCGGCCGGCATTTTTGAAAACCTGATCAGGAATCATTCCGATGGCAACCTCGACAATCACGCTTAGCAAACACAAGGGCGGCTCCTTTCTCATCGAAGCTTCATCGCCCGCGGAAATTTTCACGCCGGAAGATTTCACCGACGAACACCGCGCCATCGCGCGCACCACCGAGGAGTTCTGGGCTAAGGAGATCGCGCCGAACGTCGAAGCCATCCAGCGTCAGGAACCCGGCGTCGCGGTTTCCGTGCTGCGCAAGGCCGGCGAACTCGGCCTCACTTCCGTGCATCTGCCGGAGAAATACGGCGGGATGGAGATGGATCTCACTTCCGCGATGCTGGTGGCCGAAGGCATCGCCAAAGACGGCTCTTACGCGGCATGGCATGGCGGGCAAAGCGGAATCGGCGCGCTGCCGCTCTTGCTCTTTGGAACAGAAGATCAGAAACGCCGCTATCTTCCGCGAGTGGCTAACGCGGAACTGGTCGCCGCTTACGCGTTGAGCGAGCCGCAAGCGGGATCGGATGCGCTGGCCGCGCGGACTCGCGCCGATTTGAGCCCCGACGGAAAGCACTACATCCTCAACGGCCAGAAGATGTGGATCACCAACGGCGGCGCGGCCGATCTTTTCACCATCTTCGCGAAAGTGGATGGCGAGAAGTTCACGGCATTCCTCGTCGAACGCAACTTCCCGGGTCTCTCTTCGGGCGCGGAAGAAAAGAAGATGGGCATCAAAGGCAGTTCCACCACGGCCATCTATCTGGACAACGTTCCAGTACCGGTGGAAAATGTTTTGGGCGAGATCGGCCGCGGCCATATCATCGCTTTCAACATTCTGAATATCGGCCGGTTGAAGCTGGGCGCCTTTGCTTGCGGCGGCGCCAAAGAAGTACTGCGCGTGTGCTTGAAATATGCGCAGGAGCGGAAAGCGTTCGGGAAATCCATCGCCGAGTTCGGAATGATCCAGCACAAGCTGGCCGAAATGGCGATCCGGATCTTTGCCACCGAATCGGCCACCTATCGTGTGGTGGGACTCATTGACGCGGAACTGCCGGCGCAGGGTGAATTGAAAGCCGTCGAGGAATTCGCGGCGGAATGTTCGTACATCAAAATCTTCGCTTCGGAGATGCTCGATTACGTCACCGATGAAGGCGTCCAGATTCATGGCGGCTACGGCTTCCATCAGGATTATGTGGTGGAGCGCTCGTATCGCGACTCGCGCATCAACCGGATTTTTGAAGGCACCAACGAAATCAACCGCCTTCTTGCCACGGGAATGCTGCTCAAGCGCGCGCAGCGCGGCCAACTGCCGCTGGTGGAAGCGGTGAAGAAGCTGCAGGCCGAGATTCTCAGCGGCCCGACGCTCGCGGCCGGATCGAACGAAAACGCGCGACTCGTGGAAAACGCCAAGAAAACCGCGCTATTCGCGCTCGGCGTGGCCTACCAGAAGTTCGGAACGGCGCTCGAAGAGGAAGAGGAAGTGCTCGGGTCTCTCACCGACATCGCCATGAACGCCTTCGTGATGGAATCCGTGTACCTTAGGGCGCAGAAAACTCCGGCCGCCGATGTCTGCGATGTATTCCTGCGCGAAGCCATGGAGATTGTCGAGAGCGCCGCGCGCAACGTCCTGGCCGCGAGCTCGGAGGGCGACGCGTTGCGGACGAATCTCGCGGTGCTGAAGCGGTTCACGAAGTTTGACCCGGTAAACGCGATTGCGGCTCGGCGGCGGATCGCCAGGCGGCTGCTCGAAGCCGGCCGTTATATTGTTTAGTTCCATCCTTCAGTGCGACTCATCCTTACTGTTGGGCTGCCCGGATCCGGCAAGTCCACGTACCTGGCGCGGCTGGGCGTCAACGCGATTTCCTCCGACGAAATCAGGCGCCTGATCGCCGACGATGCGCACGATCAGACCATGAACGCGCGCATCTTCCACGTGATCCGATACCTGGTCCGACAGCGTATGGCCGCCGGCCGGGCGATCACTTATGTAGACGCCACACACCTGACGCCTTGGGAACGCGAGCCGTACATCGCGCTCGCGCGCCGCTACGGCTGCCGGTTGGACGCGCTGTTCTTCGATGTGCCGGTGGAAATCTGCATCGCCCGCAATCAGGCGCGCGACCGCGTGGTTCCCGAAGAAGCGATCCGGAAAATGGCGGAAAAGATGATTCCGCCAACGCTCGACGAAGGCTTTGTCGAAATTACAACGATTTCTTCTTGATCACTTCTTCCGGCGTTC
>Ga0335074_10009761_pt1 | contig 13406 bp, 5 predicted proteins | sample Lox_Sample_23_FD_206715 | JGI IMG/M metagenome (GOLD analysis project Ga0335074, IMG submission 206715) | Soil microbial communities from Loxahatchee National Wildlife Refuge, Florida, United States - Lox_Sample_2.3 | ecosystem: Environmental > Terrestrial > Soil > Wetlands | place: USA: Florida...
AATTGATGACGGTTGCCGCCGCCGTACCCTTCAGCACAACACCCGGATTGGCGGCGGCCTCGATCGCGCCGTCGTTGACGATGGTGCCGCCGGCCGACAATCCGACGCCGAAGATGTCGGGAGTTGCCGCCGTCGCGGTGCTGGCGATCGTGCCGTAATTGATCAGCGTGCCGACTGCGCCCGGATTGGGGACGCCGGACCGCCCGCCGATATAGGCGCCGTGGCCGTAACCGACGATGAGGCCGCCGTTTGATTCGGCGCTGCCGTTGACCAGCAGCCCGCCCTGCTGCAACAGCACGCCGGTGCCGTGCACTGTTGCGGCGCCGCCGGCCACGGTGCCCGGCAGCGTCATCGTCGAGGTGCTCTCGATCGTGCCGAAATTGACGACCGTACCGGCGACCGTGATCAGATCGACGCCGATCCACAACCCGTCGATCAGCGGCGTCGTGAGATCGGCGGCGCCGTTCGTGACGATGCCGCCCGCGTCGAGCAGAATCGCGTTGCTGCGCGTCCCATTGCTGACAATCGTGCCGAAATTGGTGACGATGCCGGCGACGGTGCCTTCGATGACGATGCCGTTGCCGTCGGCGCTGGCGACGAGGCCGGAATTGGCGACCGTGCCGCCGGCGGCAAAGACGATGGCGGAGGCCGTAATCCCGCCGGTGACGGTGCTGGCGATCGTACCGTAATTGACGACCGTGCCGACCGCGCCGGGAGTCGGCACGCCGAGCGTCCCACCCATATAGACGCCGGTCTTAACGGCGACGACCGTCGCCTGCCCGTCGTCCGACGAGCCGTTGCGCAGCAGCCCGCCATCGAGCAGGTTGATGCCGTTGCTGTTGTTCGGGTTGGTGATCGTGCCGAGATTGACCACCGTCGCCGGAGTGTTGTTCGCTTCAACCGCACCGGGGTAGCCGTTGGCGGCGCTGGTGCCGGCGCGCGCGCCGCTGATCAGCCCGTAATTCGTGACGATGCCGCCGGCGCCGAGATACACTGCCTGGCCGCTGCTGCCGCCGCCGACATGCGCGATCGTGCCGAAATTGGTGATCGTGCCGGCGCTCGAGTCAACGGAGATGACACTCGCATAGCCGGTGATCACTGCGCCGACCGAATTTGTCAGCGACCCGCCTTGACCGAAGAAAACCGTGGCGAACGTGCTGGCGTCACCGTTGGCAATCGTTCCGGCATTGAATACGGTGCCGACACTGACGCCGGCCGGCTGCGTATTGTCGAAACTGACCGCATGCACCGTGCCGTTATTCAGGATTAGGCCGCCGACGGCATTACTGACGACGCCGCCGGCCACCAGATACACTTCGGATCCCGGTCCGCCGGTCGGATTTTCGAGGGTGCCGGAATTGACCAGCGTGACAGCGCCGACACCGGTGAAGCCGTTGGTAATTTCGCCATACACCAGGGCGCCGGCGTGGTTCACGATCGTGCCTGCGCCCAGCAGGATTCCGCCGCCGCCATCGGTTTGCCGGGATGCGATCGTGCCGAAATTGTCGACGATCGCCGTGGCACTGTCCGCCGTCTGGATCGCCCAGCCATCAAAACCGGTACCGGCGGCGGTGCCGGTTTGGGTGCTGAGGATCGTGCCGTAATTGACGACCGTCAGCGTGCCGGGATTGGCGATCGTCGAGGGCGGAAAGAAGCCGATGCCGATGTGGTAGCCGCTGATCAACCCGGCCGTCGAACCGCTCGTGCCATTGATGACAAGACCACCCATGTCGAGCTGCACGGCCGCGCCGTTGGTCGTGCCGATACTGACGATCGTACCGCTGTTCTCAACCGTGCCGCCCGCGCCGTCGACCAGAACGCCGATGTCGACGCCGCTTATCTGGCCCGTCGTGCTGTTGGCCAAGGTGCCGCCGGCCAGATAGACGCCGAGATCGGCGGTCCCGATGATGGTCCCGCTATTCGCGACAGTGTCGGGTGTCGAGGAAAGCGACACGCCATCCTCGGCGCCGACGATCAGGCCGCCGGCGGAGTTCGTAACCGTGCCGCCGGCGGCAAAATCGACGCCGTCGGCGGCAGTGCCGACGATCGTGCCGTAATTGGCGAGCGTCAGGGCGCCGGCATTGAGCGCGCCGCCCTCGACCCCGGTGCTGCCGCTGAGCGTGCCGCGGTTGACGATCGTCACGTCGGCGCTCGTCGCGAATGTCTGGCCGACCGTGACGCCGGCCAGCCCGCCTTCCGCCAGACCGTCATTTTCGACCAGCCCGTCGGCACTGATGTTGATCGCGGAGTGCGCCGTACCGAGGCTCTCGATCGTGCCGTAATTGATAACGCTGCCGGGCTGGTTCTCGACCGCCACCCCGACATTGGCCGCGGCGGTGATGATGCCGCCGGCCTCGTTGGTCAGGATGCCGCCCTCGCCGAAATAGACGCCGGCATTTGTGCCGGTGACGGCGACGGTGCCGTAATTGACGACGCTGCCGAAGCTGACCGTCGTGCCGAGGGTATCGTTGAAGCTGATGCCGGTCTTCGTGCTGGTGATCAACGCGCCGGCAGCGTTTGTTATCACGCCGCCGGCCTGCATATAGACGCCGGCGCCGCGAGCATAGGCGACCGGCGGCGTCGCCGCGATCGTGCCGAAATTGTCGACCGTGCCGGCGACCGTGCCGCCAAACGACACGCCGGTGCGACCGCTCCATATGAGGCCGCGGTTGGTGACGGTGCCGCCGGCGACGAGCCGCACCGCCTGGCTGATTGTGCTGCTGTTGCCGATCGTGCCGTAATTGACGACGGTGCCGACTGCGCCCGGATAGGGCGTCCCCTGCTTGCCGCCGATATAGATGCCGGCGCGGTGCGCATAGATCGTCGCCGCGATATCGTCCGGCGAGCCGTTGACGACGAGGCCGCCGCGCAGCAGGTTGACGCCATTGGAATTGTCGGGATTGCTGACCGTCCCGGAATTGACGAGCGTCGCGCGCTGGTTGTTGGCTTCGACGACGCCCGGATAGGAACTGGTCGTGCCGGTGTTGTAGCCGACCGCGCCGCTCAAGAGGCCGTAATTGGTGATCGTGCCGCCGGCGTCGAGGTAAATATCCGACGAATGGCTGCCGACGCCGCCGCCCTGGTTCACCATCGTGCCGAAATTGACGACGATGCCGGCCGCATTATCGATGACCAGCGCCTGCGCGGCGGCGGCCTCGACGAGGCCGTGGTTGATGACGGTGCCGCCCCACGACAGGTGGACGGCGTTGTCGGCCAGCGTGCCGGTGCCGGTGCCGGTGATCGTGCCGTAATTGACGACCGTGCTGACCGCACCGGAGGTCGGCGCGCCAGCGCCACCGCCGAGATAGAGGGCGATCCCGGTCGCCGTGACCAGCGCATTCGTCGCCGTCGCGGCGCCGTTGACGACGAGGCCGCCGTCTTCGAGCAGGACCCCGGTGCCGTGGAACCCCGAGGTCGTAAGGAATTCCGAAGTGCTGGCGATCGTGCCGAAATTCGTTACCGTGCCGGCCGCGGTCCGGCCGAACCCGACGCCGATCCAACCGCTCTCGATAAACCCCTCGGCATCGTTTGTGACGGCGCCGCCGTCATCGATGAATACTGCCGAATAGGTGCCGGTCGTGCTGGTGCTGAGGATCCTGCCGTCATTGGTCACATTGCCGGCGTTCAGCGAGATTCCGGTCGCGTCGGATTGGATCAGCCCGTAATTGCCGACGCTGCCGCCGCCGTTGGCGGGGTTGACCAGCACGGCGCCGCCGCCGCCCAGTGTTTCGGCATTGGCGATCGTGCCGAAATTGGTGATCTGCGCACCGGCGCCGGTGCCGCCGACCTCGATCGCCCAACCTGTGAACCCGGTGGTCGGCGTCGTCGCGGTCTGGGTGCTGAGGATCCTCCCGTAATTGACGATCGTCAGCGTGCCCGGGTTGCTGATCGTACTCGCCGGGAACATGCCGACGCCGCCGTGATAGCCGGCGATCAGCCCCGTCGTGCCGTTCGTGACGAGGCCGCCCATGTCGAGCTGGACGGCAAACCCATTGGCCGTACCGGTGCTGACGATCGTGCCGCTGTTCTCGACCGTGCCGGCCGCGCCGTTGACGAGAACACCGATATTGGCGCCGGTGATCTGCCCGCCCGCGGCGTTTTTAACGTCGCCGCCGGACTGGAATTGCACACCCTCGCTGCCCGACTGCGTTGCGTTGAGCGTGCCGTAATTGGTCAGCGTCCAGGCGGCGGCGTTGGTGCCGTAGACCGCATCGCCACCGTAATAATGAGCGTTATTCGTGACATAGGCGCCCGAGGCGATCGTCGCCGGGTTCTGCGTCGTCGGGTTGTCGAGGACGATGCCGTCGGTGATCGTGCCGGAAAACGTGGATCCGCCGGGCATGAACGCCTCCACCAAGGTGCCGCCGTGGCCATCGCTGGTCGCGAGAAAAAGAGTGTCAACGGGAATGCCGTTCATCGTCAACAGCGCCGTGCCGCGGCCGCTGACGATGAGAAGATGGCTCGACGAACCGTACGATGCGGTGTTCGACGCGTCATGGCTGAGCGCGGTGAAGTCGATCGCGTCGCCCGGCGCAAAATTGTCGATCGTATTGCCGAGTGGCGCCGCGCCGACCATGAGCCGGGCGCCGGTTGCCGGGAACCCGATGCTGCCGTCGCCGCCGGCGCCGGCGCCGGCGTAAAGCGCCACCGCCTGCCCGGTGCCGATGTCGAGACGCCGACATTCGCGATGTTGCCGGGAAAGCTCGGCGATCCCGCCGCTCCGACCGTGCCGGGGTTCGTCACGGTTGCGGCAATCGCACCGCCGGGCGAGTTGCCCGCAGCCAACTCCGGCGTATTGGCGGCCGCGGCGTCAGCGATCGTGCCGCCATCGACGAGCGTACCGGGGGCGGTGAGATCGACACCGAGGCCGCCGCTGCCGGTTGCCGGCACGGTGCCGTAATTGCCGACGATCCATGCCGCCGCGCCAGTGCCGTAGACGGCGTCACCGCCATCGCCGCCGGTCGAACTCGTCACGTGAGCGCCCGCGACGCCCGGTTCCGGATCGCCGCGTCGAACAGGACGATGCCGCTGCCGGTGCCGCTGGTAAGCGCGCCGCGAATGACGTAGCAACTCATCGGCCGGCACTGCCTCCTGGAACACGAATGCGGGTCCGTGCACTGTCGGATTTCCGTCGGCGCCGCTGCCCTGCGGCGCAGCAAAACGGCAAATGCGCCATTACGTCACCCCTGGATAAACGCTCGTCCTGCCCTTAACTTTGGCGCGTTTATCTTTTTTAACGATCGTAATTGATGATAATGGGAGAAACGCGCGCCGGGCAAGCGTCGAAGGTAGTTTTAACTGTGTTTTCTTTCGGTTCGACGCCGTTGCCATTTACCATCGCGCCGGGGAAGGCGGCTAGGGTCTCTTGCTGCCGAGTGGAGCTGTTTTGTAACACCGCAAAATGGGCAGAAGATCGTGGTTTTGCTTTAACGGGAAACTGGCCGCAGGATCTGGCGAGCGCGCGGTATTTCGCACGCGATGCGGACAGCGGCAATGCGGGTTCAGCGGCTGTCGCGACGGCCGGGCGCCTTCACGCGCGAGGTCCAGGGTGCGTAGATGCGACCGCAACTGCGACTTAGGCTCATCGGATTTCGTTTTCGCAAACCATACCGCCACCTTTCCGTAATCTAACCGTTATCGCGGCCAGACCTGCACGGCGGCAGGATCGATGTCGAGCCGGCAGGGCGCACCGTTGACATGTCCCGTGCTGTTTACGGTGAGCCGGACGCGCGCATCGCCGAGGCGGATGGTGAGTTGGCTGCCGATCCCGGCGGCAAGCTGATGCTCGACGCAGCCGCCATACGCGCCCGCGGCGCTCAGACGGATGCCACCGGGCCGTACGCTCCAGCCGATCGGCGTTCCCGGCCGCAGAGGCGGCCCGGCAAGTTTCAACACGACGCCGCCGCCGAGCGCGATTTGGTCGGGCTCCAGCGCGATGCCTTCGAAGGAATGTGCGGCACCGAGAAGACGCGCCACGCTCTCGCTCGCCGGCCGGGCAAACACCGCCGCCGCCGCGCCGGCTTGCAGCACGCGTCCCGCATCGATGACGAGGAGTTCGTCGGCGAGCAGGGCGGCCTCCTCAGGATCGTGCGTGACGATGATGAACGCGGCGCCGAGTTCGCGCTGCAGGACCAGCATCTCCTCGCGCAGGCGTGAGCGCAGCGGCGCATCGAGCGCCGAAAACGGCTCGTCGAGCAGGATCAAGCGCGACGGGCGTGCCATCGCGCGCGCCAGTGCGACGCGCTGTTGCTGGCCGAGCGACAATTCGCTCGGAAAGCGCTGCGCCAACTCGGCAAGACCGAGCCAGTCGATCCAGCGCTGCGCGGCTGCCGGCGTCGCGCCGATGGCGAACTGTACCTGCCGGTGCACCCGCAGATGCGGGAAGAGGCCGTAATTCTGCGGAACATAGGCGATCTGCCGCTGCTGCGGTGGGATTGGCGCCAGATCCGTGCCGCTGACGCTGATTTTGGCACGATCGGCGCGGTCGATACCGGCGATCAACCGCAGCGTCAGCGACTTACCCGATCCCGACGGGCCGAGGACCGCCAATCGTGGCGATTGGGCCGACCAGTCGAGCTCGAGGCGAAAATCGCCGAGCCGCCGATCGAGCCGCAATTCCAACGCAAACGGCCTGGCGGGCGCGGCGGTCGGACGCGCGGGCAGGATCGGGAGCATCGCCGTGGTCCGTGGCGCCGATCGGGGCTGCCAGGCAATCGGCCGGCGGCGGTTCGGGACCCCGCTCGCCGCCAGCACCAGCACGGCGAGCACGAGGGTTGGCAGCAGGATCGGCAGCATCGCCGGCAGGCCCTGCGCACCGAACGCGACGTAGGTGTATACTGGCAGCGAATACGGATGATAGGCGACCATGACCGTCGCGCCGAACTCGCCGAAGGCGCGCAGCCAGGCGAGCAGCAGGCCCGAGAGAATGGCCGGCCATGCGACCGGCAGGCAGACCCGCGTGAAAATGGCGATCGGTTGACGGCCCAGCGTCGCGGCGACGCCCTCCAAAACCGGGTCCATCGCGGCGAACGCGGAGCGCGCCGCGATGATCAGGAACGGCGCCGCGACAAAGGTTTCGGCAAGCACGATGCCGAGAAACGAGTCGGTCAGCGCGCCGGCGGTCAGTTGGCCGATCGGTGCGGCATAGCCGACGAGAAACAGCAGCAGGATGCCGCTGGTCAGCGGCGGCAGCGCGAGCGGCAACTGCACGACAAAACCGAGCACCCCCATGGCGCGGCCCGGCAGCCGCGCGAGCAGATATCCGAGCGGGATGCCGCACAACGCGATGAGCGCCGTCGCGACGGTCGCGCTGGCAAGCGAGGTGGCGCAGGCGCGCGCCAGTTGACCGACATCGACCGAACGCCAATCGGCATAGGCGGCCTGGTGGATGCCGGCCACCAGCGGGGCGACGAGATAGAGCGCCAGCAGCCCCGCCAGCCACGGCAGCGGCGCCGCGATGCGCCGGCTCACTTCGCCTGGGCGACGAGCGTCCGGAGGCCGGTGGGCAATGCCGAGGCGGCGCCGGTCAGCACCGGCGTATCAACGGCAAGGCCATGCTCTGTCATCAGGTTGCGCCCCTGCGCGCCAAGCAGAAAGGCGACGAAGCGTTCGGCGCCGTTGGGATCAGGCGCGCCGTGCAGGATCGTCACCGTGTACCGGGCTTCCGGCGTGATCGCCGGCGGCAGCGCGACCACCGGAATTTTAGCCTCGGAGGTTTCGGTGGAATAGAAGAAACCGACATCGAGCTGGCCCGATTGCAGGCGCCCGACCAACTCCTCTTCGGGCAATACCTGCGCCGGATTTTCCGCTGCGCCGAGCACGCGCTGCGCGAGACCGGGGGTCTTGTAGAAAGTCTGCGCCTTGTCCATCAGCGCGACGGTCAGCGCGCCTTTCGGATCGAGCTTGGGGTCGGTGCGGCCGATCCTGATGCCCGGCTCCTGCAATACCTCGTACCACGGCTTCCTTTTGAAATCGGCGGCATACTTGCTGTTCGGGTTGTAGCCGATGACCAGCGGAGAATGCGCAAAGGTGACGTACCAGGTGACCCAACCGCCGTTGGCCGCGCCCATCAACGCGTTGTTGACCTTGGGGTTGGCGCTGATAAAAACGTCGCCGTGGCGGAGCTTGCCCTTGATCTCGTTGGCAAGCTTTTTCGAGCCGCCGGCATAACCCTGGACGTGATCGCCGATCGCCGTGTCGAAGGCCGGGCCGACGCCGTGCTCCATCAGGTTCACGAGCGACCCGGCGTAGAGCACGTTGACCGCGCCGGCCGCCCGCGCCGGCAGCGATAACCCGAGGCCGATCAGCGCCGCAAGCGCGAGGGTCGGCGCGATCCGACACGACGGATGGCGGGCTATTTCCCTTGCCGCGCCCTGAACCATAAGTTTCACCGGCATTCCTTCCTCCCAGCCAAGCGGTTGCTGCATTATGTTCTGACAGATACGACGGGCGAGTAAAGTGTGTGTGGGCGAGCGACGACACGATCGGAATGCCCCGGAAGAGCTCCGGAGAAAGACAGTCGAGGGTTGCGCCACGCGCATCCCGGCTCGTCGGCTCACTGCGGCGGCTTCGTCAAGACTGCAATCATCGCGCGCGCCGCCGCCGCCGAGCCGACGGCGGGGTCGGCGGCCGCCGCCAACGACGCGGTCTTCGCCGCCGCGATGCTGAAGAATGCGCTCGATACCGCTGCGGCGCTATATCGCATCGATTATAAAACCGGCGTCACCCTGGCCCGCGGCTATCAGTTCATGGCGGGGGATCAACGCCGCCCGGAGAGATTGGGGGTGGCCGGATCGAGTCCGGCCAGCGCTGGCGCTGGCCAACGCGCCGGAACGACCGTAGGATCGGCGCGCATCGGAGGGGTCGCGCCGTGGAAGGCTTGCCATGACAAGCGAAGCGAAGCTGCTGGTCGTGCAGTTCCTCGAATGGCTGGCGGCGCGCCCGCGCACGCCGCGCGAGGTGCGCGACGCCTGGGGCAGCACGTGTCCGCTGAATTGCGCCTGGGAAGACGCGCTCGCCGACGATCTCGTGCGGCACGGGCCGGACGGGCATATCGCGCTGACCGAACGCGGCCGCGCCCGCTTGCCCGCAGGGCGGACAAGCGCAGCGCATGCCGCCGAACCGGGGTGAGGTGGCGGATTACGCAGCGCCGAGCCGCCCTGCAAACTTGCTCCGGCGGAGCGGCGGAGTATCGTAGCGCCGCCCTGCGACAGGAGAAGCCCCGTGAGCGTCACCGGCCATGACACGCTGAAGGCCCGCCGCACCCTCGATGTCGACGACCGGCGCTACGATTATTTCAGTCTCGATGCGGCAGCCGCGGCAGCCGGCCTCGGCGATATCGCGCGCCTGCCATTCTCGCTGAAGGTGCTGCTGGAAAACCTCGTGCGGCTGGAGAACGGCCGCACCGTCACGGTCGACGACATCAAGGCGGTCGGCGCCTGGCTAGCCGCCAAGACCTCCGAGCGCGAGATCGCGTTCCGCCCGGCGCGCGTGTTGATGCAGGACCTGACCGGCGTGCCGGCCGTCGTCGATCTGGCGGCGATGCGCCAGGCGATGCTCGACCTAGGCGGCGATCCGAAAAAGATAAACCCGCTGTCGCCGGTCGATCTCGTCATCGACCATTCGGTGCAGGTCGATGCCTTCGCCAGCCGCGCGGCATTTGCCGCCAACGTCAAGAAGGAGTTCGAGCGCAACGGCGAGCGCTACCGCTTTCTCGCCTGGGGCCAGCAGGCATTCGAGAATTTCCGCCTGGTGCCGCCCGGCACCGGCATCTGCCACCAGGTCAACCTCGAATACCTGTCGCAGGTCGTGTGGACGACCGACGAGGACGGCAAGACCATCGCGTATCCCGATACGCTCGTCGGCACCGACAGCCACACGACGATGGTCAACGGCCTCTCGGTGCTCGGCTGGGGCGTCGGCGGCATCGAGGCCGAGGCGGCGATGCTCGGGCAGCCGATCTCGATGCTGATCCCCGAGGTCGTCGGCGTGCGGCTCGCGGGCCGGCTGCGCGAGGGCGCGACCGCGACCGATCTCGTATTGACGATCACCCAGATGCTGCGGCGGCGCGGCGTCGTCGGCCGTTTTGTCGAATATTGCGGAACCGGCCTTGCCGAATTGGCGCTCGCCGACCGCGCGACGATCGGCAACATGGCGCCGGAATACGGCGCGACGTGCGGTTTCTTTCCGGTCGACGCCGAGACGATCCGCTACCTGACGATCACCGCCCGCGACCCGGCGCGGGTCCGGCTTGTCGAGGCCTATGCGAAAGCGCAAGGCCTGTGGCACGACCCGAGACAGCCCGAGCCGGTCTTTTCCGACCTGCTCGAACTCGATCTCGACACGGTCGAGCCGTCATTGGCCGGGCCGCGCCGGCCGCAGGACCGCATCGCCTTGTCGGGCGTCGCCGTCTCGTTCGATAGCGAATTGCCGCGCCTGGCCGGCCGCGACCAGCCGAAACGGACAAAGGTCGAAGGCGAAAATTATGATCTCGGCGACGGCGATGTCGTCATCGCGGCGATCACCAGCTGCACCAACACCTCCAACCCCAGCGTCATGCTCGGCGCCGGGCTGCTGGCCAAAAAGGCGGTCGAAAAGGGGCTGAAGGCAAAGCCCTGGGTCAAGACGAGCCTGGCGCCGGGCAGCCAGGTCGTCAGCGACTATTACGAAAAGGCCGGCGTGCAGGAATACCTCGACAAGATCGGCTTCGAGCTCGTCGGCTACGGCTGCACGACCTGCATCGGCAATTCCGGGCCGCTGCCCGAGCACGTGTCGGAGGCGATCGACGACGGCGATCTCGCCGTTGCCGCCGTGCTGTCGGGCAACCGCAATTTCGAGGGCCGCATCCACGCCCAGGTGCGCGCAAATTATCTCGCCTCGCCGCCGCTCGTGGTCGCCTACGCGCTGGCCGGCTCGGTGCGGCACAACCTGGCGAACGACCCGCTCGGCGAGGGCGGCGACGGCAAGCCGGTCTATCTGCGCGACGTCTGGCCGTCCAACAAAGAAGTCGCCGACGCGGTGGCGAGCGCAGTGAAGCGCGAGGATTTCCAGCGGCGCTACGCCAATGTCTTCGAAGGCCCGCCGGAATGGCGCGCGGTCACCGGCGCAGGCGGGCTGACCTATGATTTCGAGGACAGCTCGACCTATCTCGCGCTGCCGCCCTATTTCGAGAACATGCCGAAGGAGCCGGGGCCGCTCAAGGACGTGGAGGGCGCCCGCGAACTGGCGATCTTCGGCGACAGCATCACGACCGATCACATCTCGCCGGCCGGCAGCATCAAGACCGAAAGCCCGGCCGGCGAATACCTGATCGGCTATCAGGTGCGCCCGTCCGAATTCAACACCTACGGCGCACGCCGCGGCAGCCATCACGTGATGATGCGCGGCACCTTTGCCAACATCCGCATCCGCAACGAAATGGTGCCGGGCGTCGAGGGCGGCATGACCAAATTGCAGCCGGACGGCACGGTCATGCCGATTTACGATGCGGCGATGGAATACAAAAAACGCGGCGTGCCGCTCGTCATCTTCGGCGGCAAGGAGTACGGCACGGGGTCGTCGCGCGACTGGGCGGCCAAGGGGACGCTGCTGCTCGGCGTCAAGGCGGTCATCGTCGAGAGCTTCGAGCGCATCCACCGCTCCAACCTCGTCGGCATGGGCGTGCTGCCATTGCAGTTCCGCGACGGCACGAGCCGCCAGAGCTTGCAGCTGACCGGGAACGAGGTGCTCGACATCGTCGGCGTCGAAGCCGGTCTCAAACCGCGCATGATGCTGACATTGCGCATCCACGATGCGGGGGGCGGGGTGCGCGACGAGCCGGTCGTCTGTCGCATCGACACGCTCGACGAACTGGAATATTTCCGCCACGGCGGCATCCTGCAATATGTGCTGCGCGGCCTGTTGAAAGCGGCTTAGCGGCGCCCGCCGGAGCCGGTCGCATCGCAGCCGGTTCCATTCGATTTGCCGTGGTTGCGGAATTGAGGGGGCTGGTCGCGTGTTATTCGCGACAGTCGCGGCATCGTGCGATGCGATCGCCGGTACCGCCGAACGGGCGCCCAGCCGCCCAGCAATAGGGTGATGACATGACTGCGTTCCGACTGCGCGCGATGGCGCAAGTCCTGCCGTTCCTGTTGGCGGCGCCCGGCCTGGCATTGGCGCAGGCCGGCCCGCCGACCCGCGTCGAGGCCGAGGCGGCGCTCAATGCGCCCAGCCCGGCGCCGACCGCCTATACGCCGCAGCAGATCGACCAGCTCGTCGCGCCTATTGCGCTCTACCCGGACGGGCTGTTGTCACAGGTGCTGATGGCGGCGACTTATCCCGACCAGATCATCGCGGCGGCACAGTGGCTGCAGGATCCCAACAACGCGGCGTTGCGCGGCGACGCGCTCGCCGCCGCGCTGCAGCCCCTGCCCTGGGACCCGAGCGTCAAGGCGCTCGTCCCGTTCCCGCAGGTCGTCGCAATGCTCAGCCAGCACATCGACTGGACGCAGGCGCTCGGCGTCGCCTTCGCAGCGCAGCAGCCGCAGGTGATGGCGCAGGTCCAGCATCTGCGCCTCCTGGCGATGCGCACTGGCCGGCTGCGTTACCTGCGCCATCTGGTGGTCCGCGAGGAAGAGGGCGCCGTCGTCATCCTGCCGGCGCAGCCGGATGAGATTTACGTGCCGGTCTACAACCCGGTCGTCGTCTACGGCAGCTATTGGCCGGCGCCCGACTACCCGCCGGTCTACATTCCGCCGCCGCCGGGTTTCGTGGCCGAGACGATCATGCCGGGCATCCAGCTCAGCATCGGCTTCGGCGTTGTCGCACCGCTATGGGGCTGGAGCCGGCCGAACTGGCACGACCACCGCATCATCGTCAACCGTACGGATTATACGCGGATCACGCGCAACGTCTCGGTCGGACCCGGCGACACTTGGCGGCACCGGGGACCGATGACGCTCGTCGCGCCGGCCGAAGCCGCACGCTTGACGCATGCGCGACCGGAGGCCGCGTTGCCGAAGGGCACCGTCGCGCCCGCCAGGGCCGCGGCGGTCACCGCGTTGCCGCAGCGGGCGGCGGCCGAGCCGAACCGCATCCGCACGGCGCCGCCGCACGCCGCCGCACCGGCGGAGCACGCGGCCGTGCAGCCGGAGCACGGCGTCGCCCATCCGCCACCGCGCGCCGAAGAGCACGCGGCCGTGCGGCCGGAGCACGGCGTTGCCCATCCGGCGCCACCGCGCGCCGAAGAGCACGCTGCCGTGCGGCCGGAGCACGGCGTCGCCCATCCGCCACCGCGCACCGAAGAGCACGCGGCCGTGCGGCCGGGGCCGGCCGCACATCCGCCTGCGGCACCGCGCACCGAAGAGCACGCGGCCGTGCGGCCGGGGCCGGCCGCACATCCGCCTGCGGCGCCGCTTGCCGACATGCCC